>Ga0316205_10003641_pt1 | contig 14328 bp, 12 predicted proteins | sample 3monthpyrite_MG_FD_204941 | JGI IMG/M metagenome (GOLD analysis project Ga0316205, IMG submission 204941) | Microbial mat bacterial communities from mineral coupon in-situ incubated in ocean water Damariscotta River, Maine, United States -... | ecosystem: Environmental > Aquatic > Marine >... | reverse complement strand
TATAAGGTTGTTCTAAGGCTAAGCTAGGAAGAACTGTTCATCATAAAAAGAAACAGATAGGTAGATTTATAAATTTGACATTCTTTTATAAAAAAAAGAGGCACTGTTATCAACAGTGCCTCTTTCCATAATTAACAATGGTATTTGCTTTCACTCCTTTAAAAGAGTTTTTGTATATGTTTTATCTCCTATTTCGATCACATAATAATACAAACCTGGTGGTAAAACTGGATTCTCAAATTGATATCTCATAGTTCCTCTTTTTGGAACCCCAGAAGCCAACCCCCCCGAGTATTTTAATTCTCCGGTGGCATTGTAAATAGCAATTTTGCCAATCGCTGCCGTTCTATAGCCCGTATGCTCAATATTTAGATTGTTTTGTAACGGGTTTGGAAATAACGACAAAGTTGGATTGCCATTTTCTTCTTTAGAATTCCCTGTGGTGAAAGGTCCTCCTGTAAACTCTCTAATTCTGAATTGCCCCGTCAGTTGATCCACCAAAACATCGCCCTCAACTTCATGATCTAAGATTAATAATTGGACCTGGAGGGGTTTCAACCCGCCAGAGTCAAATACGAAAAACTCATCGTTTGGAATGAACGGAAAATCAGGGTTACCTCCAAAGTCATCGGGATCGATCGGTGGAATGGTTATCGGCTTAAGTGCTCCATTATATTGCTCCTCAACATATTGATTATAGCCAATAGTAAACTCGAGAGGGGTCGTGAGTTTAATGCTCGAACGGTATTGCAGTTGTATCTTAAAACCCACCTTATCGTCTAGGTCAAAAACGAGATCCGGACGGTAGTTAGGTATGTTCATGTTATAGGTCTGCGCAAGATCAACACTTCCATTAACATGAAAGGTCAAGGTATCTTCAACAGTAATAAAAACTTCATAGAGATAATCGAAATTTGTAGCCTGTTGAGCATTCATCGAAGTACTAATACACAAAGGTATTAGTAGTAAAAAAACTTTTCTTTTCATAGTATTAAAATTTAGACATGAACTCAAATATACATATCAATCAAGGTCGCTTTTGACTCGAGAAAATCAAATTTATAAATTTGACACACTAAACAGGTACCTTAGCCTGTAACTGCTTAATATAATAGGATGGGCTCAAGCCTGTCTTGGTTTTAAAGGCTTTTATAAAGGTATTTATGCTCTTATAACCCACCTCCTCGGAAATTGCTTTTATGGTGTAGGCTCTAAAACGACGATTCTCCTTTAGTTGAATTAAAGCATACTTAATTCTAAGTTCATTTAGATATTGATTGAAAGATTGTTTTTGAAAGGTATTCAGCGTTTTAGAAAGATAGGTTGTGTTGGTGTCGATGAGTTTGGCGGTAGTATACAAATTGCAATCTTTAGCAATAAAAAAAGCGGATGTCTCCAGATCGGACAATTTCTCTAGAATTTCAAAAGCTTGAATATCTTTAACTACTGATTCTGAAGATGTGGTTTTTGAAACGGGATCTTTAGATGCACCCTGTTGGAGGTTGTCTATAATCTCCTGAAATTTCAATGCATTGACCCGAATTTTTCTTTTATAAAAAAATAAGGTCAATAGCAATAGTATAGCCATTCCCGAAGCAATATAAGCCGCTACCTTCTTTCGGAACACACTTTGATCTTTTTCCATGCCCAGTTGTCTGTTGTGATCCTCCAATATTTTTACATCATCTTCAAACAATAGATCCCGAGTTTTTGTTTGGTTTTCCAGTTTAAGTTTACTAATCTGTTTCCGTTGATTAAGAAAAAAGAGTTGTTTGTCCTTGTCACCTTGCTGAAGAGCAATATTGATACCCAAATCGTACATTTCTTCGATTTTGTCGGTTTTATAATTGGTGCCAATAAGTTCGAAGTTGCGATTCAATAATTCCAGTGCCTCGTCATATTTCTGGGTGTCAAAATAGCATTGAGCCAAGTAATAATTTGCAATCAAATTGTTGATATACGTGTCATTATAGTTTTCGTTCAGAATTTGTTTTGCCTTAAAAAGATACTCTATGGCGTCACTGTACTCTCCTTTCTTATAAAAAAGATGCCCCATATTTACGTAAAAATCTCCTTTGTAATGATTTAGGTCATATTGATCGGCTAGCCTCACCCCTTCTTCATAGGTCTTCATCCCTTCGTTAAGGTATCCGAGTTTGGTTTGACTTCTCCCTTTGCCAAGTAAAGTACTTAAATGGGTTCGCCTGAAAATAGGACTCGATTGGTATTCATCTTGTGCTAAAAGAACTAAGGTTGTATTGTAAACTTTAAGAGCATCGGTATCGCGACCGAGTTTCACACGAACATTTCCGATGTTAGAAAGACAAATCAACTCATTTATTTTATCACCTCTATGCTTAGAAAGATTCTTGGCTATTTGGTAGGGTTCCAAGGATTTATCGTAAATCCCTAATTGAAAATAGATTCCTCCTATTAAAACATTGCTCATGATAATATAGGTAGTATCCTTTGCTGCTTCGGCAGCTTTCAATGAAACATTGGCATAGTACACTGCTGCTGGGTAATCTGCTATTTCGTTGAAATTGAATCCCAAACGATAGGCCGAATAGTACTGAGTTTTATGATTGTTATTTTCCTCTCCGCGTTTCAGAAATAATTTATAATACTCCATCGCCAAAAGCGTGTCTCCGTCCACCTGCAATGCTTTTTTGATGTTTCTTTTTATCTTTTTAAGAGAATCGCTTGTGGAAATAAACAAGGCCATTTCCTTAGACACTTCTGGAATGTTTTCAGTAGAAAAAAGTTCCTGAGCTGTCAAATCTAAGGCGAGAGAAAAACAGAAAAAGAATACTAAATAAACTCGGCCTAAAACTTTATGTATTGGAATTACCATAACTATTATATATCGCGCCTTAACGGCAAGACAAATGCACACGATAAAATAGGAAGGGCGTGTCAAAGTCTGATGACCATATTCTCCCCTTGGTCCTACTTTGTCAAACAAGTTGTATTGCTTAGACGCTTCTTTTCAACAGCTGTTACGCTCAAACATCTCATTTGTTATTGTTTACGATAAAGGCTGATGGTTCTATCTTATCGATATAAACTATAAAATGTTGGCATTTCATTAATATGGCTAGCATTTTAAAGATAGTAAATGGTTGGCAGAAAAACACCCATTGTATATCGTAATTCTTAAAGGATCGTTGCTAAATAGGGTATAGGTGGTCATTAAAACTCCATTTTTCAATATAACTCCATATATGGTGACGCGTTATCTTAGAATGACCAGAAAGAATGCAAGGGGCGGTTCTTTATCGCCCCTTACATATCTATTTAAATTACAATTTGCTAGCAACATTTTGAAGTATTACAGTTTCTTCTGAACGCAATATTGTTGTCAAATGATGCCAACTTCATGGCATTGACAGAATATCCACTTCGAATAATGTCAATATTGGATGGATCTCCTTCCGCGCTCACTGAGAAGAGAAGTGAATCGTTCTTGCTACACGGAACCCATTTGAATGGCCCTATTACCTCATAGTCATTCGGTTGTATATCATCAAATCGCAATTCAGTCGTTTGTAATGGCATAAAGTCCATAGGCCAGCACAGGTCTTCTTTTTCCTTATGGCAGCATTGAGGTGAATTTTTAAATGCTTTCACTCGAACAGGACCTGTATTTTCAAGCCCTCTATTTCGAACAATTACATAGGCATAATTTACCTCGCCTACGCTAGGCAATTGATCGTCATTTCCATTGTCGGCTTTCAAACGGTTCCAAATATCTAAAGTGTCACAAATGTCTTCAGAATATTCATATTCACCATTTCTACCATCATTAATGTAGACATCATAAACCGGTGGTAGTCCGTCAAAGGCATCTTGTTTTTCAAAGGCCCAACGTACTACTTTATGTACAACTCTTCCTATATGACATTCAAAGTCTATTGTAGCCAAATCTGATTGCATCATAATATTTGCCCAATGTTCTGGCGTATTACTATTGGTGATGGGGGTAAGTGACCCTACTGAAAAGAAGATCAAATAAGCAGTATAGCGAGCCGCCCATTCACGAGTACAAAGATCATCACTATCGCCTCCCAAGGCTTGATACAGCCTGAAGTGTGACGAAGATAAAATTTGCTCGCTTCCATAGGCTCCATCATCATTTGGACCACCCCAGCCCCAACTTGCAGCAACGGTGCGATCATGACGTCGATCAATACCAGGATTTGCCAATGTCAACCAAGGAAACGTAATGAATCTGTCTGGATTCACCGATCTTGGATCCATCAATACAGCGGCCAAACTATCTCCCACACTATGGCAAAAACCAAGGTTTGGTGAATGTACGTTGTCCCACAGCACAGCATGGCCAAACTCATGCAGCGCAATTCGTCGACTCAAAGAAATTCCTACGGTGGTACCTGATTGCATCAAACCGTAGTGAAATCCTCCAGATCCATCACCCGCGACATTTCCAGGAGCACAGGCATTCACACAACCGAATGAACCATTGTGGTCAACAGGAACTGGGAAGGTTGTTCCATCAAAATAAACCGACATATCAAAGCCCATATCTGAAACCAAACGGAACAAATAGTCATTGTGAACATAGGCATTCACAGCGGTAAATTCCTGGGTAGGCACATCATAATCAAAATTAGTCGCCGTAGCTGGACTAATATTGGGTGGTAGGGTGAGTTCAGCAATTTCAACAAACTCTCCACTCAACATATAGGGAGGCACTAAGGATGTTAGATTGGCGATGGCACGAGGGTTACGAATACCATTTAATGTTGCTAATGCAGATGTAGGTAGTATGGAATTGTCTCCCGTCATTGCACTAGGGGCATCGTCATACACTAAACCACCCAGATTATCGGTAAGTACGCGCACATATAGCACCGAACCAGATGCATTGTCAACTATCATTCTCCAATGCAAAGTACCCCACGGCATAGTGATGGAAAATAAAATTTCGGTAGAGGAATAGAATCCTTTTTCAACTATTGATTTAGGAGTTTTGGGCAATCTCAAATGAGGTAACTCTTTAAAAATTCCGATATTCTCTACATTTTGGTCTTGTCGTTTGCGTTTATGTGTATCCTGTCTTTCTTCTTTCTTATATTGATAAATGATTTCCTTTTGAGCCGTAATACTTACCTCATATTTAAACTTAGAAAGATCCACTTTCAAGGCTTTTAACCTCAGAATGTTTCGTTCAATATCCAATGCATTTACAATGAATTCTGAATCTACTTTTGTTTCCAATTTCGTTTCTTTGAATTGCTCCATTTTGGCGGCTGCATCTCTTTCATCTCCCTCCATCGATACTGATAGTACACCACAAGTATCGGTCTCATAGGTAAGGTTCACCCCTTGACCCCAAACGGGTGTATTGTAATAGAACAATTGATATAGTGAGGTTGTAACGCCATTTATATCTCTTGACAACATCGGACTGTAATAGAAGGGGTCTTTTGTGCTACCCTTTTTCTTTTCATTTAGGTACACAGGAAAAGAACTTTTTAGTTCTTGCTTAATAAATGCCTTGATATTTTTATCCCCTGTAAGGCCATTAATGAAACAGGGCTTGGTAAAAAACTTATTTAAACTCATAGCTTGTGTTTTGTTTTCTTTCCTATACCGTCAGTCATGACATCTGCAAATTTTCCGTAAGAAAAGAATGATTTATAGGAACAAAGGTAGCGCTGAAAACACGACAAAGTATCAGCTAATTAACTGATATTCATATAAGTAAAACCATTTTAATTTTAGGGATTTGTAGGAAAGTGTATAGAAAAAGCCTGTTAATTAGGTGAATAGTCATAGTATTGATCTAGCTGAAATGGATACCAATCCAAAGTGGATTCCCTCGGGTTGTCCTTCATGATAATTGAAGAATATCGTAAAAACAAAAAACCGGCCTACTTTCGCAAACCGGCTTCTTTTAGTTCCTCTTCTTAGTTTTACATTGAATCATCTTGCTTATTTAATGAAATTTTGACCTCTTCTTGGGCTCGAACTACCTCTATATTTATGGGTTTTTTCGTATTCCTATTCGATGTTTTATTTTTTTTAATCGATCTGAAAGAAAGGACTGCAATTACGCCCCAAAGAATTAAAACAAGAATATCTGCATAAATTCTATTTCCATCATTGTAGTTCATGCCACCTACGAATGAACCAATAAAGGCGTTAACATTTCCATGGGCTATTACTGCTGGCCAAAAGCTTTCTGCTTTTATGGTCAACCAGGCAAGAAAGAATGAGGCGAATATTGTGGTAAGAGGAAATAAAACAAAGGCCCCAAGAACGGGAGTTTCAGGGTGGTTGTATCCATTTAATATTATCGGAAAATGCCAAAACCCCCAAATTAACCCAAGAATGGTTATACCCCAAAACAAGCCTTTTTTAGCAATTAATTTGTCTTGTAAATATCCTCTCCAGCCCAATTCTTCCCCAAACGCAAGTGCACCACTAATGAATGAAAACAAAACAACAGTAAGAATATAGTTAAGTAAAAAGAAGAATATAGATTGAGATCCTTTTCCCAGAACGAACTTTCCTTTTATGATTTCAATCTGGTTATCTGCAAATTTAAAATGGGCAATGTCACCCCATCCAAAGAAGGAGATAATAAATAGTGCACTCAATGCTATTATGGAAGGAATAAATGCCGCATATAGGAGGTAAAGTGGCTTTCCAAGCTTCCAATTTATAGTTTTTATCCCTTCTTTAGTTATAAGAATGAGAAGAATGGCTAAAATGCCGGGTAAGAACATAATTATTGGCGCCAACATTTCAAATGCCTTACCACCAATACCTCCATTCTGTAAAATATAAATTTGTGCTAAATATGAAATGCCCAGTACAGCAACTGCGTATGTAAGAATCTTGTTTCTTTTCATTTGGCTTCGTAGGTTATGGATTGCCAATATCCAATTGAGCTAATTAATATAAATTGGTTAAATACGGTCAATCAAAAACAGTACTTCTAATTTTCAATTTGAACCCCTTCATTCGCAATTTTATCGATTATTGAGATAAGCCGTTCGCTTAGCATTTCTGCTTCGTTATAGCCTTGATGGGTAAGCCTAATATTACCCTTTTTATCGATTAATGTTAGCGCTGGCACGCCTGTGAAACCAAAACTTTTATGAACCGATGACTTTTCATCATAGAGTAGCATAAAGGGCAAGTTTCGATCATTTTTAAATTTTACCGCTTTCTTAGGGGTATCGCCTCCAACATCGGTACACGCGATAGCAAATAGAATATTACTATTGTCTTTAAAATATTCTTTCACTTTCTCCAATTCCTCCATTTCGGATATACATGGTCTGCACCAGGTACCAAAGAAATCAATAACAACAATTTTCCCTTTTAAAGCCTCCTTATTAATGCTTGATTTTTCATCTAAGTTGAGTAGCTGGTATTCTGGTGAAGGTTTTGAAACATCTTTAATAAGATCATCCGTAATCATGTTAGGCAATATCATAAAACTAACGAGCCCAGTAACAATTAATAGCCCCAATCCTAATAGGTTTTTTCTATAATGAGTGACATCCAAAACTCCCAAAAAAGTAGCCAAAATAAAAAGTGGCAATGCTATCCAAACACTAGGGAGTTCATTGATAATTAGTGCGTAAAACCCTAAAATTATCGGTCCTGATAATAAAAGCACTCTCCAAAATAGAGGGATTCCATTTTCTTTCAAGAAGTAGGAAATACTGAAAAGTGAAATCACGCCAACTATGACAGCGTAACTAATATTCAGGCTTATAAACTTCATAAATAATGCGGTGATCAATAGAGGGATTAGCCCTCGCAGTAGTAAAAGAAGAACTTTCTTTAGCATAGCTTTTTTGTTTTAAATTATCTTCTCTCGGCCTTAAAATCAACGCCTTTACGACCGTGTCTTATCCATTTCCCATTAACCCATACTTCAGTCAACCAGTCTATATTATTATTGGATGTAGGAGTTAAAGTTTCCCGAAATTTTCTCGTCCAACCCGGTAACTCTGGAAGTGGAATATTGGGATAGTCTTCTGCATAGTAAACCGTATATACACGTTGGATTTTATTTTCCTCGAGAACAATATATTCTCCTTCGAATAGTATTTCGTTTTCTATTTGATACTCCAACCAAACTATCTTTTTAGTATTTGGGTTATAGCTTATTATTCCTTCAGAAAAAACTTGATTTGTGTCATTAGAAAACAATCCAGTTCGAGACAATATGACTCTTTTAAACGCCCCCCACTGAAAATCAATAACCTTTAAATTGATCATTTTAGGATCCCTTTTAATCATAGGATCATTGTTTGGAGGGCCCCAAACTCCAATGTAATAGGATAGCTTTTCTAATGGGTTTTCAAGGGACTGTGCGGTAAGCTTTTGGACACAAAGAAATAATCCCAGAATTATAAACAATATATTCAAGTAGTATTTTTTCATAAAGACTAGTTTTAATAAGACCGCATTAAATATTGAAAACTGGAATTACTGTTTTTAAGATTTAAGGTTCCCCGTACATTACATTCAGCAATTGAGTAAAAAGACAAGACCCAATTTTATTTTACACCCCTCATTATCTAATCAAAGCGCTACTTTTTCTTCAGAATTCAACCTCCTGTTCTTTAATTTTTGAAAAAGATAATACCCAACCCAGATCGCTCCTATTAAGGATAGAGCTGCAGAAGCGTCAAACCAGATAGGATTATTAATTTTTTCTAATACAATTAATAGCGTTGTTTCTATAATCACTAAAATTGTTAGCCCGATTGCTGGGATTCTGTTTGATATACCTCCAATAAATGTCGATACAAACCCGGCAATAATCCCTGAAATTATGGTGCCCGTGCCACCAATAATTATGTCTTGTAATGGTGATGCTCCAATTCGAACACCATTAACTATAACTTCCTGTGCTACCGTAATGAGCAAAATCATTATGACTTCGCCACATATGATGGCCAAAACTGTTTTTAATATTTGTTTCGTTTTCATTTAGGACGTTTTTAATTTATATTTTACTCCAAGTTTCAGTTTTTGGTCCCGATTTTATAGGGTGTTCCCAATGCCCGTTTTTCTTCCAAAAGAATTCTCCTGTAAACTTATTTTCATCCACCGGTGACCAAATTTGTTTGAAATCTATACTAATCCCTCCTTTGGGGGCCTTATCACCATTACTCCAAGGTAAACCTGCACCTTCTTTGTAATGGCAGGCGAATTCTCTATAAATAGTACCGTCTTGGCCAAACCTGAATTCACCGGTTGCCATAAGCGGGCTTCCTAAGTCTGAATATGAAGTGACAAAAACAAGTGCATCTTTCATTCCATTATAGGTAATAAGCCCTTCATTTTCCTGAATCCATTCGGTTGGACCTTCAGGTTTGAATTCATTCTTATACGTTATAGTTCTATTGTTTTTTCCCCATGAAAAAGTCATTCGGGCTTTGTTTTTACCTAAAGGCAATTCCCATGTGCCTATCAAATATGCCATTTGTTCGTATTCTAAAGGAATCTTTACTTTTTCTTCTTTTTTTAGTTCCCACTTATAGAGTCTTGCCTTTGTCCACTTTTCCCCTTTCACGATAAAAGACTGGGTGTGGTTTAAACCATTCTCCATCCAAGCCAAATGCCCTGAAGAATATCCACTACCACTGGGGGTAACAAAAGATTGAAACTCTTTCATTTTTCCGTCTTCGGTTCTCAATATCTCCCCTTGACCTAAGGTTCCATCACTCCCTATCTGAATTATTTTGAGTTTATTCTCCTTCGGATTCCAATATTCAATAAACTGCCAAATACTCCCAACCTCTTCTCCTTCTTTAATGCAGTAAAGCCTTCCTTTGAGGTGCTTATTCCCAACCCCATATTGCCAATGTATGGCATAGGCGTCATAAGGTTCATCGGTACTTTTATAGCGTTCGTTTTCGGCTATCCAGATTCCGGATGAGGCCGTTCTTATTTCCCAATTCTCTAAAACCCATTGGGGTATGGGTGAAGAAAATGACTGTCCAAGGGTGCTGTCATTCTTAGCACTGACAAGTGTGTCTGACAAAGAATAACCAGGGACGGCCGTAAGGAAAATAAAAACAACCACCATAAATGAGTAATAATATAAATGCCGTTTTTTCATAATATAAAAAGTTGCAATTGTAAATATGAATTTTTTTCAAAGGCTATTCTTCCCAAATGGGTTTTAGAAAATTTCTTTATTCTCGTTACTAAGCTAAGCATGGATAAAATGATTGTAATTAATTTTATTCATAGTACAGCTATTTCGATGCATATGTAGGGGTCGTTTATGTAAAGGTTGGTATAACAGATCATAGATATTTGAGTATCGTGGATGTGTTGTCAGCGATTTTGAGATTTCAGATCCACGGGAGAAGTGGCAAAGGAGAATTAGTCAGACTATGTCTATTGTAAAAGTACTTGATCAATAGTTGACATAAATATAGTTGGCTTTGGCATTTAAGACTTAACCTTTCATCACAGAAAGTATAATAATAGATTGTTGTACTATATCTTTCATGTAGCATAATCTCAACTATAACCAGATTCTATGAAGTCAAATTTTGTTTCACGCAGAAAAATCATTAAAGGTGTTGCCCTTGGAACATTAGCTGTTTCATTACCGAGTTTAGTTTGGGCAAAAAATTCCATGGTTTCAAATTCTAATGTCTCTGATGCTGAAAAAAGAGGGTCAAAATATCCAGCGATTGATGATGAAATTGTGAGTGACGTTGTTGGCAAATCGCATTTCGATCTTGAAGGCCTTAAGATACTAGTTGATAAACGCCCAGAACTTTCAAAGGCCTGTTGGGATTGGAGGTTTGGCGATTTTGAAACTGCTATAGGTGCAGCTTCTCATGTTGGTCGTAGAGATATCGCCGAATACTTGATAAGTCGGGGGGCAAGACCAGATTTATTTACATGGACTATGTTAGGAGCATTTGAAATTGTAAAATCAACTATAGAGTTATCTCCTGGAATACAGAAGATAGAAGGTCCTCATGGTATTAGTTTACTAGATCACGCTCATGCTGGGCTTAGAATGAAAGATAAGATGACGCAAAAAAACATTGAGGACTCCAAAAAGTTAATTGCATACCTGGAATCATTAGGTGACGCAGATGGCAAGAAATATCTTGAAGTAAAAGAAGGAGACAAGGAGAAGTATTTAGGTGATTACAAATATGGCTTAGGAGAAAAGGAGGGATTCACAGTTGGTTTAAATATGAGGAAAACAATCTCATTGGGCGAAATCGGAGGGTTCGGCGGAAGTTTATATAAGATAAGTGAAAACAGATTCACATATCAGGGCGCACCCTCTGTTGAAGTTATGTTTCAAATTGAAAACGAGGAGGTAAAATCCTTAACACTTTACGAGCCCGACTCGACATTAATTGCAAAAAAACTAAGCAAATAATATTAGAAGTTAAAGGAGGTTAGATTCATTTAATAATTCAATTTTTTTTGTCTGATATTTCCGAAAGGCGACTATAAAATAGTTCTCTGTAGGTATTTCCTACAGACAGCTGATGCATTCCAATTTCAACATAGTCTGGTCCATATGCCTTTACTTTATCCAATGCAACTATATAGGAACGATGAATACGTGAAAAGTTCGATTTGGGCAAATTTTGCTCCATGTCAGACATGCGATCATAAGTTGTAATGATTGAATTTTCGGTATGAATTTTCACATAATTTCCCAACCCCTCAATAAACAGTATTTCGTTAAAGTATACCTGTATATTTTTCTTGCCAGTCTTGAAATAGGTGTATTCGCTTTCTCGCTTCGCTTGCGCTTCTTTTTTGCTTATGACTTTATTTACAGCCGTGAGGAAACGTTCAAAAGGAATAGGTTTAAGAAGGAAATCAATTACATTATGCTCATAACCTTCAATCGCATACTCCCTAAATGCAGTAGTAACAATGACATTGGGAGGGCTGTTTAAAGTTTTAAGAAAAGCCAGGCCCGATATTTTTGGCATTTCGATATCCAAAAAAATTACATCAATAACTTCTTTTTCCAATATGGCAAGCGCTTCGATGGCGTTTTTACATTCAGCAACAACACATATTCCATTTATTTCCGAAATATATCTGTTGAGAATATTTCTAGCCGAAACTTCATCATCTATTATTAGGCACCTAATGCTCATTATTAATTTTTATTTTAAGGACTGTTTTGAAAGTATTCTCTTCTTCTTCTATTTCTAGTAAGTGATCCTTATCATAGAGTAACTCCAGCCTTCGTCTTATATTTTTTAAACCAATCCCACCCTTTTGTGTTGAGGTGTTGTCAATATATGAAGGAATTGAATTCTTAACCACAAAGCTAAATACTCCATTTGATTCGAACAGTTTAATGTCAATTTCGGCTTTCCCTGTTTCATTTTTTAACCCATGTTTGAAGGCATTCTCGACAAATGGTATTAAAATCATTGGTGGTATTTGTGTCATGCTTATATCCCTCTGAATATCAACTCTAACATTTACACGATCAAAGAATCGTGCAGTTTGTAGTTCTATAAAGTTAACTATCAATTCTATTTCCATTTGAAGTGGAATCGTTTTACTCCCAGTTTCGTACAAAGAAAAACTCAAAAAGTTTGAAAGTTTCAGAATTAAGTCAGGGACCTTCTCAGACTTCTCAAGAGACAGGCTGTAAATATTATTGAGTGTATTAAACAAAAAGTGAGGGTTAATTTGTGATTTTAAATATTTGAGCTCTGTTTCCGTCTTTTCTATTTCCAAAAGCTTCGTTTGTTCTTGCCTTTCTCGCCAATCCATATATAACTGCCAAAAAGTTGTGAAGACTACGGGCAATGTCATAACTAACAATATTTGCATTAGAACATAGCCTTTGAAAAATGTGGTTCCATCTTCAATCCATTCAGGAAAAACTACTGGAAATAAAACATGAATTGAGTACAGCCTAAAGAGTAGGGTCATAAGAACAAGGGTACATATCAAGGCCAGAGCATATCGCAATATTTTTTTGGAATCGAAAAATCTGGGAATGAGAAAAAACCAATTAAAGTATACGATGGTAAGTTTCAAAGGAAGCCCCATCAATTCAAACATGAAGGCCTTAGTAAAGGTGTTGCCATACCCCCATTCAGAAATGGAAAAAGACAATACATAAATAATCCAGAAAAGAATATGATGAATTATATTAATCCTATGTTTCATGGTTCAAAAATACCTCTTCTCCGGTTTCAATTCTCAAAATCACATTATTTTATGTCAATGGCGTCGTTTTCTATGTGGAATTATCCAATCGTTATTCGCAACGTTATTTATTGGCAATTCGCGATTCAAGTTTTATAAGTTTTGCAGTAATATATTGATTTCCACCTGCATAAAGAAAGATCCTCTGCGCATTAAAATTGAGTGCGTATGCGTAAAAACTAAACGCAACAACTGATATTCAAAGTAGATTGTACAACAAACTGATTTAATAACAATTGCTAGAAAAAATTAAACACTATGAAAAGAATAATTACAATTCTCACTTTAAGCCTATCAATTTCAATCATGCATGGGCAGTACTTTGAACAAAATTTGAATGCGGGTGATTTAACAAATATTAACTTAAAACAGGCCGGGGCTACCTGGATGGATTACAATAATGATGGCTTGTTAGATTTAGTTGTTATGGGGTATGATAATCCGGCAGAAAATAGAACTCGAATTTATCAAAATATGGGAGGAGGCTCTTTTACCGCTCTTGGAAGCTCAGACTTTTATGTAACTGGCACAGGAGGTCCAACCAGCGTGGCTGGAGATTACGACAACGATGGGGATTTGGATGTATACCAATTGAATTTTCAAGACAGCAATGGAGATCCCGCAGGGAATATTATCTATGAGAATATGGGCGCACCTAATTTCGAGTTAGTCGCAACCAATCTCGTAGGTGGTACTGGAGAAGAGAACCATAGCAGTTCTGGCACTTGGGTTGATTACGATCAAGATGGAGACTTAGACCTTTTTGCAACAGGAGCACTTAACACCCCAGATATATTCTATAGAAATGATGGTGGAACATTCGTTAGAGTTCAAACTTTATCTTTTTTAACAACTCGAGCGTGGGCGATAGCAACGGACACTTGGTTTGATTTCGACAGAGATGGTGATCTCGATGTATATTTTGCCAATTTCTCTAACCAGGACAACAAACTTTACTTAAGCCAGTTTGCCCAAACTGGAGATGCCGATAACTTTATTGAAGCATCCATACCAGATATTACCAATAATGCCGGTACAAATATTGGATGCAATTGGATTGACTATGATAATGATTTAGATCTAGATTTGTTTTTAAATTATTTC
>Ga0316205_10003640_pt1 | contig 14336 bp, 10 predicted proteins | sample 3monthpyrite_MG_FD_204941 | JGI IMG/M metagenome (GOLD analysis project Ga0316205, IMG submission 204941) | Microbial mat bacterial communities from mineral coupon in-situ incubated in ocean water Damariscotta River, Maine, United States -... | ecosystem: Environmental > Aquatic > Marine >... | reverse complement strand
ATATCCAAGCAATTCCATCTAAATTTGGGCCTATTTTAGGCTCTAATATTTCAAATATTTTATCCAGTTCAGGCACATCTCCCTCGAGGAAAGGTCGCGTTTTTTGTACTGTCCCATGAGGTAAATCCAGCGGTCTGACAGGCTAATAAACCATCTGGTTACAGTGTAAATACCCGGGCTATTTTATCTGGTTTTTTGCCTTTTTTAGACTCTAATATATCAAATATTTTGCCATGTTAAGGCACTCTCCATCGGGGAAAGAACTCGTTTTTTGAGCTCTGTCCCCTTAATCCATACCACCGAGAGCTGACAGTGTAGAGTACCGACTCTGTAATACTCTTGATGGCATCACAACAGGGGACAGGGCACCAAAAAGCGGTGACCTTTCCCCGATGGAGAAGTGTTTTAACTTTGGATTAAACAGCCAGTATGTTCTTTCTTTATGTTTAGTTAGTATTAACATTAAGTTGGTAATTCATTAAATATCAATATCTTACATTGGTTAGTTAATCTGGTTATCTGCTGTGAGCGCAACCTGAAAGTCCGTCTGATCAGCTCGGTAAAGCATTAAAAGAAAAAGTGGTTAATTTGAACCTGTTTTTCATTACTTTTACCTCTAAAGTGGGAAAATACCCATAATTAAATCCACCTAAAACAAATAATAGTGGTAAATGGTGATTAGTGATTGTTAGTCATGGGTTTCTGTTTCATAATGGATTCAATAATTACATATAAAAAACATTGACCATCAGTCCTTTTAAAACAATAACTTACATAATATATTTAAAGTAGATTATATACTAAATGAATCCGCGATTTATACACTTACGTCTGCATACAGAATATTCATTAGTGGATGGTGTGGTTCGCATCAAGCCTTTGATGAAAACCGCTGCTGATCAAAATATTCCAGCTATCGCTTTAACCGATCAATCTAACCTTTTTGCTATGGTGAAATTTTATCGGGCTGCCATGGCTGCAGGTATTAAACCTATCATCGGTGTCGACATCTGGGTGCGCCCGGCAGTTGAAACAGAGAAGCCATCACGCATGGTTTTGTTATGCCAGAACAACGAAGGTTACCTTAATATTACCCAGCTTATTTCACGTGGTTATCTTGATGGTCAGCATGGTGGAATTCCCATGATCGAAGTTGACTGGCTGAGAGAATTGAGCGGAGGAATTATTGTTCTTTCGGGAGGTCGTGAAGGTGATGTTGGTCGAGCATTATTATCGGGAAATCAGATGCAGGCAGAAGCATTACTTAAAGCCTGGCAGAATATTTTTCCTGAGCGGTTTTATCTGGAATTACAACGTACCGGAAGGGAAGGCGAAGAGGAATATCTACATGCTGCAGTGAGTCTGGCAATGACCACAAATACACCGGTAGTTGCCACAAACGATGTCAGGTTTTTGAAGACTGAAGAGTTTGACAGTCATGAGGTGAGAGTTTGTATTACAGATGGTAGAACGCTGGATGATCCTCGTCGACAAAAATTATATAGTGATCAGCAGTATTTACGCACAGAGGAAGAAATGTGTGAGCTGTTTGCTGATATTCCTGAAGCTTTACAAAATACGGTTGAAATTGCTCAGCGCTGTAGTCTGGATGTTCGTCTGGGTGAAAGCTTCCTGCCTAACTTCCCGGTACCCGAAGGCGACACAATTGAGTCTTACTTTATAAGGGTGTCTAAAGAAGGTCTGGAGAAACGGCTCGAACTCATTGTGCCTCCTGATTCAGAAAATGCAGCTGAGCGACGCAAACCTTATTATGAGCGCCTGGATATTGAATTGGGTGTTATTAACACCATGGGCTTCCCGGGTTATTTTCTGATCGTTGCCGATTTTATACAGTGGTCCAAAGATAATGAGATACCCGTTGGTCCGGGTCGAGGCTCAGGTGCGGGCTCTCTTGTTGCTTATGCATTACTGATTACCGACCTTGATCCGTTGCAGTATGAGTTGTTATTCGAGCGATTCCTCAACCCTGAACGTGTTTCATTACCGGATTTCGATGTCGATTTCTGTATGGAAGGGCGTGACCGGGTAATTGCATATGTGGCAGAAACCTATGGGCGAGATGCGGTTTCGCAGATTATTACCTACGGTTCAATGGCTGCCAAAGCGGTAATACGAGACGTAGGGCGGGTATCCGGGCTGGGTTATGGATTTGTAGACCGTATAGCCAAAATGATCCCCTTCGAGATTGGCATGACGCTGACTAAGGCGCTTGAAGAATCTGAGGACCTGGCCAATGCATATCGGTCAGAAGCAGATGTGACTGACCTCATTAATATGGCTTTGTCACTTGAGGGTTGTGCACGTAATGCGGGTAAACATGCTGGGGGGGTTGTTATATCACCTTCGGTATTAACCGACTTTACACCTCTGTACTGTGAACAGGGTGGTCATAGTATTGTTACCCAGTTTGATAAAGATGATGTAGAAGCAATTGGTCTGGTTAAATTCGATTTCCTGGGTTTAAGAACATTAACCATCATTGACTGGGCTGTACGAAATATAAAAGCTCGCCATGCTGATCAGCAAGAGCTGGATATTAGCCTGATATCGCTAGAAGATGAGAAAGCATTTACGCTGTTAAGAGCATCCGAAACAACCGCCGTATTCCAGCTGGAATCCAGTGGTATGAAAGACCTCATCAAACGCTTACAGCCTGACTGCTTTGAAGATATTATTGCTTTAGTGGCACTCTTCCGACCCGGGCCTCTACAGTCGGGCATGGTTGATAACTTTATCAATCGTAAACATGGCAGAGAAGAGGTTTCATACCCGGATGCTCAGTATCAGCATGAATCACTTAAAACAATACTAGAACCTACTTACGGCATTATTCTGTATCAGGAGCAGGTAATGCAAATTGCGCAGGTGCTGTCTGGTTACACCCTGGGTGGTGCAGATATGTTACGCCGTGCCATGGGTAAAAAGAAACCTGAGGTTATGGCTGAGCAGCGGGCTATATTCGAAGATGGAGCAAAAGCAAATGGTATTGATGGTACGTTAGCAATAAAAATCTTTGACCTGGTGGAGAAGTTTGCCGGTTATGGATTTAATAAATCTCACTCCGCTGCTTATGCATTATTGTCATATCAGACGGCCTGGTTAAAGTCACATTATCCGGCAGAGTTTATGGCCGCAGTTTTATCGGCGGATATGGATAATACCGATAAAGTAGTTACCTTAATTGAAGATTGTCACCGAATGGAGCTGGAAGTTTTAACGCCGAATATAAACCGTTCAATTATAAAGTTTTCAGTTCCTGATGATAAACAGGTTTTATATGGCTTAGGTGCGATAAAAGGTGTGGGTGATGCGGCACTTGACGGCATTATTGAAGAGCGCAACAACAATGGCATTTATAAAGATCTGTTCGATTTGTGTCGTCGAGTAGATGGACGTAAAGTTAACAAACGTGTTTTAGAAGCATTAATAAAAGCCGGTGCACTTGAAGAGTTGGGGCCAAACCGGGCTACTTTAATGGCTCGATTACGTGATGCGATGCAGGGTGCAGAGCAATATCAGAAAAATGCCAGTATTGGACAGGATGATTTATTTGGCAGTGCTGCAGAAGAAGATAGTATTGCGCCAATAGATGAAGTCACGGTTGCTGAATGGGAAGAAGAAAAACGTCTGACACTGGAAAAAGAAACCTTAGGTTTATATTTAACTGGCCACCCTATAGAGCGTTATGAAAAAGAGCTGAGACGATTTACCGATTGTAATCTGGGGGCATTGGCCGATCAGAGTGATTTAGCTTCTGGTGCTGGTGGCGGTTATATGTCACAGCGTAATGCAAAAAGTTATAAGCTGGCTGGCCTGATGATAGGTATGCGTGTACGTAAAACTAAAACCGGTGGAAAAATTGTTTCTGCTGTTTTAGATGATCGAACTGCACGGGTTGAAGTGAGAATTTTTGAAGAAAAGTTTGAGCAATATAATTATCTTTTAAATAAAGATAAATTGATAATTGTCGAAGGCAAAGTTATATATGATGATTATTTTGGTGGTTATCGGATAACTGCAGATGTAATTTACGATATAACTGAAGCCAGGCAAAAGTTTGCTCAACGACTGGAAATAAATTTAAAAGATAATCATGGCGATCACAGTATTGTTCAGCAGCTCAATCAGGTATTGAATCCTTTTCGTGAAGGTGCATGTCCAGTATGGATAAATTACACTCGAAATGATGTTGTCGCAAAATTATCACTAAGTGATGACTGGCGAGTTCAGCCCAGTGATGAATTAATTAACCGCCTGGATAAACTGGCAGGTGAGGATAATGTTTCAGTAGTCTACTAAAGGATTTAGAAACACGAATGAATACAGAACAACCAACTACCGTAGTTAGTCTCGTTTCAGTGCTGGGAAAAGTGCTTGATCATTACGGGCTGAATAAAAAAGAAGTGGCTATACAGGCGGGGATAGATGTAAATGTTGCATATAAACCGAATGATCGTATTAGTGCTGCAAAGCTTCAAAAAGTATGGAAGATCGCAACATTAAATTCTGCGGATCAGTGTTTAGGGTTAACGTATGCAAAATTAATTCAGCCTGCATCGTTGTGTGGGTTAGGGCTGGCCTGGATAACCAGTGATACATTAAAAGATTCAATTAATCGGTTGATTCGATTTCAACATGCAATAACGACTACAGGCAATTTTATATTTAATGAGCTTGATGATTGTTATCAGATTATAATACGTTCAAATATTAAAAATCCTGAGAATGCATCTATTGATGCCAGTGTGGCTACATTGTTTCAAATGTGTCATATAACGTATGGCCCGGATTTATCTGTAGCTCGAGTATGCATTGCTCATAAGAAACCTGATTGTCATGAAAAGTTTAATGAGTTTTTTGGTGTAGATGTTGAGTTCAATGCAAAAGAAACGCAGATTTTATTCCCTAAAAACTCTTTCGAAAGAAGGCTGGCAACTGCAAACCCTGATCTTGCAAGGATGAATGATCAGGTCGTAGTTGAGTATTTAAAGAATTTTGACAAAAAAAATATTAGTATGCAGGTGCGTGCGCGCATTATAGAAGAATTAAATAACGGGGTTCCCAATCAGGAAAAAATTGCCAGTAGTCTGAATATGAGTTTAAGAAATTTACAACGTAAGTTAAAGCATGAGGGTAATAGTTTTAAGCATATTCTTGATGAAACACGAAGTGAATTATCTAAACAATACCTGCGAGGTAGTGACCGTCCTATTATTGAAGTGGGTTTTCTTTTGGGTTTTTCAGAGCCGAGTAATTTTGCGCGAGCATTTCGTCGCTGGACGGGTGTGTCCCCCGTAGAATATAGAGAAACCACCGATTAACTAATCTTAAAACACCTTTTTCTGCTGTTAATAAATACCCATTTTAAGTTATTTATTAAGGAAAACATGATCTTACTCACGTTTTTCTTATGAGTTTCTATTGTTGGCATTAATTGATTTGTCGCTGGCATCAACTGACCATCCATAATTCCATTAATCTCATAAATTGTATTCACCCACTCATAAGGAGCAAGGCGATGAATACAATATATAAATATAATAGAGCAACTGTTCGTGAGTCTGTTTCATTTATTGGAATAGGTTTGCATACAGGTAAGCTCACAACGGTAAGCTTGAAGCCAAGTATAGATCAACGAGGTATCTACTTTGTAAGAACAGATGCTAATCCTGGTCAGGGTGTTATTGAGGCCAGCTGGTGTAATGTGTCAGACACAACCCTGTCTACAAATTTGAGTAATCAATATGGGGTCAGTGTAAACACTGTTGAGCATTTGATGTCGGCATTGATTGCCAGTGGTATTGATAATGTAAGAATTGAAGTCGATGGACCCGAAATTCCAATTATGGATGGCAGTGCAGAGGTGTTTGTAGAAATAATTCGGAATGCAGGTAAGAGTTATCTAAAAGCGCCTAAGCAGGGGATATGGATTGAAAGACCTATTGTTGTAAGTGAAGGTGACAAATACGCCATGTTGATGCCTCATTCGGTGCCAAGGGTAAGTATGTGTATTGACTTCCCGGGCACCGCAATTGGATCACAATGTTATTCGGTTACTCTGCAGGATAATGACTATTTTGATGATATCGCATATGCCAGAACATTTGGATTTTCAGATCAGGTGGAAGCGCTTAAAGAAAAAGGACTTGTTAAGGGCGGCTCACTTATTAATGCAATAGTCGTTGATGGTGAAAAAGTAATGAATCCTGAAGGGCTGCGTGTAGAAAATGAATTTGTACGCCACAAGATACTCGATGCGGTAGGTGATATGTCTCTTGCAGGTGCACCGATCATTGGTCATTACTATGCATATAAAGCAGGTCATAGTCTTAACCAGAAGCTGCTTAAGAAACTGTTTAGTGATGCTTCAGCATGGACTCAAACCACTCTGCAACAAGGTAAAGAAATGTTTTCAAATCATGACGAATTGTATGATGGCGACTTTATACAAAAGAGCTTGAATGTGGTGCCAATTAAACAGGTAGCAAGTTAAAAAAGTAGCCGGTTAAGTATTAGCGTGGGTATTATCCGGTGAGGGCAATGATTTCAGGTTTTCTGAAGTTACTTACCGGATTTTTTTAATTTTCAGTTTAAAATAACTTAAAATTATTCTCTAATAATTACTTAATTAACTTAACCGTATCGTAATGGTTTATTTAAGCAGGTCTTTAATTGGAACTGGTTTTGCGTAGTAAAATCCCTGAAACATATCGCAGTTATAGTCTTTTAGTATTTTTACCTGATCCTGTCGTTCAACGCCTTCAGCAATAACGTTAATATTAAGGCCATGTGACATAGCTATGATGGCACGTACAATGGCGGTATCTTCATTACTATCGGGCAGGCCTGTAATAAAACCTTTATCTATTTTAAGCTTACTAACTGGGAAGCTTTTTAAATAACTCATTGAAGAAAATCCAGTACCAAAATCATCAATTGCAATCTGAATTCCCAATTTTTTTAGTTCATTAACTTTTTCAATAACAAGCTCGCTATCATCCATAAGTGTACTTTCAGTTAATTCAATTTCCAGATGTTTTGGGTCTAAACCCGTAAGTTTTAAAGAGTCTTTAATGCTTTTAACAAACGATTTGTCACGTATTTGTATGCCCGAAATATTTATTGCTATGGTAAAGTCACTGATACCTGAGTCGATAAATTGACAGGCGTGGTTGCAAGCAGTGTCAATTAACCACTTACCGATTGGAAGTATCAAACCTGTTTTTTCCGCTATTGGAATGAACATGTCTGGTAAAATTTCACCTCTCTCTGGATGAGTCCATCTCATTAATGCCTCAAATCCAACGATTTTTTCATCATTTGATGATATTTGCGGCTGATAGTATAACTCCAGCTGATTCTTTGAAATTGCATCTCTTAAATCACTTTCAATTTGAAATTTATGACTATTTTTTTTATTCATTTCATGATTGAAATATTGATATTTATTTTTCCCATGAGTTTTTGCTTCATACATAGCCATGTCGGCATTGATTAGTAGATCATTTGATGTAGTCGTATCATCAGGGCATATACTTATGCCTATACTAACGCCAATGAAAAATATCTTTCCATCTAGTTCAAAAGGGCTGGATAAAGATTCAATACACTTTTTGGTAACAGTGGAGATAGAATTAATATCACTCACATTTTCTATAATAATGGCAAACTCATCACCACCTACACGGCATATATAGTCATTCTGTCTTAATACGTTTGATAAACGAGTAGATGCCTGTTTGAGAAGTTGATCCCCAGCCTTATGGCCTGCAGTATCATTAACAATTTTAAAATTATCAAGATCTAAAAACAGGAGAACCATTTTCTGATTGTTAGATATGGCTCTGTTAACTGCCTGATCTAGCTGTTTGTGAAAAAAATGCCTGTTAGGCAAGTTTGTTGTTACGTCATAGTAGGCTAGTTTGTCGAGGTGTTCTTCTGTTTTATAACGCTCAGATAGTTCGTGCTCAAGGCGCTCATCATTAACCTGTATATATGCAAGCATCTTGTTAAAACCTTCAGAGAGTATACCAATTTCATCTTCAGAATGTTTGTCTATACGGATGGTGTAATCATCAGTTTTTATTACAGTACTCATAAGTTCAGTTAGTTTAGATAATGGGCGAGTAATGTTTTTGCTGAGTTTAAAAAGAAGCAGGGAAGCGAATATAATGCAGATTGTTGCTATGGCTACTGCATATGTAAGATAATTAATGATATAGGTATAGATGCTCGATGTATCGGCCTGTATATATAATTTACCAATAGTGCGACCTTCTAATATTATAGGTTCATAAATGTGAATCTGATTATTAAATATTGTAGATGAATCTTGTCTGCTTATTATTATATCGTCGTGTTTGTTCTGGGTGTGCGTATTACTTTGATTCATGTAACGAGCAAAAACATTTCCTGAGTCATTATAAATTACAGCGCTGTATATATCTAATGACGCTGTAAATGCATTTAATATCTGTTCAGCTCCTTTTTTATCGTTAAATACAAGAGTCGCTGTGGTGTTGTTGGCGACAATTTTCGCCTGAACTTGGATTGATTCTAGAAATAAGTCATGTTGATTTCTGAACTCGCCAACTACTGCTAATGTTGCGGCGAAAACAAGAGTAATTATTACAACAGATATGTTTATAATAATAAATTTATTTTTAATTGATAATTGTCTAGAGTTTTTTTTTGATGAGTTAAAGGTCATGTCTAGATAACCTTTTTAGAAATCATTAATAACTGAGAGCTTATTTTAAGTCCCGCCTGCTTTGCGGCCGTATAGTTTATGTTAAAGCTTACTCTATTGTTAATGATTTCAAAAGCAACCATAACACCGTTGTCGATAGCATTTTTGGTGTCGGACATGGTTAAAACGTTAGCGTCTTTTATGGTATCTATTACTTTTTTAAACTGGTGTTCTTCAGTTGGTTTTATATTCAAAAATGCAACGTGACATGGTTTTATGTTTTCAATTATACTGGTGCGTATAATTTTGATGGTTCTAAAACTTACTTTTTTAGCATTTAACGTATCAATATAGTGCCCGAAAGGGTCTTCACCATAAATACAGATTTTAAGATCGACGTCATTGTCAGGCCATTGTGTGAATCTAGCGAAATTATAAATAAAGCCTGCTTTTATTTTGTATTCAGATATGTTGTCAGCATAAGTGTCAATTGGTATTAGAGTTGAAAAAATTAAGGCAAGAGTCGATAGTAGTCTTTTCAGGTAAAACTCGAGGTTTTTACTTATTGTTAATACGAACATATGTGGTATTTTAAAAATCATATGTTAGTTTAACTCGGTAGTTTCTAGCGTCCTGGGTTATGCTGCTTTGTACGTGCTCTTCAGAAGCCGGGTCGGCATACTCTTTATCAAATAAATTATAAATGCTGGCTGACAGTTCAAGCTGATCGAAAAGTTTATGACTTGAAATTGTGATATTAGTTGTACTGTATGCTTCTGCTACATCACCTTGAGGTGTATTACGATCACTTAGATATTGTAATTCAATACCGATGTTGGCTGTTTTATTGAATACCGGGCTTGTTAAGTTAAATTTAAAGCTGTTCTCGGGAGAATTGCTTAACGTATCTCCAGTGCTTTTTATTTCTGTTTCTACATAACTATAACTTGAGCGTAATCTCAGTCCTGATTGGCTAATATATTCTGCTTCCAGATCAGTACCGATAGCGTCAACCTTATCAAGGTTGTCATAAAATACATCTCCATTAATATCACTGTTTAATCCAATTAAGTTAGTGGTTTCATTCAGATATAGAGATGCTGTTAGCTTTAAGTTATTGCTGAAATAATGTTCAATATCAAATTCATAGGTTTCAATCTCTTCAGGTTCAAGATCAGTATTTGATAAATAACCCAGTGCTTCTCCGTAATACAACTCATATGCATTGGCATTTCTATAAGCGGTGCCATAAATTAACTTTAAAGTTGTTGCAGCTTGTAAAGAGTATATAAAGGCAATTCGAGGATTAACTATGTTCTGTTTATTGTTATTATTTGATGAATTTGAATCCATCTTATTGCTGTCATAACGTATACCTGCATTTATTATAAAGTCTCTAGATAAACGAATTTCATCCTGAATGTAAATACCATATATTTCACTGCTACGTGTATCATCGAGGTAACTTACAAACGGATCAATATCAAAATTAGCCTGATATTGTTTGTTGTTGTTTTGGTATTCGATTCCTAGTGTTATTTTCTGCTTATCAATCTGAGATGTTTCATAGCGTAAATCTAAATTCCACCAGTTACCTTTAGAGTCATCTTTGTTTACAGTTATGGGGGGGTAATCGTATATAAAGTCGCCGCCATAATTATAATTACCGTATGACAATTTACTAAAAATTTGTGATTCATTACTAATGAAGGTTTCATATGATAATGATATTAAACCCAGAGTGTCTGTTGTTTCACTGGGGTGAGTGTTAAATTCCTGCTCGTAAGATGCGGTAGGTATGCCCTTAATTCTATCGTTGTAGGCAGTTTCAAATTTCCAGTTTTTATAGTTTAGTTTTAATAACAGGCTGTTCGTTTCCTCGTAATCAAGTTGCTCGGCAATGCCATTGTTATTGTCTGGGTCATCAAACTCTGCAAAATAAATATTTGCACCATCACTCTTATATTGTGAAATAGATATAAAAGTTTCAAATTCATTATTAAAGGTATTAGCAGCAGTGACTCGTGCAGTTCGACTGTTCTCCTTTGCGTAATCAATTGATGCGGTTACGCCGTTAACTTCACTGGCTTTTTTGGTGATGATATTGATAACACCAAAAAACGCATTAGCTCCATAAATAGCTGAGCCGGGGCCTGAAGAAAACTCTACACGGTTTATATTGTCAACATTAACAATACCTTCATAATCTATACCAAAACTATCATAAATGTTTTCATTGACTCTTTGCCCATCCAGTAATAATAAAACACGGGTATTATAATCACCTGCAAGGCCAAAGCCTCGAACACCTAGATAACTGTAATTTCGATCGTACGTTGAATATAAACCGGGTATGCTGTTAAGTATGTCTTTTAATGTTCTGTAACCGTATTGCCTGATAGCATCAGAATTAATGACAGTAATTTTGGATGGGGCTTCACTTGATTTCTGGTTAAATTTTGAAGCTGTAAATACTTCGGTGTTTAATAGTTGATCTAATGAAAATTCTGTTGCATCTAATTCTTCATTATTTGCATGGCATATGCATGAAATCATTAGAAGTGCTAATGAGGTTATATATTTACTACTGAAATCACACATTAATAATACCTGAAACTAGCACTAAAGCTGATGCTTTTTAAATAAACCATACAACGAGAGTATAGCTATATCCATATGGTTTTTCATGGATTTATAGTAATCGCTTTGTGTGCTTATATTCAACCCTCAAACGGGTTAAGCAAGGTTATTTAATGTTTACCTGTTGTCTTCTTTTGCTTTTCTTAAAAGGACATAAACAGCACCTGTTCCTCCGTCTTTTGGCATTGCGCTAACAAAAGCGAGTATTTCTGGAATATTCTGTAGCCATTTATTAAGCATGGCTTTTAATACCGGCTGACTAGTATCAGAATGATGACCTTTGCCATGAACAATCCGCACGAGTTTAAAAGATTGGCGTTGAGCGTTATCGAGAAATTCCAGCAATGTTTTTCTGGCGTCATCGCGGCGATATCCATGTAAATCAAGATGGTCTTCTATGGTTACTTTGCCATTTCGAATTTGCTTGAGATAAGACTTTTGTATACCCGGGCGCACAAATTCTAAAAAATCATCACACTCATCTATGAACTCATCACTTAAAGTGTCTTCGATTTTTCTTTGCGTAGAGATGGAACGCTTTTTTATAGCGGCGGGTTTCTGTTTTAAATTGGCCTTGTTAGTCTCAAGCGTATTAACACCCTGCATGGCTTCACTAAAAAGCCTGTCGTCATCTTCGTTCATTATATTGCTCTGTGAATATGTTGCTAAATTCTATATCATTAACATATTACCCACTGAGTGAATTGCTGTGCAAATTTTATTAAGTAATGATGACGGTTATCTGGCCCCAGGGCTGGGAATACTGGCTACCTGTTTATCTAAACTGGGTGAGCTATCGGTTGTGGCGCCAGATAGAAATCGAAGTGCAGCTAGTAATTCGCTGACTTTATCGCGACCTTTAAATGTCCAATTAGCAGACAATGGTTTTTATAAGGTAGACGGTACACCGACTGACTGTGTGCATCTGGCTATAACTGGAATTCTTGAAAAAGAGCCCGATATTGTTATCTCAGGCCCCAATGACGGACCTAATATGGGTGATGATGTGCTCTATTCAGGTACGGTTGCAGCCGCTACAGAAGGTCGTTTTCTGGGTTTACCCGCTATTGCTGTATCAATGGGCAGTTTTGATCCGCAACACTTTGAAACCGCGTGCTGGGCAATAGAAAAGCTGATTGCCAAACTCCAGCTCAAGCCACTTACCGAAGATACAATATTGAATGTAAATGTGCCTGATCTTCCAGTTGAGCAAATTAAAGGTTTTAAAAGCACTCGTCTGGGCAACCGGCATAAGTCATCGGGTGTTATTGAGCAATCTAACCCTAGAGGTGATTCGGTGTACTGGGTTGGTCCTCCAGGTGAAGAGCAGGATGCCGGTGAAGGAACCGATTTTTATGCCGTAAAACAGGGTTTTATTTCAGTTACCCCTTTGCAGATCGATTTAACACGGTATGATAGCCTGCAAAATTTGAATCAGTGGTTAGAAACTGTCTAATTCTCCAAATCAAACCGCGATCTAAAGATCGCATCTACAGGTCCCTATGTGTTACAGGCTGTTTAAATAGTGAATTTATCTGATCCCCGCGTGCAGGGTATAGGCATGACGTCCCAGCGGACTCGTGATCGTCTTATTGAGCGATTACGTAGTAAGGGAATACAGAATGAACAAGTGTTGGAGGTGATGCGTTCTATGCCCCGGCACCTATTTGTTGATGAGGCCATGAGCTCTCGTTCATATGAAGACTCTTCATTACCAATAGGTCATGGACAGACTATTTCCCAGCCATTTATTGTGGCGAAAATGACCGAGGTTTTACTCAGCAGAGGAATACCTGATGCTGTTCTTGAAGTAGGTACCGGCTCTGGTTATCAGGCTGCTATTTTGTCTCAGTTAGTGCCAAAGGTTTACTCGGTTGAGCGAATAGTCGCGTTGCAAAGTCAGGCTCGAGAGCGTTACCACATGTTGGGTATACATAATATTTCTCTGAAACACTCAGATGGCTCATGGGGTTGGCCTCAACATGCTCCGTATAAGGCTATTATAGTGACAGCTGCCCCTGAAGAAGTACCTCAGGGTTTACTAGAACAGTTAGATATTGGCGGTATTATGGTAATACCTGTTGGCGGTCAACACGGTGTTCAGAAGTTATTATTAATTACCCGTGAAATAGATCAGTTTGTTGAAGAAGAGCTGGATGCGGTGAAATTTGTGCCTTTATTAAATGGAGCAATTAGTTGATTTTTGCAGGTTTATATAATCGAGCAATGGGCTGGGCAGAGCATCCCAAACGTGAAAGGTATCTGGTGGGAGTGAGTCTGTTCGAGTCTTTTATCTTCCCTTTACCAACCGCATTGTTAATGATACCAATGGTGATAGCGACACCAGATAAAGCAATTCGTCTGGCAACTATTACGACTATTATGTCGGTGTTTGGCGCGGCCATTGGTTATTTATTAGGCTGGGGTGCAATGAGTGTAATTGAACCCTGGATCACGCAAATGGGCTGGCTACCGCAACTGGAAAGTGCCCGTGCAGATTTTGTAACCTATGGTGTTCTAGCTGTGGGTATTGGAGCGTTTACACCTGCACCGTTTAAAATATTTACAGTAACCGCGGGTATGCTATCCATGTCATTTATCCCGTTTCTGCTGGTATCATTGGTTGGGCGGGCTGCACATTTTTATATGATTGCACTATTAATGGCCTGGGCAGGTCCTAAAATGGAACCAGTTGTACGTAAATATATCGAATGGTTGGGATGGGCTGTTATTGCTTTAGCGGTTATTGGTTTTATTATTCATAAATATATGTAATGTCATTTGAGAAAAAAAATTCATAAAAACAAACTTAAATTTTATATATTTATTTTTCTGCTTGCTCTGTTATCAGCCTGTGGTGAGATGCCTAAGCATTGGGACCCCCAGGGGTATACTGTAAAACGGGGAGATACGCTTTACTCCATTGCCTGGCGTTATGAAAAAGACTTTCGTCAAATCGCGCAGATTAATAATATTCAGGCACCTT
>Ga0316205_10003638_pt1 | contig 14351 bp, 15 predicted proteins | sample 3monthpyrite_MG_FD_204941 | JGI IMG/M metagenome (GOLD analysis project Ga0316205, IMG submission 204941) | Microbial mat bacterial communities from mineral coupon in-situ incubated in ocean water Damariscotta River, Maine, United States -... | ecosystem: Environmental > Aquatic > Marine >... | reverse complement strand
AAGACATACATGCCGGAAATATCATTCGCGAAGTTTCAAAGTTTATTCAAGGAGGCGGTGGCGGACAACCATTCTTTGCAACGGCAGGAGGTAAAAACCCTTCGGGGCTTCAGCAGGCAATTGATGCCGTAGTGGAAAAAATATAGTTCATTTGGATGCAACAAAAAACGTATTGCTCATCACCTATTACTGGCCTCCATCAGGAGGAGCAGGCGTTCAGCGTTGGTTAAAATTTGTCAAATATTTTAACGAATTCAATGTACACTGCACAGTAATAACGGTCGATCCAAAGAAAGCTTCTTACGCTGTACTTGACGAATCGTTAAGTGAAGAGATTCCAGAAAACATAAAGGTGCATTACACGAATACGCGTGAACCTTTTGGCATGTACAAGCGGGTTTCAAACAAATCGAATATTCCACATGCAGGTTTTGCAAATGAGGACGCTTCATTTTTCAAAAAAGTAGCCCGCTTCATCCGTGGAAATTTTTTCATTCCCGATGCTAGAAAAGGATGGAACAAGTACGCCTACGAAAAAGCGAGTGAGTTAATTTCAAACCAGAAATTTGATGCTGTGATCGTCACTAGTCCACCGCATTCTACACAGTTAGTCGGACTTAAATTAAAACGCAAATTCAACATTCATTGGATAGCGGATTTACGTGACCCATGGACCGACATCTACTATTATAAGAAGATGTTGCATACAAAATGGGCCAAGCGCAAGGATCTGAGTCTGGAAAAACAAGTGTTAGAAGAAGCCGACAAACTGTTAGTGGTAAGTGAAAGTATCAGACAACTTTTTGGGGATAAGGTGCATCGTCATGCTGCAATTCATGTGCTGCCTAACGGTTACGATCACACCGATTTCGAACGAAAGGAAATATCGACCGACGCGAATAAAAAACTACTCATAACGTATACAGGCACCATTTCATCTGATTATCCTATTGATAGCTTATTGGAGTCCATGCGAAAAATAGGTCCCGATCAATTCAGTCTTAATTTTGTCGGGACACTTTCTCCAGAAATCAAAGAACAGCTCAGTGAATTTGAGACCAGTTTCCCTGGCTATGTTAAGCACAGTGAGAGCATTGATTACCTCTTGGCTTCAGATATCGTTCTGCTTATCATTCCAAATATTGAAAACAATGCTGGAATTTTAACAGGGAAATTGTTTGAATACATTGGATCGCAGAAACCCATTTTGGCCATCGGACCTTCTGACGGAGATGCCGCGAAAATAATCGAACAGTGCGAAGCTGGGAAGGTTTTTGAATATACTAACGTCGATGGCATCACCAATTATCTGCACAGCTTAATTGAAGCCAAAGCAGCTGATTCTTCAAGCATCGGGACGGACAACGCAGAGCGTAAAAAATTCTCAAGAAGGGAACTCACAAAAACACTTGTAGAGATCATCTAATTTCGTTGAACGTAATGGCATGTTGATTGTAGTAGAGGCTAAACTCAATATGAAAAAACTAGTTCTACTCATTCTTTCGGCATTTTGCCTTTCCTGGTCTTCTGGGGCGAAAGAAGTTCCTTCAGAAGAAAAAGGATTATTCCTCTATTATCATAAAGTTAAATCAGAAAAAGACGAAACGCTCAAAGTCAACGAAGCAGTGTTCACCTTCACATTTAATGGAATTATAGACGATAATGCGAAGCGCTCAATTTTGTTCAGTATAGATGGGGTAGAATACAAAAAGACGCTGATAGACAATGATCACATTCGTGTTGAGACGACTCCAGGAAAACATGTTTTTCAATTTTTCTACGACAAAGATCATTATGAAATCACGACAGATTCGCTCGAAATACTTCCGCAGTACCGAGACGACTACATGGTCTATTTCGAGAACTCCAAATATCCCGTTGTTATCGACAAGCCTGTCATTTATCTTTATCCAGAAAAGGAAATTTCAGTCCACCTTGAGGTCAAGCCCAAAGGGAAAATGACATTTATGTATCCAGCTTACAATAATGGTTGGGATTTTGAAGCCATGCCGGATGGAACGCTCCTTTTTGGCGAGTCAGCATACAACTATCTTTTTTGGGAATCGGAGCAATTCCAGCAGTTAAGTGCAGAAGAAGCTCACACCGGTTATCTCGTCAAAAAGAACGAAGTAATCTCATTTCTGGAAGAAAAATTGACTATTGCAGGCTTAACATCCAAAGAGCAAGCCGACTTTATTACTTATTGGGGACCGCGGCTTCAACAAAACGAGCAGAGCTTCATTCATTTCCTTTTCAATGAAGAATGTGACCGCTTTGCGCATTTGGACATTCAACCAAAGCCAGACCACACCTATCGAATTTACATCGTCTGGAATGAAGTTGCAGATCAACATAAATCTATAATTCACGAGCAAACTATTCCGCACTTTGAGCGAGACGGATTTACTGTATTGGAATGGGGCGGTTCAGAGTATAATTCGTTTCACACTGAACAACTAAAGCACTGATATGAAAAACCGATTCTTCGCAATAATATTCGTTCTTGTATCGTCGCTTTCGTTTGGACAGGTAACACCATACATCCAAGCTATTCCTCTATCGGATACATCAGTAAGAGACAAATCACTGAGTAAAAAAGAAGCTGTTTTCAAATTCATTTTTGAGAATATCAATGACGCTAATACCAATCGCGAAATTCATTACAGTATCGACGACCAAGCTGCCATTGTAAAAATGGAGGAAAATAGCTTTATTGAACTCACGACAACTCCAGGCGAACATCGGTTTCAGTTTTATTACTCTGAAGATTATTTTGAAATTAATACGGGTTCCCTTTCCATAAAAGCTCAACACAGAGATCAATACACCATCAATTTTCGAGAAGCAATTATGACCATTCAGCCGGCTAAGCCAGTGATCTATTTGTATCCAAAAACAGAAATAGATGTCAAAGTTCAACTAGATATTAAAGGAACATCGACATTTATGTATCCTACCTATAGTGACAGTTGGAAGTTTACAGCATTCCCGAATGGAGATTTGCACTTCGGAGAGAGGCACTACAACTACCTGTTTTGGGAATCTGAACAACAAATTAGAAATCCTTTACACGAAAAGCAAAGTGGCTTCATTGTTCATCGGGAGGAAGCTGTGAATTTCTTAGAAGGAAAGCTCTCGGAAGCAGGATTATCATCTAAAGAGCAAGCAGACTTCATTACCTATTGGGGACCTCAGCTACAGAAAAGTGAATACAATTTTGTGCGCTTCGAATTCAACGAGGAATGCAATCAATATGCTGAAATGAGCATAACACCACAGCCAGACAATATCTACCGCGTATATATGATCTGGCATCCAGTAGACGAAAAGTATAAAGTCTTTGAACAAAAAATAACCCCAGCCGTGCGCGAAGGTTTTACCGTAATCGAATGGGGAGGTTATGAAATTGAAATAAGTGTAACTGAGCAAATTAAATCACTATGAAAAATCAACTATTAATCGTCTTATTGGTACTCGTTTCTTCGATTTCCTATGGTCGGGAACTCTTGCCAGATTACATGCTTGAAAGCTCTGAGAAAGATGAATCACTTCAAAGGAATGAAGCCGTCTTTAAGTTTCTATTCAATGGTATTTTGGACGGAAATAAGGAGCGCACAATAAAGTTCAGCATGGACGGTAAAAACTATAAAGAAAAGATGGTGAAAAACACCTATGTAGAAATACAAGCGCGACCAGGGAAGCACATCTTCCAGTTTTTCTACGATAGTCGTCACTACGAAATCTCCACAGACTCTATCTTGATCAAACCTCAGTACAAAGATGTTTATTCCATCCATTTTCAGAACTCGGAATATCCCGTCATGGTAGAGAAGCCCGTAATCTACTTGTATCCAGAAAAACCAACGGAAGTTGAAGTAAAAATGAACATAAAGGGAGAAAATGCTTTTATGTACCCAGCGTATGCAGACAGTTGGAAGTTTACAGCTCAGCCAAACGGAGACTTGGTTTTTGGAGATAAAACGTACAACTATCTTTTTTGGGAATCTACGCGACAAGCAAGAAATGTCTCCAATGAAAGCCAAGCTGGTTTCGTTGTGGAGAGTATGAATGTCGTTTCCTTCCTTGAAGAAAAATTGACTGAAGCAGGACTGTCATCTACAGAACAAGCCGATTTTATTACTTATTGGGGACCACGTCTACAAGTAAATGACCTGAGTTTTATCCACTTTGAATTTAACGAACGTTGCGACCAATATGCAGAACTAAACATCACCCCAAAACCTGATAACATCTACCGAATTTATATGTCATGGGAATCCATTGACACACCATTTAGCTGCGAACCACAAACAATTGTTCCAATGAACCGAAAGGGTTTCACCGTTGTTGAATGGGGCGGTCAAGAATTGACAAATCACTCACTTTAAAAGAAAAATTATGCGCTTATTCATTTTATTCATGCTACTGTTTACAGGTCTTTCTGTAAACGCAAACACATTTGATGAGAAACTCGAATTAGGAGGTGATTACACCATTGAATCAGACGTTCATGATCCAGAACTAGCTGAAGACCAAGCGGTATTTGCCATTCGAATGGGTTCTAATTATATGAGTATGAGTGATAAACTTATATACTCAATTGGAAGCAAAATCGACACTTTCATGTTGGATGGGTCTGAATTCTTAGAAATTCACACTCCTCCGGGAGCATACAATTTGCAATTCTACCTTACAAACGATTACACGGAAATAAGTATTCACGCATTGGAAATCAAACCCGCTCATCGCATGGAGATCTCCTTGGTTTTTGGTTTAAATATTCAAAATCATGCGATGAAGAAACCCGTAATCTATCTCTATCCAGAGGAAGAAATGGATGTTGAAGTACGAATCAAGCCAGCAGGACAAATGGTATTCACCTACCCTATTCTCAACGATCATTGGAATGTTCATGCAATGCCCTCAGGTGAATTAATTGTAGACGATAAATCCTACAACTATCTCTTTTGGGAATCGGAACAAGCTGAAATAGATATTGACTGGACTTCAGGATTTGCCATTCCCGCAGATGAGATCACTTCCTTTTTAGAAGAGAAGCTTTCAGCATTTGGATTGACGACAAAAGAACAGGCTGATTTTATTACATTTTGGGCGCCAATGATGGTTCAACACCCAGCCAATCTTATTCATTTTGAATTCAATGAAAACTGCAATCAATTCGCTGACTTAACCGTTTTACCTAGCCCTGACAACGTATACAGGATTTACATGATGTGGTCTCCTATTGATAATATTAATGATTTTGATTACCTTCGTCCTCAGAACATTCAATCAATCAACCGATTAGGTTTTACGGTTTTAGAATGGGGAGGTGCGAAAATTGAACATCTTCCATTAAAAAACAAAGCATTATGAAGCTACGAATGCTATCCGTACTATCCATTGTTATTGCGCTTTTGATCAAGAGCGTGGAAATCTCTGCGCAAGATTATCATTACCTCCGTGTTTTGGCTCATGCGGTTCCTGCGGAGAGTCCAACGTTTCTTCCTTACCCGATGGAAACGCAGTTGGACAGCGCTATTTACCAGTTAGCTCAAACGAATGTTGTTATGGAGCGCTTTGTGGGAATCAACGATTCTATTACCCCTGAATTCGAAGCATACGAAAAATTGAAAATGCTTGCATCGGAGCAAGAATTGAATGATCTTTTATTGCATGCATCTCCAGTAGTTAAGGTCTACGCACACAGGGCACTTGTCGTTAATGAGATGAACATGAACTGTGACTACGAATTGGCTTTATTCGAGGATACAACGTGTATTGATTGGTTTGCGGATGACCTGCTGACAAATACGACGGTTGCCGAAATGGTGCAACAGGAATATTTCGAATAAAAAAAGTGCTCCCACTCAATTGTCATTGAGAATGGAAGCACTTCGCTCAATTAACCACTAGTTAAGCTTCTTTCCAACCCAATTTCCACGTAATGTATGAGCCTGCCCAAAATGCAAGTGCCATCAATACTCCACCAGTAGGTTCACCAACTGCAAGGTGCGCTCCAACCGCAAGTAAAAGATTGAATAAAAATCCTGCGTAAGCCCATTCAGCTACAAACTTCTTGAACTTTGTTAAGACCGCAATAACTCCCAAAATTTTGGCAGTAGCCATTGGGTAGATCAACCAGGTTGGGAATCCGAGTGCTGCGAAAGTGAGTTCCATTTCTTCGTGCTTCATGATGTACATGGAAGCCCCCATTAAGATCATCGCAGAAAACAACCCTGTGAAAATCCAATGTACTATTCTAATTTTTTTCATCCTTTCTTATTTACCTTGCTTTTAATTACCGTGGTAAATATAAGGTTAAATAAGTTCTCCTTCCAAAGAATGTTCAAAAAATTAATCTGCTGTTATACGTGGATTCGCGAACATTTTCACCTCTTCCGCACTAATGACGTCGCCTCCGAGGATAATTAAGCGCTCAATTATATTACGCAATTCACGGATATTTCCAGACCAATCTGTCTTTTGCAATTGATCCAATGCTTTATCATCAAATGATTTTCGGGCAATTCCATGCTCAGCACATACCATTGTCATGAAATGATCTGCTAGCAAAGGAATGTCGTCTCTCCTATCGTTCAATGCAGGAACATGCAGTAAAATTACCGCCAATCTATGGTAAAGGTCTTCTCTAAAGTTCCCTTCTTCAATTTCCTTTCTTAAGTTCTTGTTTGTTGCTGCAACAACTCTTGCATTTACTTTGATATCCTTTTCGCCACCAACACGTTGAATAACATTTTCTTGCAACGCTCTAAGAACCTTTGCTTGGGCACTCGCTGACATGTCGCCAATTTCATCTAGGAATAATGTACCGCCAGAAGCAAGTTCAAACTTCCCTTTCTTTTGCTTGATAGCAGAAGTAAAGGCTCCTTTCTCGTGTCCAAATAGTTCACTCTCAATTAACTCAGAAGGAATCGCCGCGCAATTCACCTCAACGAAAGGCATGCTCTTGCGCTCACTAAGATCATGTAACGAACGTGCAACGAGCTCTTTCCCTGTTCCGTTTTCACCAGTGATAAGCACCCGTGCATCCGATGGAGCAACCTTCTCGATCATTTCTTTGATCTTCAGAATTCCATCTGTCTCTCCAATTATCGAAGATCCCTTGAATCGTTTTACGGTCTTCTTCAGTACCTTCTTTTCCTCAATTAAAACAGTCTTGTCTTTCGCATTTCGAATTGTTACTAAAATACGGTTCAAATCCAGTGGTTTCTCAATGAAATCAAACGCTCCTTTCTTAATTGCATGAACAGCTGTTTCAATATTCCCATGCCCGCTTATCATGATAACTGGTGTCTCAATTTTTGCTTTCAAAATCCCATCAAGAACTTCCATTCCATCCATTTCGGGCATCTTAATGTCACAGAAAATGATGTCATAATCAACAGCTTTTGCCTTGTCTAACCCTTCTTTTCCATTCTCAGCTTCGTCCACCTCAAATTCTTCAAATTCAAGAATTTCGCGCAATGCTCTTCGAATAGCTCTCTCGTCATCAACAACCAGTATTTTACTCATGGATTCGTATTTTCGATAAATATACTAAGAGATTTAGATTTCTCTTGAAAAAACGCCCTCTTTCAATGAATATGGAGAGACGCAAACCTGCTCTACTCCCAGTTGTTCAATCACCCATTTTGCCTTTACGGCAGCTATTGGTAACATCTTCTTACGAATGGGGATTATCCAAGTATTGTCCATGCGTTCTTTTAGGCTTGAATTCATTCCCCAATCTAGCGCACTAACAAGTTGTTCAAAAGGAATTTCAACTACTTTTTTTGTCCTTGGAAACTCAGATAAAAAAACCATTTCATAAAGCGTTTCGAAGCTTCCTGATGCTCCAATCAACAAGTCTGATTTACGCTCTTTGAAATAAGCGCCTCCTTTTTCATCCAGAAAAGCGCGAATCTTTTGAATATGTTCTTTCGTAAACTCCTCTGGTTGATCCAACTGTTGGAAAATTCTGGAAACACCAATATCCAGACTTGTGGCCCATTGAATACCAGAACGGTCGGCTCCAATGAATTCTGTCGACCCTCCTCCAATATCCATAATTACTCCAGGACTTGAAAACGTATAGGACAGTTTGACACCTTTGTAAATTAGCTCTGCCTCTCGCTCTCCCGAAACAATTTCTAGTGTAAAATCCAATTCTCGTTTTGCGTAGTCAACCAATTCTTGCGCATTCGAAGCTGCTCGTAAGGCTGATGTCCCAATGCCCGTTATCGTCGCGACATTGTATTCTCTGCATGAACTGTAAAAACGTTGTAGAGCATCCTTTGCCCGCTCCATTGCAGAATCAACAATAACCCCTCGATTGATTCCTCCCATTCCTAGGAGTACGGGCAATTTATCATTATAAATGATATTCAACTCACCGTCTTTCACTTCGGCGATCAATAAATTAAACGTGTTTGTTCCAAGATCTATGACGGCTTCACGTCTTACGTTTTCCTGAGCCATTTGAAGATATGCTTGATTCTTACGCGATGTCCAAACTGCAAGATTCCATTCTTGTACAGACGTGACGCAATGGCCAACATGGCAAATGCAGAAATGAACAAAACGAGCAAGGACATATAAATTTGATAGCCATAACCAGGCTCATACCCTTGCGCCAATTTGACCATCACAACCACTGGGGAGGTAAAAGGCAGGTAATGAAGAAAACTAGCCAGTGGACTTTCTGGATAATACAGAACGTGATAACCTGAGTACAAGGCCAGACAGAGCATGAAAATAATTGGAAGTACAAACTGTTGCCCGTCACTCTCCGACCCCATTGTTGCTCCTACTGAGGCAAAGAGCGCACCATAGAAAAAGTACCCTCCAACAAAGAAGAGTAGAAAGAAAGGAAGGATTACGCTAAAACGCACCCGGTTGTAGACCAATTCAACAAATTCATTGTATTCACGTGCTGCAAAGTAGTTCTCACTATACGACTGATTTGATGCTTCAATTGCCAAATCTTGCACATTTAAATTCGCGGCATTTAACATATCAGGAAACAAGGTTTCACGCATAAAGAACAGGCCGGCTCCAATGACAATTGCCCAGATAAGAAACTGTACAAGCGCTGAAAGACCAACTCCAATAATCTTTCCTAACATCAATTGGTTAGGTGAAACAGATGCCAAAAGCACTTCAACTATTCTGTTGCTCTTCTCTCGTGAAACACTTCTTAAAATCGTCATTCCGAATAGGAAGACAAAAACAAATATGATAATTCCATAAAAGTAGCCTACCCAGCCCTCCAAATCAGATTCTAACCCCTCGGGGTCGTATACATCGCGAAAACCAAGATTCAATGGTTGCTTAATTTTTCGGTAATCTTCTATGGAAAATTCTGTGAATCTGTCAACCATGACCTCCTCCAAACGCCTCTCGACATGATATTGTACGCTTTTTTCAATCTGAGTAGAAGGTTTTCCTCTATAAAACACATGACTCACTTTTGTGTAGAGAATCTGCCCGTTTATCTCCAACAAGGCATCGAAACGTTGGTATTTTTTAGCATCGCGAAACTCATCCGTTTCGATATAACCATCAGCGAAGGAATAACTGATATTTTTATCATCAGCGCTTAAAATTCGGTCTTTCAATACCCCCGAAGGATCTGCAATTAATACATTCCAATGTTGTTTTGATTCTCCGCCAAACACAAATAGCAGATAAACTAAAGCTAGAACAACCAAAGGACCAAATACAGAAAACAGCAGGAATGAGCGGGAACCTACACGTTCCTTCCATTCACGAATTGCTATCAATAAACTGTTTTTCATCTTATTTTTCTACTGGTTGAACAATATCAATAAATACATCTTGCATGGATGGCATTACCTCCCAAGCAGCTTCTATTTGCACCTGACCGATCAGTACTTTCAATAAATCCTCAAAAGAACTTTCTCCTCGCATCTTCACACGCGCCACAAATCGATCTTCGCTTAAAATATCTTTATCAATCAATTCGAATCCTGTCCATAGCGCATTCACGAAGGCGATCATGTTTCCTCTAAATCGTACTGCGTAAAGTCCCATTTTTCGCTCAGCCTGTAAATTCGAAATTTTGTCTTCCGCTACCTTGCGTGCTTCATGGATCAGTGCAACACGATCACAAATTTCTTCCACACTCTTCATGTTGTGCGTGGATAGAATAACAGTCTTGCCTGCTGCGCGCATCTGAATCAGTTCTTGCTTAATTAGCTCAACATTTAACGGGTCGAAACCACTAAAGGGTTCATCGAGAATTAGCAATTTCGGTTCATGAAGCACTGTACAAATGAACTGGACTTTCTGTGCCATTCCTTTCGACAACTCTTCAATTCTCTTCTTTCGCCAATCATTGATCTGAAAACGATCGAACCAGTAATCAATTTTTGCTCTTACATCCTTCTTTGAAAGACCTCTCAACCTTCCGAGAAAGATTGCATGTGCTTCAACGGTCATGCTTCTATACAGACCTCGTTCTTCAGGTAAGTAACCAATTCTGCCTAAGTCAGCATCCGTCATAAGATCTCCATCAAAACGAACGGAACCATGATCTGGTTCTACAATTCTATTGATAACGCGAATTAATGTTGTTTTTCCTGCTCCGTTAGGTCCGAGCAGTCCAAAAATTTCGCCCTTATTCACTGTCAAAGAAACGTCATGTAACGCTTCTGCACGATAAAAGGATTTGCTAATATTTCGGACTTCTAGCATGATGTGAAGTTAGGAAATTTCAATGATGCCCTTTGGACTGTTGTAATGAGTTATGAATGATCACTTGTGAGTTATGATGGATGTCACCAATATTTAACGCGTTTAGAATGTGATGTTACGCGGTTGAGACAAGATAACAGAAACATTTTTTTACTTTCCCAGGAAAAGGCTGTGCATATTGGTTAAATTTAGAATGGATGAAAATAATTTCTAATAGACTCGGTTTTTCCTTCGCTTCTCCTATTGTTATAGTGGGTGCGGTGATGGTAGTCTCTGGTTTGCTTGCGGTCTTTGAAAACATCTTTTTAGGGATTGTTCTCTTATTGATTGGAGGATTCATAGCACTGTCCTCATACGGAGTACAAATCAATATAGCGGAGAAGAAAATTAGGGAATATGGCAGCTTTTATGGTGTCAAGTATGGGAGATGGGTTCCACTGAATAATTTTTCATCTATCAGTATTCTCTCTAGCAGAAGTGGCTTTCAAATTTATAGTAGAACGAATCAATCAACATCAAGCGTTGATGATTTTTTTGATGTGTGTGTTCTGAATGATTCTCATCGAAAAAAAATTGTTGTCCGAAAATTTAAAAGTAAAAGTGATGCTTCGATATATGCCGATCAATTAAGTTCAGCACTAAAATACCCTGTCGTGTCCTTTAATCCTGTGCGTAGTTCTAAAACAAGTAGTCGACGACGGTAAGACCTCTCTATTTACTCCCTAAACATCTGCTTCACAAGTCTTTCTACCTAACACAATACGATCTGGTACTATTCTTGTTACAGGATTGAACTATAAAAAAACTAACTATCTTTAGGAAAAACTAAATCAAATGAAAAAATTACTACTAACGGCACTTACCATCATAGGAATGGTATTCGTGTCAAACGCACAGAAAGTTTACACCGTAGATTATGAATCTCAAGCAGACGTTAAAATCTTTGTTGTAGACTATGAATCTAAAGCTGACCTATTGGTTTACAAAGTTGGATATGAGTCTCAAGCTAGTGGAAATGATGGTTCTTGGTTCTTTGTTGACTATGAATCAAAAGCAGACAAAACTGTTTATTTCGTGAACTATGAATCACAAGCTGATTTGAAGATTTACTTTGTAGACTATGAATCAAAAGCGGGTTGGAAGAATTCTTCCAAAAAATCGTTGATGTACTAACATAAAATTTAGAAATTCAGAAGCCCTTCAATCCTGATAACAATCGGGGGAAGGGCTTTTTTTGAACCAAAAGGTGAACAATTAGTTATTTCGATAGTCGCTTGGCGCAACGCCGTATTCACTTTGGAATGATTTTGAAAAATGTGCCAGGTCGTTAAAACCAGAATCAAAGGCCACATCTGTGATTCTCAATTCTGTATTCTTTAGCAGCTTGGCAGATTTCTCAAGTTTGCGTCGTTTAATGTATTTTGCCGGAGAATCGTCAAAGTGTTTTTCAAATTCTCGTTTGAACGAACTGAGGCTTAAATTCGTCAGTTCAGCCAAATCCTGAATAGAAAGGTTGTTGTAGATATTTGCTTCAATGACTTCTTTGAAATTGATCTCCAAAGGATCAAACATTCCAGACAGTAGTGTTTTTATTATCCCAACATTGTCCGTTTTCGAGAGCAATAAAAGCAACTCCTTTATTTTAAGTTTTAATAACTCATCGCTCACGAGCGAAGGATTGCTGAAGTAAAATTCTAGGCTCTGAATATAATTTTCCAGCAAACTTGTTGACTCTACTCGCTCATATTTTACTGGCTCAACCTTTTGCATGTTCGTTAAAAAATCGGGAAATTCATTGTCATACACCAAGCGTAGCACTTCTGGAAAAAGATGCACAGCAATGCTTTCACAGTAATCAATTTCTTCGGAGGCAATGTAATTGTTAATGTATTTCCCACATTGTAAAACAACCCCTTCGTTGGCAACCATCTCAATCTTTTCCGTAGCTGAATACATGCGCCTCTTCCCTGTCTTAACGAAGTAAAAACATGCCTCATCGTACATGTCTGTCATCATTTTAAAAGGCGGTTCTAAAATCGCCTTCACGAAAGTTGTCTTTCCTTGAAAATCAAATTGCTGATACTCTTTTATCATAACTGAATCACTAAATTAGTTATTTAAGCCATTGAAACGGCGTGTTCTTCCTTGTACAAATCTTCCAGCCCTTTTAATATCGCTGGGCCCATTTTATAGCGAAACATCAAATACATCATAGGCTGCATCAGCTTGTACTTTGGTTCTATATCCATGTGCATGTATGCCTCAGTCTCGTTTGCACTCAACTTATTCAATCCCATTGTAGCTTTGGAATTCTTCATCGGCATCGACGTGTCGTATATTTCCACGGAATAATGCGATCCTTCTTTCCAATCGGTAACTCTTTCTTTAATATGGTTTCCGTCTTTCATATCACACTGACGAGTACTCCCGATCTCGCATGACTCACTTCCCTCAATAAATTCGGACTTCTTCAGCAGTGGGTGAAATCTATTAATATTTGAATAGTCCGCTAGGTACGCCCATAAAATAGCTGAAGGAGCATTGATCTTTCTTTTCACCTTAACTTTCATAATCTCTTGGTTCTTTTGTATTACAAAGCTACCCTATTCACACACCATAACTTTTTTGCTTTCGTTCAAAAACTTGTCATTTTAGTCCAAAATTCTCCAGTAAAAAGCTCAGCTGAACAAGTTGCAACAAATACCTTCTAAAATTTTGGAATTCCTCATGTGATAATCGTAATTTTGCAAAAACTAATCAACAACCAAATCACTATGAGATCAAAAATTACTTTTTTGTGTTTGTTTTCTTTCCTCTTCGCGGGAGTTGCAAATGCACAACAAACAAATCAAAATCTACAGAATTCTACTGGATCTGACAGTCCGGCGTTTTTTGTAGCACCAAACAAACCTTCTACAATAGAGAGCAACAACGACTGCCCATCATGTGCAACGAAAACTCTTGGAGCTTCTGGTACTGTAGCACCATGCGATGGAGGAATTGACACACTTGTAGCTTCTGGAGGCTGCGGCGGTTACATCTGGTCTTCTGACTCATTAGGAGCCAATGTCATTTCGACTTCCGACACACTCATTACAGGACCTCTCACAAATGACACTACTTTTTACCTTTCAGGTGTAACTGCTGATTTAGACAGCCTCATGCCTCTACCTCCTCACGGCTCTGTTTTTAGTGGAAATGTGCGTGGATATTACTTCACCGCTCCTGCTGATTTTGTGATCACTGGTCTCCGTGTTCCTACTGAAGCCAGTACAGGTTCACAGAATATTGAGATTCTTCGATTCGATGGGCAAACACCACCGCCATTGTGGAGTGGAACAACAAATGCTTTTGTTTCATTGGGATACTGGAACAACTACACTGGACCTGACACGATTGAAGTGTGTATTCCTATTACTACCGGTGATGTAATCGGTATTTATGGAAATCGTGCTGATCAGAGTTCATACGCTGGTGCACCTTATCAATCAATGATTGCTGGAATTCCAACCACATTGACAAGGTCTGGAATGCAATTACCACTAAGTTCAAATCAAATGTCAAACGTTTTTTCTGAGGCAGCTGGTAGTATTTCTAGAGTTGAAATGTTTTATGATGTAACACCTACTCCA
>Ga0316205_10003637_pt1 | contig 14352 bp, 15 predicted proteins | sample 3monthpyrite_MG_FD_204941 | JGI IMG/M metagenome (GOLD analysis project Ga0316205, IMG submission 204941) | Microbial mat bacterial communities from mineral coupon in-situ incubated in ocean water Damariscotta River, Maine, United States -... | ecosystem: Environmental > Aquatic > Marine >... | reverse complement strand
TGCGGTCCTCGCCTTCAACAAAACGCTTCATTAAACTCTCCCCCCAACTACCAGAGAATTATATCATGCATCACGTTTTTACACAGCCTGGGTCAAGAACGGAAAATTGGGTTTGATCGTCATACGTGCCGTTTCGTCTATATATAGTGGTTACCTGACTTAACCGGCCAGGCGTGGAACAAATTACTGCCGGGCGATCCGGTTCTCGATCTTCGGCGCAATGGTTCCGGCCTTGGCGATATGGTCCATAACCATTGTCGTGATCAGCCGGGCACCGGACGCATTGATCAGTATTTCCCCCCGGGTCAGCGCTTTATATCCGTCGCCACCATTGCCCAGGTAATCGGACGTCGCCACCTTGTAGAGGGCATCCGGGTTCAGCGGTTTTCCTCCAATCGTCACGGTATGAATGCGACTTCCCTTCGCCGCCGCCGGGTCGTAGCTCATTTTCATGCCGGAAACCTGGGCGAACCGGCCCGCCATCTCCTCAACACCGGACAGGCCGTTTTCCAGAGCTTCGCGCAAATCCCTGCCCGATACCCTGATCAGGACAGCTACATTCCCGAACGGCAACTCGGTCAGGATATCGCGGCGGGTCAGTGTCGCTCCGGCCTCATACACGCGTCCCCCCCGAATCCCGCCGCCATTGAGCAATGCCACATCCGCTCCGGTCTCTGCCCGGATTGCATCGGCGATCAAATTGCCGAAGCGGGTTTCACGGGTGCGGACCGCGCCTCTTCTGGTTATCAGTTCAACAGCGGTTTTACCAACAATCTGGTCCAGAGATTTGCCCAGACGATCCTCATGCTTTTTGACCGCTCTGGCCATGTCCGTATCGGGTTTAACCCCGGAGGTGGAGAGAAATTTCCACTCAGGGGAAACGGCTATCCGCTCCTTGCCTTTTTTGATTATCTTCTCGATCTTCAGATCAACCACGGCCAGAAAATGTGCATCGCTGCCCGCCTTCACAATCAGCGTATTTCCCTCATACGCCGAGTAGGCATCGTGATCATGACCGCCAACGATGACATCTACCCCCGAGACGTTTCGCGCCAAAGCCCGGTCTTCTGCAAACCCTAAATGAGTGATGGCGATGACGATATCCGCCCCCTGTTTGCGCAGATCGCGTACTGCTGCTTTGGCCGCTTCAATGCTATCTGTAAGTTTTACCTGACCTTTCGTATTCGCCAGATATTGCGTTTCCTCCGTTAGCAGCGCGAAAATACCGACATTCAGATCATCAAATTTCCGCATGATCAGACGCCTGGTACCACCGAAGGGTTTGCCGTCCAAATCGAGCGTGTTTGTCGCGACCCAGGGAAATTTGGAGTCAGATATTCTCTGGCGCAGGATATCCGGCCCAAAATCAAATTCGTGATTTCCAAGGCCCGCAGCATCAAACCCCATCGTATTGAAAAGATTGATCATCTGCGCGCCCCTGGTCAACCCGGACATCACCGATGGTGACAACAGATCACCACCGAATGTCAACAGCGTGTTCCTGGCACGAGCCCGTTCTTTTTTGATGAGGGCCGTAACTTCCGCCAATCCCCCCTTACCGTTTTTTGGGGATATTTCATAAACGTCATTCAGGTGCAATATCGTCAACTCAGCACCATGCAAACTGAGCGGAAACAGCATGGCAACCAAAGCAACTACGGCCGTTAACCGCGCCATTCCAAACCTGGCCAAACCCATAGCTTCATCCCGTCCCTGGTGTCTTCCAAAACTGGTGGTTTAAATCTAACATATGGCCATCGTATGGGCACCATATGTTAGATTTAATCCACCAGTGTCGGAACGAATCCAATCATGGTCGAAGGCGTGCCAGTGCATAAGGTGTTGATGCAATAGCTTTTTGGGTAAAAGATACAATGAATGGCGAAATTAACGCCTATTAAACCGATTTTTTCAGGGAGAGATCAAACATGCGTAAAATCAATTCAATCGCGGTACTTGGCTGTGCAGCCTTGCTCGCCGTAACCTTCACCTCAACAGCACACGCTGACGGGGACGCCTGCAAATCCGTGCGCTTCGCTGATGTTGGCTGGACGGACATCACAGCGACAACGGCGGCCACATCGGTCGTTCTGAAAAGCCTGGGTTATGCGCCAAGTGCCAAGGTTTTGAGCGTGCCCGTGACATACAAAAGCCTTGAGAACAAGGATATTGATGTGTTCCTCGGCAACTGGATGCCAACGATGGAAGGCGATTTGGCCGCTTATCGTGACAAAGGCACGGTTGAGGTTCTTCCTGTTGCCAATCTGGAAGGTGCGAAATACACACTGGCGGTCAACAAAAACGCTGCCGACGCGGGCCTCAGGGATTTCGGTGATATTGCCAAATTCAAGGACCAGCTGGACGGCAAGATTTACGGGATTGAGCCCGGCAATGACGGCAATCGCCTGATCCAGGACATGATCAGGAAAAACGCTTTCGGCTTAAAGGATTTTGAAGTTGTCGAATCCTCAGAGCAAGGCATGCTGTCGCAGGTCGCGCGTGCCAACAAACGCAAGAAAATGGTGGTTTTCCTGGGCTGGGAGCCACACCCCATGAACGCCAATTTCAAACTCACCTACCTGACTGGCGGCGATGACTTTTTTGGCCCCAATCTGGGTGGCGCTACGATCTATACCAACGTTCGCAAAGGATACGTCAGTGATTGCCCGAATGTCGGCAAGTTGCTCGGCAACCTTAAATTCACGCTGGCCATGGAAAATGAAATCATGGCCGCGATCCTTGATGACGGGAAAGACCCGGATAAAGCTGCAGGCGCCTGGCTTAAAAAACACCCTGATGTTGTCAAAGACTGGCTTAAAGGTGTTAGTACGCTGGATGGCGGCAACGGATGGGCCGCCGCCAAAAAAGGTTTAGGTCTCTAGGTTTCCATTCTTTCAGGATACGGCCGGGTTAATCGCCCGGTCGTATTTTTTGTACTGTCAATTAGGGGGGACTTCGAATGGATTGGCTGACAGAATATAAAATCCCCGTCGGCAAGGTCATGAAGGATTTCGTTGATTTCCTGAACGACTATTTCTTCTGGTTTTTTGATGGCATCACAATTGGCCTTGAATTTGTCCTTGAAGGCACGGCCGAGATGTTGCTGACCGTAAACCCTTTTGTTCTGATCATCGCCGTCGCGGCCATTGCCTTTTATATTCATCGTTCCTGGAAACTGATTGCTCTGGTCATACCCTCGTTGCTCCTGATTATAAATCAGGGGTATTGGGAAGATACCATCTACACGCTCTCCCTCGTCACCTGGGCAACGCTGGTCTGTTTGGCTATCGGCATCCCCATCGGTATCGCGGCAGCGCATCGCCCGAAAGTCTGGGCTGTGCTCCGCCCCATCCTCGACATGATGCAGACCCTGCCGACTTTCGTTTATCTGATCCCCGCTCTTGTTCTGTTTGGCCTTGGTATGGTACCGGGCCTGATCGCCACAGCAATATTTGCCGTCGCCGCACCGATCCGCATGACATATCTGGGCGTCTCCAGCGTTCCGGTGCCGTTGACTGAAGCCGCCGAAAGTTTTGGCGCGACCAAAAAGCAACTGCTCTGGAAGGTGGAAATTCCCTATGCGCTGCCGACGATCATGGCCGGACTGACGCAATGCATCATGTTATCGCTTTCAATGGTCGTGATCGCTTCCATGGTTGGCGCCGATGGCCTCGGCATTCCCGTACTGCGCGCCATTAATACGGTCAATACGGCAAAAGGGTTTGAGGCAGGTCTCGCCATCGTTATCGTTGCCATTCTAATGGACCGCATCTGTAAACGCCCTGAACGTGCGGGGAAAAATTCATGACCGCAACCAGTAAATCCAAAGCGGTCGATTTTAAAAACGTCGATATTATTTTTGGAGAGAACACAGCACGTGCGCTCGAACTGCTGGATCAGGGCGGCACGCGGGATTCAATACTGGAAGAAACCGATGCCGTTATTGGTGTCGCGGGGGCCACGCTATCAGTTGGCGTCGGCGAGATTTGCGTGCTTATGGGACTGTCCGGTTCCGGAAAATCAACCCTGCTTCGCGCCGTCAACGGCTTAAATAAAGTCACCCGTGGTGAAATTATACTACAGGACGAAGATCGCCAGATTGATATGGCATCGTGCGACGAAAACACCCTGCGCCACATGCGCATGGAGCGGGTCGCCATGGTGTTTCAGCAATTCGCCCTGCTGCCCTGGCGCACGGTTGCTGAAAATGTCGGCCTTGGACTGGAGCTTCGCGGCATTGACGAGAAAGAACGTGAGCGGATTGTTAATGAAAAACTGAAGCTCGTCGCCCTTGATCAATGGTCCGACAAATTCGCTCACGAGCTTTCTGGCGGTATGCAGCAACGCGTCGGGCTGGCACGCGCCTTTGCCACGGATGCTGAGATTCTGCTGATGGATGAGCCGTTCTCGGCACTTGATCCTTTGATCAGAACTCACCTGCAGGACGAACTTCTCGACCTTCAGCGGTCTCTTAAAAAGACTATCGTTTTTGTAAGCCACGATCTGGACGAAGCGCTTAAAATCGGCAATCACATCGCCATTATGGAAGGCGGTCGGATCGTTCAGTATGGGGAGCCCGAAGACATCATCCTTAACCCGGCAACCGATTATGTGCGCGATTTCGTCAGTCATGTGAACCCGTTGAACGTTCTGAGCGGCGCGGCACTTATGAGCGCAACAAATGGCAGGAACAGAGAAATTCCGCTCGATAAAACGGGGCGTGTCCAGCTTTATGTCGATACATTTGGCAAGGCTGAACGCGTAGTGATAAATGGAGAGAACGGGTGTTTACTGCCCATGGATACCCCTGAAGGTCCAGCGGGTGGAAATACTGTCATGACCGCACCAGCGGATATTACCATGAGGGAAGTCATTTCACTGCGCCAGGTAACGGGTAACCCGGTTGTGCTGGTTGATAACGAAATTGTCATTGGCCATATCGGCGATGAAGAAATACTGAATGGTCTCGTCGGCCCATCAGAAATCAGTATCACTTAACAGTACGTTCATGATCACATACAGTCTCTTTAGGCGCTTTTCGCTTCTCTGTTTTCTGGCCGCTGGACTCGTAATATCTGTTCCGGCGAAAAGCGACTCGCCGACCCTCATGACAATCACGGTCGAAAGCGGAGTGAAAGCTCTTTCCTCTCGACAAAACACCCTGACTGTTGAGGCAGGTAGCGGCAAAACCTATGTTCCCGAGTTGGTAAAGGGGCAGTTGCGTCTTACAGAAAAAGCAGTACAACCGATGAAACAGCCCGAACGTCCGACGGATATATTGCCTGATGGCGAGATCACGGAAGGCACCCGAAACATCCGCCGCGTCTGGCTAGCCTCGCCAACGACCCGCTATGGTCATGGGGTGCTGGGGGATCGTATTGAGGCCGGGTCCGTTGTTGCCGAAATGGCGAACGGTCAGATCAGGACCCTTACGTTAAACAACGATGCCGTTTTCGAAGATCGTTTTGCGCGCCTTGCTGATGTGGATGGCGACGGTGCGGATGAAATTCTTCTGGTTAAATCCTATCTGGATCGCGGTGCTGCAATGACGGTGATTTCGCCAGTTGGACCGTCATTCAAAATCGTTGCAGAATCCGCCGCAATCGGCCTTCCAGATCGCTGGCTCAATCCTGTTGGCGTTGCTGATTTTGATGGTGATGGCCGAAATGAAATTGCTGTGGTCATCACCCCGCATATCGGCGGCACCCTGCAACTTTATGAAATGAAGGGAAATACGCTGGACGAAGACATATCCGCCAACGGGTTTTCCAATCATCAAATAGGATCGCGCAATCTGAGGCTATCCGCGATTGGAGATTTCAACAATGATGGCACTCAGGATATTGTCCTCCCTGATGCCTCACGGCGCAATCTTCTGGGTGTTACTTTTAAAGGCGGAAAATTTCGGGAACTTTTTCGTGTACCTTTGACGGGTTCAATTACCACTGCCATTTATGCGCATGACATTAGTGGTGATGGATATCCGGAAATTATTATCGGTCTTGCACCAGACCTGCTGGTCGTGCTCTCTCCTCATTTATGAACAACACGCCTCCAAACCAAATGAAAGCAACCCTGATCGGCGGCACAGCCGTTCTGATGTGGGGCCTGCTGGCGCTGTTCACCACCTTAACCGGACAGGTACCGCCGTTCCTTCTGACCGCATTGGCGTTTTCCGTGGCGAGCGGTCTGGTGCTGGTAAAATGGATCGTTCGGGGTGAAAATATCCGAAGTTTTTTAAAGCAGCCAATTGGGGCCTGGGCATTGGGGGTCACAGGCCTGTTTGGTTATCATTTTTTCTACTTCATGGCGCTTCGGAACGCACCTCCCGTTGAGGCCGGTCTGATCGCCTATATGTGGCCGCTCCTGATCGTAGTGTTCTCCGCCCTTTTACCGGGCGAGCGGTTGCGCTGGTGGCATCTGGCCGGGGCATTGGCCGGCCTGGCAGGTGCCGTCCTGCTGGTCACTGGCGGCAAGGGGCTCAGTGGATTTAAATCCGAATACCTGTTTGGTTATGTAATGGCGACGGCCTGCGCGCTCACATGGTCGACCTATTCCGTCGTCAATCGGCGATTTCAGGGCGTGCCGACCGACACCGTTGGCGGATTTTGCGCGGTCACTGCCATGCTGGCTGCGGTTGCACATATATTATTTGAAGAAACGATCTGGCCTGCCGACGCCGGTCAATGGCTGGCGGTCGCGGGGCTTGGTCTGCTGCCTGTCGGTGCCGCTTTCTTCACCTGGGATTATGGCACCAAGCACGGCAATATTCAGGTTCTGGGTGCGTTTGCCTATGCCGCCCCTTTGCTCTCGACCCTTGTCCTCATCGCCGCCGGAAAAGGCGAGGCCACCTGGATTGTTGCAATTGCGTGTTTGTTGATCGTCGGTGGTGCCGTATTGGCGTCAAAAGACATGCTTTTCAAGCCGGGCTGAAATTCGCAAGATCACCTGTGCAATCCCCATATTGCAAATTAATGAAAAGAGCATTTTCACACCGAAGGACTGGCTCAAACACCGAAAGATCGACGGGCTTGTTTTCCTTGGGTTGCCCAGGCATCCCGCCGCGCCACCCGGGCGCAGCGAAAACCGGGGCCGCTTCGTTCATGAAGGGACTGTTTCAATCATTGAAGCCCGGTTTGAGAAATTTTCAAACCAGTCAGCGACTGCCGGATGGTCCTGACGCCAGCCAAAATCCGGGAATCTCAGGTCAAACCAGCCAAGGCTGCAACCAAGGGCGATGTCGGCAATGTTCAAGTCATCTGATGTACTCAGGTTTTCCGCTTCTGCTTCCATGACGCCGAGAACGCCAAAAATAGCCTTTTTCTGACGATCGGCCCAAGGCTGCCACAACAAGTCTGCGGGACGTCGCTGGGTTTCAACACGCAGCAAAACACCTGCGGAAGTCATCCCGTCGATAAGCGCCTGACGTTTCAGCACTTCCATACGTGCGTCGCCTTCGGGGATAAGTTTCGCCCCATCGTGCAGGCCATCCAGATATTCGCATATCAGGGAACTTTCGATCAGGACACGACCGTCATCCAGCTCAAGCGCCGGTATTTTCCCGAGCGGGTTATCCGAGCGAAGATCGCCTTCATCAGAAAACGGGTCGGTATCAATGCGCTCCAACCGGTCATTCAGCCCCCGCTCCAGGGCGGCAACAAGGACTTTGCGGACAAACGGCGAGCCTGAGGAGTATCGAAGTTTCATGAGAATTCCTAAATTTTTATATGATATCTGAGGCAATGATAATGCGCGTACAACAAAACTCAACTCATGACGCGCATCCAGGCGTGCGAAAATCGATTTTACTCTATATGATCCCGCGTCATGTGGACTGATGTTGTTGATATAAGAGACTTTTACGCGACCGGCCTGGGCCAGGTCGCAAGGCGCATGATCCGTCGGCGAATCCGCTCACTTTGGCCGGACGTCAGTGGACAAAGCGTGCTTGGGCTTGGCTATGCAACACCGTACCTGACCAGTTTTCGCGGAGAGGCTGAACGCGTTATTGCGGCCATGCCCGCCCCCCAGGGGGTTTTGCATTGGCCGATGGACGGACCTGGGCAGACAACTCTGGTCGATGAACTGGAACTGCCTTTTGCTGACGTTTCAATGGACAGGGTTTTAATGATCCATGCCGTCGAATGCGCGGAACAGATCAGGCCCCTGCTTCGCGAAGCCTGGCGCGTCCTTGCCGGTAGCGGGAGGCTGGTCGTTGTCGTGCCCAATCGCCGTGGCATCTGGGCCCGTGTTGAACGCACGCCGTTCGGGCATGGTCTCCCCTATTCCAAAGGCCAGATTTCCAGATTGTTGCGCGATAACATGTTTACCCCCATTGAAACCGAACGCGCCCTTTATATTCCACCGGTTCGGTCCCGGATGGTGCTGTCTGCGGCACCCGCGTTTGAACAGATTGGCGCCCGCATCGTCAGCACCTTTGCAGGCGTTATTGTCATTGAAGCCGTTAAGCAGATCTATGCGGGCCAACCCATAGCCGAACGTGCCCGCTCACGCCCGGTTCTGGCTTTGCCACAACGCAGTCCGCGCTCGACACCCCTTGGCGGCACGCATCGACAAAGCAACCAAATCAAAGAATCCACCTGAACCGATTGGTTTTCTTTGATTTTGGGGCCCCTAACCATTATCACTAGCCTGCGGCTCAAGTAGTCCTGAAGACGAGTAAAATACCGATGGCAAACGAAAAAGATAAACTTCGCGATCTTCGCGACCAGATTGATGAAATCGACAATACGATTCAGGACTTACTGATCAAGCGCACTGAAATTGTTGAACATGTGCGTGAAGTCAAGGAATCGGAAGGTGACGGTGTCAAAATTCGCCCATCTCGCGAAGCTGAAATTCTGTATCGGTTGATTGATCGCCACAAAGGCACCTTTCCGAAACGCGAACTGGCGCGCATCTGGCGCGAACTTATTGTTGCCACGCTCAGTTCCGAAGGTCCGTTTTCCATGGCCGTATACGAGAACCCGAACGACCCCGGTTATTGGGATCTGGCACGTGATCAATATGGCAGCTTCACGCCGGTAACCCGCCACAGCGCCGGACGGCGTGTGGTTGAGGCTGTTCTAACCGGCGAAGCAACACTTGGTATTGTCCCGCTCCCACGACATGATGATGAAGAAAACTGGTGGCGGCATATTGTTTCAGAAAACAAAGGCACGCCAAAAATTGTTGGACGTCTGCCTTTTATTGGCAAAGGGAATGGTCGCAATCCCGGTCTTGAGGCTCTTGTTATCTGCCCGGTCAAACATGAAGAAACAGGGCGTGACCGCTCTTTTATTGCCATAGAATCACCAGAAAATATCGGCTTCAACATCATTGAAGGCTCGCTTTCCCAAGCCGGATTCTCTTCCGTGTTTCATCAACTCTGGCACGACCCGGAACGCCCGCCAGGATGGACATACCTGGTCGAAATTTTCGGCTTCGTTCGCCCCGGTGGACGCCAGATGTCCAGATTGATGGACGCCCTCGGCCAGCGAATCAGCCGCGTCGTTCACCTGGGTGGATACGCCATGCCCCTTAGTGATCAGGACCTTGACCAATGAGCGCACCAACACCAAAACCAGGGATCATGGACATTGACCCGTATGTCGGGGGTGAATCCGGTGTTGAGGGTGTTGAGCGCATTATCAAGCTCAGCTCCAACGAAGGGGCTTTCGGACCAAGCCCGAAAGCGGCTACAGCCTATAGCGACATTGCCCAGTCAATACATCTCTACCCGGATGGCGGAACGCACGAGTTGAGGGCCGCTATTGGTGAAACACAAGGCCTGGACCCGGAACGCATTGCCTGCGGAGCCGGATCAGACGAGTTGATCTCGCTGCTTTGTCAGGCCTATGCCGGACCGGGTGATGAAGTTCTTTACAGCGAGCACGGGTTTTTGATGTATCCGATTTCGGCAAAATCCGTTGGCGCAACGCCTGTCACTGCGCCAGAGCAAAACCTGACGGCTGATGTTGATGCGTTGCTGGCCAAGGTCACAAACAACACCCGAATTCTGTTCCTTGCCAATCCCAACAACCCGACGGGAACCTACCTGCCCGCATCAGAAGTCAAACGGCTTCGCGATGGATTGCCGGATGATGTGCTGATGGTGATTGATGCGGCATATGCTGAATTCGTTACCCGGGACGATTACACGGACGGCAACGAACTGGTTGATGCCGGGGATAATGTGATCGTCACGCGAACGTTTTCGAAAATGCACGGGCTTGGCGGTATGCGTCTCGGCTGGGCATACGGACCACCTGAAATCATCGACGTTCTCAATCGTATTCGTGGCCCCTTCAACGTTGGTGCCGCAGCGCAGGCTTCCGGTGTTGCTGCGATCCGCGATCTGGACTTTCAGACTAAAGTGCTGGAACACAATTTAAAATGGCTGGCCTGGACCCGCGGGCAATTGATGGAAATGGGTCTCGACGTTACCGACAGTGTCGGTAATTTCATCCTCGCCTGCTTCAAATCGCACCCGGACAGAACAGCGGACGCTGCTGAGCAGGCCCTTAAAAAAGAAGGCATCATTGTGCGGAAAATGGGTGGCTATGGTCTGCCCGATTGCCTGCGAATTACCATCGGACTTGAAGAAGATATGCGCGCTGTTGTCGATGTGCTCGGTCGTTTCATGGGCAGGAACCAATGAGTGTGAAACTCTCGACACCCATGTTCAAAAAGATTGCCCTGATCGGGATTGGCCTGATCGGCTCGTCGCTTTCCCTTGCGATCCGGCGGGGAAATCTGGCCGCCGAAATAGCCGTTTCAACCCGTTCACAGGAAACACTTGATCGGGCTGAAGAGCTAAATCTCGGGGATGTTTATTCTACGGACCCGGCTGTTGCCGCAACTGGAGCCGACTTGATTATTCTGTCTGTCCCCTTGGGTGCCATGGGGCCTGTTGCCGAAAAAATCAGCCGCTCACTTGAGCCCGGCGCAATTATTACGGATGCGGGTTCCAGCAAATCGTCCGTCATTCGTGATATGGCACCACATATTCCTGAAGGCGTTCATCTTGTTCCCGGTCATCCCATTGCCGGAACAGAACATTCCGGCCCCGATGCCGGGTTTGGAGAACTTTTTGATGGTCGATGGACCATTTTGACCCCACCCGAAGGAACAAACACCGATGCCATTGCCAAAGTAACCGCATTCTGGGAAGCCATTGGCAGTATGGTTGAGATTATGGACCCGGCCCACCACGACAAGGTGCTGGCGATCACCTCGCATCTACCCCATCTGATTGCCTATTCCATTGTGGATACGGCAACAAATCTGGAAGACGACCTCCAACAGGAAGTCATCAAGTTTTCCGCCAGCGGGTTTCGCGATTTCACCAGACTGGCAGCGTCCGATCCGGTAATGTGGCGGGATGTTTTTTTGAATAACCGCGAAGCGGTTCTTGATATTCTGAGCCAGTTTTCTGAAGATTTGACGGCGCTTCGCCGGGCAATAAGAAGAGGTGAAGGAGACAGCCTCCATGAGACATTCACCCGCACACGCGCCGTCCGTCGCAGTATCATTGAACAGCATCAGGAATAATTAAACCCATGGAAGCCGTCCTGCAAAGTTTCGTCGCTGGTTTTCCGGTCCTGTTGGCCCATTCAGCTGTCACCCTGGCAATTCTGGCCGTTGGCATATTCCTCTATATCAAAATCACCCCCTATGACGAAATTTCCCTGATCCGGGACGGGAATACAGCCGCCGCGATTTCCTTGTCCGGTGCGATTTTGGGCCTCGCCATTCCCCTCTCCTTTTCCATGGCGAGCAGCATCAGCGTCTGGGAGGTTATGGTTTGGGGACCGGTGACCCTGATCCTGCAACTCATTGCTTACCGTTTTGCGGATATGATTTTACGCGACCTTCCCGAGCGGATCATCGCCGGGGAGGTCGGCCCGGCGATTTTGCTGGTATCGATTAAACTGGCCGTGGCCGCCGTGAATTCAGCCGCGGTTACGGCATAACAGCTCTGGAGCGGACCCATGCGCCGTCTCGACTGGATTGTTATCATATTGCTGGTTATTGGTGCCATCGGCAGCAAGCTTGCCGATTTTGGTGCGCAGATCCCGGAAACTGCAAATCCCCGTCGACCCAATGTGGAATTTTTCACGCCCAAGCTCTGGGATGCGGAAACCAAAGCCTGGCTGGCGAAAGGGCCGACGCCTCAAAAATCAGAATTTCCGTGGAGCCCAGGTCTCCCAAAAGAAGGCCTGATTGAAGACAAGGGTACGAAAAGCTCTTCCGTCGGGTCCGCTTTTTCTGTCTCAACCCGTGGTGTCTGGTTGACAGCGAAACATGTTGTCGAAGGGTGCAGCAAAACGGTCATTCAGATCGGCGAAAAAAAGGCCCTTCTGGTCAGGCGTATTGTCCTCCATCCAAAAGCGGATGTTGCCGTCCTGATGACAAAAAATGCCCCGCTAGAATTTCCTGTTGCCCGCAGTCTGGCTGGTGCACGCGATGCCTTTAATATTGGATTCCCGAAAGGACAACCGGGTGCCGTTCATTCCAGCTATCTTGGCAAATTGACTATGCGTCATGTGCGATCCGGGCAACGCGGTGGCGGATACCGGGAACAGGTTAATGCCTGGGCTGAACGCTCACGAGTTCCTGCCCGGGATGGATCGTTAGGCGGGTTAAGCGGGGGCGCTGTGCTTGATGATCAAGGGCGGGTGATTGGTGTGGTACAGGCCGAATCAGCGCGGCGTGGGCGCATCATGACGGCAAAACCATCAACCATCCAGGAGGTTTTCACTTACGCTAATCTGAGCATTCCGACCACAGGAAGCCAAGCAACGGACCCCGATTTGACTAAAGACAGCTACCCAAAAACAGCACGTCGCCTGATCACAACATTGCGAATTTCCAAGGTCTATTGCAGCGTGAAGTAAATTAAAGCGGTACACCCGCACGCTTGCGCGCCCGCGTCCAGATGCTGTCAATGTCATCCAGAAAAATCAGATCGGCATCAGCATTGGCGCTGGTCCAGTCGCCTCTCTTCACTTCCCCATCCAGCTGCCCGGCCCCCCATCCGGCATACCCCAGAATAACCATCCGCCGGTTCGGGCCATCGCCTTTTGCCATGTCTTCCAGAACTTTTGTCTGATTTGTGATCGCCAGTTCCGCATTCACCTGCACCGTTCCCGGTTCCGCATAATCCCCGCTATGAAGCACAAACGCCCGTCCGCGTTCAACGGGTCCGCCAAATCGAAGGGTAATTTCATCATCAACCCGTACATTTTCAAGCCCAAATCCCTTAACCAGATCGCGTAACGGCCCCGTTCCATAAAGGCGGTTGATAATCAGGCCGAATGCGCCTTTGGCATCATGCTCAACCATCAGGATTACGGTCTTTGAAAAATTCGGGTCCTCAAGGTTTGGCGTTGCCACCAGAAGTTTCCCTGCAAGATATGCTGATCCATGCATTTTCTCATCGGCCTGAAGCGGCGCAATCCAATTCAGGATTCCGCTCAGGAACAGCCCGGTCAAAATCAATCGCCATACGTTCATGGGCAAAGCATAGCAGAAAAGCCGTCCGGTTGAATTACCAGTTAATAGCTGGAAACGGTTTTAGTTTGAAGGGGCCGATTTGTACCGTGCGGTTCTGAATTTTCACTGGCACATCAAGATATCGATCCCCGCCACCTTCCGGGGTTTTCGACAACACACCAACAGCCAGCTTTACAGCCATGGCATCACGCGGCCCAATCAAACCGTTTTGTTGTACAGCATCAAGAGCGCCGGAAATACCAACGACCCTGGCTGAAAAGTTGCCTGCGGGTTGCAGGGTAGAATCCAGCACAAAGCTGCCATCCCCTGTGACCTGCACGGCTCCATAGCCCAAATCCAGAGACGTGATATCAATCTTCCCGCCTTCATCACGCCAGCGGGCCAGCGCATCAATGTTTCGGTTCCGTGGAAGCCATCCCGGGAGAGCTGCTTTCACTCGAAGGTGGCGCACACGCTCACCAAGAGGGAATTCTGACAATTGAGAGATCCGCAGATCACGCAGGCGGGTATCAAGATTGATGAGATGGTTGTCGGATTGTGCCAGTGTGGTTTCTATATCTGATATGGCGATCACATCCTCATAATTACTGAGCTGGAACACGATATCTTTCCCCTGTGAACGCACTGTGTTTAGACGCCCTTTCTTCAGTGTAACGTCGCCAGCAAGGGTTTTCGCCCTGAAGGTGAAAGGCTCAATCTTTCCTTTCAGCAAAAGGTTTCCGCTTTGCGGACCTGAAAGATCATAAGACACGCGAGAAAAATTCCAGGGACGCGCCTGGAAAGACAGGGTATTTCCCTGCCAGCTCCAAAAGCCACCTTTTATGAGCTCAGCCT
>Ga0316205_10003636_pt1 | contig 14357 bp, 9 predicted proteins | sample 3monthpyrite_MG_FD_204941 | JGI IMG/M metagenome (GOLD analysis project Ga0316205, IMG submission 204941) | Microbial mat bacterial communities from mineral coupon in-situ incubated in ocean water Damariscotta River, Maine, United States -... | ecosystem: Environmental > Aquatic > Marine >... | reverse complement strand
CGGACCGCCCGCCCGGCGGGCCAGATACAGCGTCATCGCCACGGATTCGGTCATCACCAGATCACCCTGCACCAGAACCGGCACCTGCCCCATCGGGTTGAGCGCCGTGAACGCCGGATCCGCCGTGTTGAACGGGGCCGTGGACGACGCGGGGTCGGCCAGACGGTAAGCCTGGATCGTGGTTTTCACTTCATGCGGCGCGTCCAGTTCCCGCAACAGCCAGATCGGACGCAAGGCCCGCGATCTGAGAGAGCCGTAAATCGTGATCATCGCGCACCCCGCCAACGGCCCCGCCAAACCAAGGCGTCCAGACCAAGGCAGCCAGACTATGACGGCCACGGCCAGTCGGGCAAGCGGCATCTGCGGATCGGATCGCGGCGCGCGCGGGTTTGGGGAATGGTGGGCGATAACGGATTTGAACCGCTGACATCTTCGATGTGAACGAAGCGCTCTACCGCTGAGCTAATCGCCCCCGGCCCGTTCCTTAGCGCCCAGTTGTGGCAGGCTCAAGAGGGCGCGCGCGGTTTGGGCCGTATTTTTTTTAACCCCGCGGACATCCCGACGCCGGGAACAGGCCGCCATGAAGAAAAAGCCGCGCCCTGCGGTTGGCAAGGCGCGGCCCGGTGTCAGAACCGAACCCGGCTCAATGCGCCGTCTGCGCGGGTCCGTCATTGCGGGCCGCCAGACGCGCGGCCAGTGCGGCCTCTTCGGCGGCTTCGTCCCAGTCGATGGGTTCGGGCTGGCGGACCAGCGCGTGGGCAAGCACCTCGCGCACATGGCTGACCGGCACGATTTCCAGCCCTTCCTTCACGTTGTCCGGGATCTCGGGCAGGTCCTTGGCGTTTTCGATCGGGATCAGCACCTTGGTGATACCGCCGCGCAGGGCCGCCAGAAGCTTCTCCTTCAGCCCGCCGATGGCCAGCACATTGCCGCGCAGCGTGACCTCGCCGGTCATGGCGACGCTCTTGCGCACCGGGATGTTGGTCAGCACCGACACGATGGATGTCACCATGCCGACCCCGGCCGACGGGCCATCCTTCGGCGTGGCGCCTTCGGGCACATGGACATGGATGTCGATCCCGTCGAAGCGCGGCGGCTTCACACCGATTTCCGGCGCGATGGAGCGCACGAAAGACGAAGCCGCCTCGATCGATTCCTTCATCACGTCGCCCAGCTTGCCAGTGGTCTTCATGCGGCCCTTGCCCGGCAGGCTCAGCGCCTCGATCTGCAACAGGTCCCCGCCGACGCTGGTCCAGGCCAGACCGGTCACCACACCGACCTGATCGAGATCCTCGGCCAGGCCGAACTTGTGGCGCTGAACGCCCAGGAAATCGGACAGGTTTTCGTCCGAAACGGCGACCGACGCGGTCTGATGCCTGACGATCTGGGTCACGGCCTTGCGCGCCAGCTTCGACAATTCACGCTCAAAGCTCCGCACCCCGGCCTCGCGGGTATAGTAGCGCAGAATGGCGGTCAGCGCGGCGTCCGACACGCTCAGCTCGTTCTTGCGCAGCCCGTGGTTCTTGATAACCTTGGGCAGAAGATGGCGCTTGGCGATCTCGGTTTTCTCGTCCTCGGTATAGCCCGACAGCGGAATGATCTCCATGCGGTCCATCAGCGGGCCCGGCATGTTGTAGCTGTTGGCCGTGGTCACGAACATCACGTTGGACAGATCGTATTCGACCTCGAGATAGTGGTCGACGAAAGTCGCGTTCTGTTCGGGATCCAGAACCTCGAGCATCGCCGACGCCGGATCGCCCCGGAAATCCTGCCCCATCTTGTCGATTTCATCGAGCAGGATCAGAGGGTTGGTGGTCTTGGCCTTTTTCAGCGCCTGAATGATCTTGCCCGGCATGGAGCCGATATAGGTGCGCCGGTGGCCGCGGATCTCGGATTCGTCGCGCACCCCGCCCAGGCTGATGCGGATGAATTCGCGCCCCGTGGCGCGGGCCACCGACCGGCCCAGGCTGGTCTTGCCCACACCCGGCGGGCCGACAAGGCACAGGATCGGGCCTTTCAGCTTGGCCGAACGCGACTGCACCGCCAGATATTCGACGATGCGTTCCTTGACCTTGTCCAGGCTGTAATGATCGGCGTCCAGAATGGCCTGCGCGCGGTTGAGATCCTTCTTGACGCGCGACTTCTGCCCCCAGGGCAGTGCCAGCAGCCAATCCAGATAGTTGCGCACCACCGTGGCTTCCGCCGACATCGGCGACATCGACTTGAGCTTTTTCAGCTCGGCCTCGGCTTTTTCAGCGGCTTCCTTGGAGAATTTCGTCTCGCGGATGCGGTTTTCCAGGTCGGCCAGCTCGCTCTGGCCGTCCTCGCTGTCGCCCAACTCCTTCTGAATGGCCTTCATCTGCTCGTTCAGATAGTATTCGCGCTGGGTGCGTTCCATCTGCGTCTTGACGCGCGACTTGATCTTGCGTTCGACCTGAAGGACCGAGATTTCCCCCTCCATCAAGCCATAGACCTTTTCCAGCCGGTCGCCGACATCCAGCGTTTCCAGAAGCTCCTGCTTGCGCGGAACCTCGACCCCCAGATGCCCGGCGGCCAGGTCGGCCAGGCGGCTGGGCTCGTCGGCATCGGCAACGGCGGTCAGGGCCTCTTCGGGCACGTTGCGCTTGATCTTCGCATACCGCTCAAAGTCATCCAGCACCGCGCGGGTCAGGGCCTCGATAGCCGCAGGCTCGCCCGGCGTTTCCTCCAGTTCGATCGCCTCGGCCTCGAAATGCTGGTCATTGTCGGTGAATTCGGTGATCCGCACGCGCGTCTTGCCCTCCACCAGCACTTTCACCGTGCCATCGGGAAGTTTCAGCAATTGCAGCACGTTGGCCAGCACACCGATGCGGAACATGTCGCCGGTTCCCGGGTCCTCGGCAGCATGATCGATCTGCGCGACCAGCAGGATCTGGCGATCATCGCGCATCACGGTTTCCAGCGCCCGCACCGATTTGTCACGCCCGACAAACAAGGGCACGATCATGTGCGGAAAAACAACCATGTCGCGCAAGGGCAACACTGCGTAAGTGCTCAAGGGACCTGACATACCAACCTCAACTCTGTTTGTTCGAACCCCGACGCTGCGCGCCACGGTCCGACTCCATTCACCGACATATCTGGGGCTGTTTGGCCCCGGATTCAACACTAGATCGCCCCGTTGTGCCCGCGCAGTGTGGCGCAAGTATGCGGCGATTGAGACGGTTTTGAGGACTGGTTAAGAATTTGTTTCCAAATTCAGCGCCTTGGCGGACGACGCCCCCGCAGTCGCATCCAGCGCCCCACCGACCCGCCGCCAGACATGCATCAGGTCCTGACCAATGGTCTGCGCACCGTGCAGATGCCAGCGATGCGGTTCGATCCCCGTGACCCCCAGCGCCGCCAGCCCCGCCGTGCCATCGGCGCCGAACAGGTGGCCGGCGCTGAACACGCTCAGATCGTCCACCAGGTCATCGCGCACCAGGCTGGCCGCCAAGCCGCCGCCACCCTCGCACAACACGCGCGTCAGCCCGCGCGCGCTCAGCCGCGCCAGCGCATCGCGCATGTCCAGCCGGCCCATTGGGTCCAGCGCGCAGGGGATCAGCGTCGCGCCCAGTTCGGCCCACATCTCTTGGGCATCAACGGGCGCTTGCGGGCCGTGAAGCAGCCAGACCGGCGCGAGATCAAGGCTGCGCCCCAACCGGCTGTCGGGCGACAGGCCAAGGCGCGCGTCCGCGACAATGCGCACCGGTTGTCGCGCGATCCCCAGGTCGCGCACCGACAGATCGGGGTTGTCGGCCCGCGCCGTGCCCGCGCCGATCAGCACGGCATCATGCGTGGCGCGCATCAGGTGCACCCGCCGCCGCGCCTGAGGCCCGGTGATCCAGCGGCTTTGCCCGGTGGCCGTGGCGATCCGCGCGTCCAGCGTCATCGCCAGCTTCAGGGTCAGCAGCGGACGGCCGCGCTGCACCCGTGACAGGAACCCGGCATTGGCCTGGCGCGCCGTCTGCGCTTCGATTCCTTCGAGAAGCTCGATCCCGGCGGCCCGAAGCCGCGCGTGCCCGCGCCCGGCAACGCGCGGATCCGGGTCGGTGAGGGCGCTAACCACGCGGCCGATACCGGCCTGGACCAGCGCCTCGGCGCAGGGCGGGGTTTTTCCGTAATGGGCGCAGGGCTCTAGCGAGACATAGGCGGTGGCCCCGGCGGCGCGTTCACCTGCCTGCGCCAGCGCGATGGCCTCGGCATGGGGGCGACCGCCCGGCTGGGTCCAGCCGCGTCCGGCGATCACGCCGTCGCGGACAATCACACAGCCGACCGCCGGATTGGGCCAGACCGTCCCCAGGCCGCGTGCGCCCAACGCCAGCGCCAGACGCATGAACCGCTGATCCTGCCCGCTCATCGCGTGCCCTCGCTGTTGCCCGGGTCTGCCGCACCTGGCCGCTTGACCGGCTATTCCTCGCCCAGGGATGGCGGGCGCAGTTCGGACACGAATTTGTCGAAATCATCCGCCGCCTGGAAATTCTTGTAAACGCTGGCGAACCGCACATAGGCCACGGTATCGATCCGGGCCAGCGTCTCCATCACGATTTCGCCGATGACCCCGGATGCGATGTCGGTTTCGCCCATGCTTTCCAGCCGCCGCACGATGCCCGAAATCATCTGCTCGATGCGCTCGGGCTCGATCGGCCGCTTCTGCATGGCGATCCGCACCGAGCGTTCCAGTTTGTCGCGGTCAAAGGGCTCGCGCTTGCCCGATGACTTGACCACCACAAGATCGCGCAGTTGCACGCGCTCGTAGGTGGTGAACCGCCCGCCGCATGCCGGACAGAACCGGCGGCGGCGAATGGAGACATGGTCCTCGGCTGGGCGTGAATCCTTGACCTGAGTATCGACGTTTCCGCAGAACGGACAGCGCATGGCCTCTCCCTCGGGGTAACAAACAGTTTATCCACAGCCGTTATAGGGTGCCCGCGATACCTTGGGTAGGCCAAAAAAGCCGCCCCAAATATTGTGGGACGCGCCTGTGGCCCGCGGGACTCAGCCCCCGAAGGCCACGATCCGGCCCGCCTCCAGCTGCAACCGGCGATCCATGCGCGCGGCCAGACCCAGGTTATGCGTGGCGATCAGGGCCGACAGGCCGGTTTCGCGCACAAGGTCCATCAGCACACCGAACACCTGGTCAGACGTGCCGGGGTCCAGATTGCCGGTCGGCTCATCGGCCAGCAGCAGACGGGGCGCGTTGGCCATCGCCCGGCAGAAGGCCACGCGCTGTTGCTCGCCGCCCGACAATTCGGCCGGGCGATGGGCGCCGCGCGGCGCCAGCCCGACCTTGTGCAGAAGCTCGGCCGCACGGGCTTGCGCAGCCTTGCGCGCCACGCCATTGGCCAGTTGCGGCAGCATGACGTTTTCCAGCGCGCTGAATTCGGGCAGCAGATGATGGAACTGATAGACGAAGCCCACCTGCGCGCGGCGCACCGCCGTGCGCGCGTCATCGCCCAGCGTCGTCATGTCGGCCCCGTCGATGACAACCCGCCCGTCTGTGGGCGCATCCAGCAGCCCGGCGATGTGCAACAGCGTCGATTTGCCCGCCCCCGAGGGCGCGACCAGCGCCACGACCTCGCCCGGCCTCAAGTCCAGCGTCGCGCCGCGCAGCACCTCGACCGGGCCGCCCGCGCCGCCGTGATAGGTCTTTGAAATCGCCTCCAGCGACAGCACAGCGTCATTCATAGCGCAGCGCCTCCACCGGGTTCATGCGGGCCGCGCGGCGCGCCGGAAAGATGGTGACCACGAAGGACAGGCCAAGCGACAACGAGACCGCCTTGAACACATCGACCAGCCGCAACTCGGCCGGCAGCGCATAGATGCCCCGGATCGCCGGATCCCAGACGCCGCCGCCCGAGACATAGTTCACGAAGGCAAAGATCGGATCGACATACAGCGCGAACAGCGATCCGGCGATGACCCCTGCCGCCGTGCCGACCAGACCGACCAGCGAGCCGCACAGGAAGAAGATCCGCAGGATCGACCCTTCACTCAACCCCATGGTGCGCAGGATGCCGATATCGCGGCCCTTGTTCTTGACCAGCATGATCAGCCCGGAAATGATGTTCATCGCGGCGATCAGAACCAGAATCGACAGGATGATGAACATCACGTTGTCCTCGATATCCAGCGCGCGCAGGAACGCGCCGGTGCTGTCGCGCCAGGTCCAGATCATCGCCCGTTCGCCCGCCGCTTGCAGCAACGGATAGGTCAGCGCGTCGACCTGCTCGGGCGCGGCCAGCGTCACCTCGACCACATCGGCAACGCCGTCGCGGTTGAAAAAGCTCTGCGCCTCGGCGAACGGCAGGTAGACGCGCGTGCGGTCCACGTCAAAGCGCCCCAGCGAGAAGATATAGACCACCTCGTAGACATTGACGCGCGGCGAGGTGCCGAACGCCGTGCGCACCCCTTCGGGCGAGATGATGCGAATGCGGTCGCCGACCCGCGCGTTCAATTCCCGCGCCACGCCGGATCCGATGGCGATGCCCTCGTCGAACCGGCTGATATCGCCGCGCGCGCGCTCGGAGCCGGTCAGGCTTGGAATGGCCAGCAAATCATCCCGGGCGATGCCGAACACCTCGACCCCCGCGTTGCGCCCGCCATAGGTGCCCATCACCTGACCCTTGACAAGGGGCACCGCGCGCACAACGCCGTCCACCGCCGAAAGCCGCTGCGCCAGCGCGTCATAATCCCCGATCACGCGGGTCAGTTGCCCGTTATCGGTGACCGAGGCCCGGTATTGCAACGTCGCGTGGGCGTTCGATCCCAGAACCGTATCCACGAATTCCGTCCGAAATCCCGAACGCACGGACAGGGTGGCGATCAGCGCGAACACCGCCAGGGCCACGCCGATCAGCGAAATCCAGGTCATCACGCTGACCCCGCCCTCGGCCCGGCGCGCGCGCAGATAGCGCCAGGCGATCATCCACTCAAAGGCGGCAAAAGGGGCGGTGGAGCCGGTCATGGACAATCCTGTCGCGTCATTTTGGGGGCACGGGCCACGCGAGTTGTGGCCCGGCACCGGAATGCGCGCAAACTCGGGCCAAAGCCCGGGCTGGTCAAGGGCCAAGTGCCGGACGCCTTGTGCGATCCCGATCAACTTGGCGCGCCTGCCAGTGCGCCTGCCCGTGCGCGGGGACAGTGCGCGGGGGTTCGCCCGCCCCTACGCCAGTCAACGCGCCCGTCAACGCGCCCGTCAACGCACGAGTCCTTGCAGTGGTCGCAAATTGGCGATGATCCGACGCAGCCGGTCTTGCCAGTCCCGCCCCGGCACCGCACCATGGCGCTGTCTGTCGGAGGACCTGATGAGCACCGCCCACCCTCGCTTGATGGCGCCGCTGACCCTGCGCGACCAGACCCTGCGCAACCGCATCGTATTCGGCGCCCATACCGCCAACATGGCCGACGACGGTCTGCCGGGCCCACGCTTCCGCGACTACCTGCGCGAACGGGCCCTGGGTGGCGCGGGCATGATCGTCGCCGAGCCCGTGCCCGTCCATCGTACCGGCGTGCTGACGCGGGGCAATTTCCGCCACCAGGACGACAGCATCATCCCCGCCTTCCGCGCCGTCACCGAGGCCGTGAAAGCCGAAGGCGCGGTGATCGTGCAGCAGCTCTATCACATTGGCGCGCATGGCGATTCCGATCTCAGCTTCCAGCCGCACTGGTCCCCGTCCGGCCGCCCGTCCTATCATGACATCGACGGCTCACACGCCATGTCCGGGTCCGAGATCGAGGAATTGCTCGATGCCCATGCCGCCGCCGCCTTTCGTGCCTTTCAAGCCGGTTTTCAGGGGGTCGAAGTCTGGGCGGCCTACAATTCCCTGATCGACCAGTTCTGGCTGCCCTGGTCCAACCGGCGCACCGACCAATGGGGCGGCAGCCTGGAAAACCGCACCCGCTTCTCGCGCCTGCTGATCGACCGCATCCGCCGTGACTGTGGCGAGGATTTCATCATCGGCCTGGCGATCTCGCATGACGCCAACTTCCCCAAGGTCGCGCTCCAGGCCGAGGCCCTGGGCGAGTTGGTGGCCCTGCATGACGCCACCGGCCATGTGGATTACGTCACTTGCGGCGCGGGCTCGTATCTCGATTTCGGGCGCATCATCCCGCCCTTCACCGAGCCCGACACCCTGACCGTGCCGATTACCGCGCAGTTGAAAGCGGTGGTCACCCACGCGGCGGTCGCCGCCGAAGCCGGCGTGCGCACCCCGGATGTGGGCGAACAGGTCATCGCCTCGGGCGCCGCCGATCTGGTGTCTATCGTGCGCAGCCAGATCGCCGACCCGCATCTGGCCGCAAAGACCGCCGCCGGCCAGGCCGACCGCGTGCGCCCCTGCCTGAGCTGCAACCAGATGTGCTGGGGGCGCCGGTCGCGCGACTACTGGATCTCCTGCCTCATCAACCCGTCCGCAGGGCGCGAGTTCGAATGGGGCGGCGACCGGTTCACCGCCGCGAACACCCGCAAATCCGTGCTGGTCGTCGGCGCGGGCCCGGCCGGTCTGGAAGCCGCCCGCGCCGCCGCCGAACGTGGACATTCGGTCACGCTGGCCGAGGCCCAGCCCCGTATCGGCGGCCAGTTCCGGCTGGCCGGACTGCAACCCCGGCGCGCGCAGATCCTCGATCTGCTGGACTGGTATGAGCGCGAGCTCGACAGACTGGGTGTGCGCGTGCTCCTGAACAGCTTTCTCGATGACGATCTGATCCGCGCGCAGGGCGCCGATCACGTGATCCTGGCCACCGGGTCGCTGCCCGACGATGACGGGTTCCAGCGCTGGCTGCCGCATCTGGACGCCCTGCCCGGCAAGGATCGCGGCGGGGTCTGGAACGCCGAGGAGGTCCTGCGCCGCGAGGCCCGGCCGGGCCAATCCGTGATCGTGCTCGATGAAGGCGGGCACTGGAAGGGCGTCGGCACCGCCTGGCATCTGGCCGAAGCCGGGCATGAGGTGACGCTTGTGACGCCGGATGCCTATGTCGGCCGCGAACTGACCCGCACCGCCGCCGATGGCTACGCCCGCGCCCGTCTGGCCCGGCTCGGTGTGCGCTTCGTCACCGAAACCGCCATCGCCGAATGGCTGGGCAATGGCGGCGGCGCGCGGCTGGTCTCCCTTCTCGATGGCACCGAAACCACCCGACCCGCCGACAGCCTCGTCATGGCCACCACCAACCGCGCCTTCGATCCGCTCTCGGAACCGCTCGCTGATCTGTCCCCAACACTGATCGGAGACGCCGCCGCCCCGCGCTACGCCCCCTACGCCTTCCATGACGGACGCAAGGCTGCCCTGGCGCTGTAATCCCTTCATCTGTCCCGAAATATCCCGGGGGTGACGGGCCGCAGGCCCTCAGGGGGCAGAGCCCCCTGCCCGCCCGCATGCGGGCGGGCGCGGCAAGCGGGGGCTCGATGCCCCCCGCGCCGCGCGTACCAGACCTTATTCCGCCGCGCGCCGCGCGCCGTGCGTCAAACGGCGCTTCAGCAGCGGGCCCAGATACTGCCCGGTATGGCTGGCGGCAACCGCTGCCACGTCCTCCGGCGTGCCGGCCGCGACAATCTTCCCGCCGCCATCGCCGCCCTCGGGGCCGATATCGATGATCCAGTCGGCGGTCTTGATGACGTCCAGATTATGCTCGATCACCACCACCGTGTTGCCCTGATCCACCAGTTCGTGCAGCACTTCCAACAGCTTGCGCACATCCTCGAAATGCAGGCCGGTGGTCGGTTCATCCAGGATATACAGGGTCTTGCCGGTCGAACGCCGCGCCAGTTCCTTCGACAGCTTGACGCGCTGCGCCTCGCCACCCGACAGCGTGGTCGCCTGCTGGCCGACCTTGATATACCCCAGACCGACGCGCAGCAGCGCATCCATCTTGTCGCGGATCGACGGCACCGCGACAAAGAATTCCTGTGCTTCCTCGACCGTCATGTCCAGAACGTCGGAGATCGACTTGCCCTTGAACAGAACCTCCAGCGTCTCGCGGTTGTAGCGTTTGCCCTTGCAGGTTTCGCAGGTCACATAGACATCGGGCAGGAAGTTCATCTCGATCTTCAGAACCCCGTCGCCCTGGCAGGCTTCGCAGCGTCCGCCCTTGACGTTGAACGAGAACCGCCCCGGCTTGTAGCCGCGCGCCTTGGCTTCGGGCAGGCCGGCGAACCAGTCGCGGATCGGCCCGAAAGCGCCGGTATAGGTGGCCGGGTTCGAGCGCGGCGTGCGACCGATGGCACGCTGGTCGATATCGATCACCTTGTCCAGATGCTGCAAGCCCTGCACGGTTTCGCAGGGCGCGGGCGTCTGGCGCGCACCATTCAGCCGCATCGAGGCCGTCTTGAACAGCGTCTCGATGGTCAACGTCGATTTGCCCCCGCCCGACACGCCCGTCACGCAGACAAACTTGCCCAGCGGAAATTCGGCCGTCATGTCCTGCAAATTGTTGCCCGTCGCCTTGACCACCGTCACCGACTGACCGTTCCCGTCCCGGCGATGGGACGGAACCGGGACTTCGCGCGCGCCGGACAGGTATTGCCCGGTCAGGCTGGCCGGGTCGGCGGCGATTTCCTCGGGCGTGCCCATGGCGACGATATGCCCGCCATGCACCCCGGCACCGGGGCCGATATCCAGGACCCAATCGGCGCTGCGCACCGCGTCCTCGTCATGTTCGACCACCAGCACCGTGTTGCCCTGATCGCGCAGGTTGCGCAGCGTGGTCAGCAATCGGTCATTGTCGCGCTGGTGCAACCCGATGGACGGCTCATCGAGCACGTAAAGCACCCCGGTCAGCCCCGATCCGATCTGGCTGGCCAGGCGGATTCGTTGGCTTTCGCCGCCCGACAATGTGCCCGACGCGCGGCTGAGGGTCAGGTAATCCAGCCCGACATTCACAAGAAATCCAAGGCGTTCGCGGATTTCCTTGAGGATCGCAGCGGCGATCTGGTTGTTTTGCTTGTTCAACTGCTCGGGCGCTTGCTTGACCCAGGCCAGCGCCTCGCGGATCGACAATTCGTTGATCTCGCTGATGTGCTTCATGCCGATCTTGACCGCCAGGGCCTCGGGCTTCAGGCGCGCGCCGCCGCAGGCCGAACAGGCGCGGTTGTTCTGATAGCGTTCGAACTCCTCGCGGATCCAGTTGGAATCTGTCTCGCGGTAGCGGCGTTCCATGTTGGGGATAACCCCTTCGAACGCGCGCGACACATTGTAGACCCGCCCGCTGTCGTCATAGCGAAAGGCGATTTCTTCCTTGTCCGACCCATAGAGCAGGACGTGCTTGACCGTGTCGCTCAGATCGCGCCACGGGGTCTTGGCGTCGAACTTGTAGTGCTTGGCCAGCGCCTCGATGGTTTGCAGGAAATAGGGTGTCTTGCCCTTGCGCCAGGGGGCGATGGCACCGTCCTCCAGCCGCAGCATCGCGTCTGGCACCACCAGGCGTTCGTCGAAGAACAGCTCGACCCCCAGCCCGTCGCATTGTGCACAGGCGCCGTAGGGCGCGTTGAAGGAAAACAGACGCGGTTCGATTTCGGGAATGGTGAAGCCGCTGACCGGGCAGGCGAAATTTTCCGAAAAGGTAACGCGTTCCGGTTGCTCATCTTCCGGGGCCGAAGCCATTTCCAGCACCGCGATGCCGCTGGCCAGGTCCAGCGCCGTGCGAAAACTGTCGGCCAGCCGCGTTTCGATCCCCGGCCGCACGACGATCCGGTCCACCACCACATCGATATCGTGGCGGAACTTCTTGTCCAGATCCGGCGGGGTGTCCAGGTCATGAAACTGGCCATCCACCTTGACACGCTGGAACCCCTGCTTGCGCAGTTCCAGCATCTCCTTTCTGTATTCGCCCTTGCGGTCGCGCACGATGGGCGCCAGCAGATAGGCGCGTGTGCCCTCTTCCAGCGTCAGCACACGGTCCACCATGTCCTGCACCTGCTGCGCCTCGATCGGCTGGCCCGTCGCGGGGCTGTAGGGCGTGCCCGCGCGGGCAAACAGCAGGCGCATGTAGTCGTGGATTTCGGTGACCGTGCCGACGGTCGAGCGCGGGTTCTTGCTGGTGGTCTTCTGTTCGATGGAGATCGCCGGGGACAGGCCGGTGATATGCTCCACATCCGGCTTTTGCATCATATCCAGGAATTGCCGCGCATAGGCCGACAGCGATTCCACATAGCGCCGCTGGCCTTCGGCATAGATTGTATCGAACGCCAGCGAGGACTTGCCCGACCCGGAAAGGCCAGTGATCACAACCAGCTGATCGCGGGGAATGTTTACGTCGATCCCCTTGAGATTGTGCTCCCGCGCGCCGCGAATTTCGATGTATTTCTGTTCGGCCATGATACTCACCCGGCGCCCCGCGCGCCCCAGACGGGGAACATAGACCGCCGTCACCGAGTCTCCAACCAAAAATGTAGAACAAACCATAAACCTGATGCCGTGATGCAGAAATTTCAGACTGGGCGGGCTTTTTCATATTCTATTTCTTGAATGTTGCATATTCGGTGCTATATCTGGCTCCAACGCAGCAATCGAGGTGCCTCATGTTCAACCTGTTCAACGCAATGAAGAAATCCGCGCCGGCTGTAGACGCGGCCGAAGCTGTTCGCGCCGTCACCAGCGGATCGGCCCTTCTGATCGACGTTCGCGAGGAAGCCGAGTTGCAAAGCGGCCGCGCCAAGGGTGCGCTGAACCTGCCCCTCAGCGGCCTGGATCAAACCGCCGATCCGAAGTCCGGTCGTTTCGACAAGCGGCTGGCCAAGGCCCGCAAGGCGGGACAGCCAATCTATCTTTATTGCGCCTCGGGCATGCGGTCCGGGCGCGCGGCGAACGCCCTGCGAGGGCACGGCTTCGAAGCGGTGCACAATCTCGGCTCATTGCAGAACTGGCAGTCCGGTGGCGGCGAGGTATTGCGGTAACGAATACCGCAAAAGGCGATCTTGTCCCTTCCATTTGCGTTCGCAACAATTGCGACGCTCAGATGCCGCATTTCGCCCTTCGCCTCGCCCATCCCCCTGATAAGGTGGCATGATTGGCTGACCGCCATTCATATCACCGACGGGGAACCGGCCGATGCTGAAAGTTCTGGGATCCACCTGGGCCTTGCTCCTGGGGATGATGCTGCTGATGCTGGGCAACGGCATGCAGGGCACGCTGCTGGGCATCCGGGGCGCGATCGAACAGTTTTCGACCTTTCAGCTGTCGGTCGTCATGTCGAGCTATTTCGTGGGCTTCCTGTTCGGCTCGCGCCTGGCGCCAACGATGATCCAGCGGGTCGGCCATGTGCGTGTTTTCGCCGCGCTCGCGTCGATGGTTTCGGCGGTCTTGCTGCTCTATGCCGTTGCCCCTAACTGGATCCTGTGGGCGATTCTGCGCGTGGTCATCGGGTTTTCGTTTTCCGGTGTCTACATCACCGCCGAAAGCTGGTTGAACAACGCCACCTCGAACGAGACCCGCGGCCAGACCCTGTCGCTTTATCTGATCGTCCAGATGTTCGGCATCATCGTCGCGCAGGGGCTGCTGAACGTTGGCGACCCGGGTGGCTTCATCCTGTTCATCATCCCGTCGGTGCTGGTCTCGTTGTCCTTCGCGCCGATCCTTCTGTCCGTGACCCCGGTTCCGGCTTTCGAGACCACCCGCCGCATGAGCTTCGCCACCCTGTATCGCACCTCGCCGCTGGGCGTGGTGGGCATGTTTCTGCTGGGGGGCATCTTTTCCGCTCAATTCGGCATGGCGTCGGTCTGGGCCACGCAGGCCGGGCTGAACGTGCGCGATCTGTCGATCTTCATCGCCGCGATCTATACCGGCGGGCTGTTGCTGCAATACCCCATCGGCTGGCTGTCCGACCGGCTGGACCGACGGATGCTGGTGCTCTGGCTGGCCCTTGTCGGTGGCTCGGTGCTGATGGTGCCGGTCCTGTTCGACACGCCGTTCCTGGGCTTGCTGGTGGTCGGATTCGTGATCGGCGGCACATCGAACCCGCTCTATTCGCTGTTGCTGGCCTATGTGAACGACCATCTGGAGCATTCCGACATGGCCTCTGCCTCGGCCGGGCTGATCTTCATCAATGGTGTCGGCGCGATCGCCGGGCCGATCATCACCGGCTGGATGATGGGCGCCATCGGGCCCAGCGGCTTCTTCCTGTTCATGGCGCTGATCTGCGGCGTTCTGGCGGGCTATACCGTCTGGCGCATGTATCGGCGCCGCGAAACCCCGGACGCTTCGGGCAGCTACACCGCTGTTTCGCCCTCGGCTTCCGCGCTGACCGTCGAGGCGGCTATGGAATATGAGGACGAAAGCACGACAACGGGTTGACCCCCGGGCAGGGCAACCGCAGGATATCCTCAAGACAGGAGGTGCCCCATGCCG
>Ga0316205_10003635_pt1 | contig 14360 bp, 9 predicted proteins | sample 3monthpyrite_MG_FD_204941 | JGI IMG/M metagenome (GOLD analysis project Ga0316205, IMG submission 204941) | Microbial mat bacterial communities from mineral coupon in-situ incubated in ocean water Damariscotta River, Maine, United States -... | ecosystem: Environmental > Aquatic > Marine >... | reverse complement strand
GAAAACGGGCTAGAGGTATTCGAGATACCGAATATTTCAAACTAAAAATCCGCCAGACATCAATTCCAGATAAGGGTGATATGTTTTATAGGGCAGCATAATCTATACAACAAGGCGGAGAAGAGCCTGATAACTGAACAAATCTATAACTAAATCAAACTGTTATGGGTGATCCGAAACCCTATCAAATTGACTGGTACCAATTTTGGGTGTGGTATTGGTCAATGCGGCGCATCTACTTAGCATATCAACAGTGTCGCTTAACGCATAGAACTTTAGAACAACTCTTCTAGCGCCCACCCGCGATATCTGTAAACGAGCCGGTTACATAGGAGGCTTCGTCACTTAATAACCATGCGATCGAGGTAGCCACTTCGGTAGCTTCACCACCCCTTTTCATCGGTATAAGCCCTTTTATACGCTCAATCCTATCAGGCTCACCACCGTCAGTGTGCATATCAGTCTTGATAAACCCCGGCCTAACACAGTTGACTCTTATACCATCAGCCGCGACTTCTACCGACAAACCTTTTGTCAGGGTATCAATAGCCCCTTTAGAAGCAGCATAGTCGATGTATTCACCCGGTGAACCAGTTCGTGATGCGACCGAGGAAACACTAACGATCGCGCCACCTAGTCCTCCCTTACTTTTTGACATACGTTTGACGGCTTCTCGACAGCATAGAAAATAACTGGTGACATTAGTGGTCAATATTCGATTAATTCTTTCCGCATCCATGTCCTCCAGTTTACTTTGCGGTAATAACATTCCCGCATTATTGACCAGCGACGTAATCGGTCCTAGTTGTTGGTCGATTTGGCGGAATAGATTGATGACTTCGGTCTCGATTGACACATCGGCCTGAATTGAAATACAGCGGGTATTGTAAATCCTAGCTTGCTCTAAAACTTTGTCTGCGGCTTTCGAGTTATTTTTGTAATTAATGCAAATATCATAACCTTGTTTGGCTAATAATATAGCTGTGGCAGCCCCAATTCCGCGACTTGAGCCGGTTATCAGAGCCACTTTTTTTGTGTTTTCACTCATGTCTTCTAATCCATCTCTTCAAGACTATCTATAAATTTGTGTTGTTTTACCGACGAAGTCTATTTTACCTTTGTGCTCAGTGTCTTATTTATTGAGCATCTCATATTAAAAGTAAACATTTTATCCTGATGTCAATGTCAGGTAAACTGCAACGGAAACCTGCAAGGCCCGAACCAAGGAGTTCGTTATGCCAGTAAAACCACTAAAAACCGAAAAAGGCTATCTTTTCAGTAAAAAAAACAAAGTCTCAATATGGGCTTCTAAACACCCTTACGCTGAGATCCCCGAAGAGTACTTTGAAGAGCATTATAGTAAAAACAATACCCGCGCCAGCAATACCTGGTCGAGTAATTTTAAAATGCGTTATTTCCGGCCAGAGGATATGGAAACTAACGGCTCGCAAGATGGCACCATTAGTATCAAACAGGCGGCGGGCGAATGCTCTTTTTCTTGCTCTTATATCGATACATTGATGAGTAAAGCTATGAAAAAGGATCTGTTAGAGGTCACCTGGCTGATTTTACTATTTGAATATGAATACAGCGCCAAGACTTCTGGAGTGGAAAGTGATGAATATGTCACCTTACTGGGGGCGTTTAACTATGATGATGACGCTGATAGTATTTACGAGATTGAAGAATAACGAACTTATTGGCTTGCCTTCTAGTGACCTGTCTCAAGCAAATATTCCTTAATCCCCTGTAACAAATTCTACTTCTCCATGATGGCAAATCCCTTCTAACAGTGGTACTTTATCTTCGGAAAATAATAATTACATATATCAACCGGAGATAACAATGACCTTTGCAAAGAAAAAATTGGGGTATCTAAGCGCAGCGCTGGTCAGCCTTGCGCTCGCAGGATGCGACCAATCACCCGATAAATCAGCCACCAGCGAACCCGAAGCTAGCGCCACTAAAGTTTCTAGCGAAAAAGCGACACCTCAAGCTACAGTTATCGCAGGGATCGACTATAGCAACATGGATAAAAGCGTTCACCCCGGTGACGACTTTTTTGCCTACGTGAATGGTACCTGGCTTAAAAACACTGAAATTCCAGACGACAAAGCCTCCTACGGTATCGGCCGAATGGTCCATGATGAATCTGTTGATAATGTTAAAAAAATCATCGAAGACTCATCCAAAGGCAATTTTGCCGATGGCACTGACGAGCAAAAAGTGGGTGATCTATTTAACTCCTATCTCGATATGGAGCACCGGATTAAACTAGGTGTTGAACCATTGGCTGGAGAATTCGCTAAGATTGACGCGATTGCCAACAAATCGGATCTGGCCAAATATTTTGCTTACGCAAACAAGTTAGGTTATGGCACGCCTTTTAACATGATCCAATATCCGGACCTTAAAAAGCCAACTCATTATGCGATGTACACCTGGCAGGGCGGGTTAGGTTTACCGGACAAAGAGTATTATTTAAAACAGGACGACAAGTCAAAATTGCTACGCGGCAAATATGAAGAACATGTCGCAACCATGTTAACCCTGGCAGGTATCGAAGGTGGTAAAGCCGCTGCTCAAACCATTATGGCAATGGAATCTGAAATTGCTAATGTTCATATGGATAAAGAAAAGACCCGCGACATTGTAAGTTTGTATAATAAATACGAAGTTTCTAAATTATCAGAAGTAATGCCCAATTTTGATTGGGAGGCTTACTTAAAAGAAGCGGATCTAGGCGACTTGCCGCATCTAATTGTTCCTATGGAAGATTATTCCAAAGCGCTCGACGGTATAATTCAAAATACCGATCAGCAAAGCTGGAAAGTCTTTTTAAAATGGCATTTAATTAATGCCAATGCGGGCCGATTAAACGATGCGTTGGATAAGCAAAACTTTGCCTTTTATGGTACGGAAATGCGCGGCACCAAAGAGCAACAGGAATCCTGGCGACGAGCGGTTGGCGTGGTTAACGGCTCCTTAGGCGAAGTGATTGGAAAAGTGTATGTAAAACGTCATTTTTCACCAGAGGCAAAAGCGAAGATGCTAGTTTTAGTAGAAAACTTGATCAAGGCGTATGAGGTAAGCATTAAAGATCTTGCCTGGATGAGCGAAGATACTAAGAAAGAAGCATTGGACAAGTTATCTAAGTTTAATCCTAAAATAGGTTATCCCGATGTTTGGCGAGATTATTCCAAGCTGACTATCAAATCTGACGACTTATTTGGCAATTTACGCCGCTCGTCATTAGTGGCTTATCAGCAAAACATTGACCGCCAAAAAGGACCGGTTGATAAGAATGAGTGGGGAATGAATCCGCAAACCGTTAACGCGTATTACAATCCACCTCTCAATGAAATCGTATTTCCTGCCGCAATTTTACAACCACCCTACTTTAATCTGGACGCCGATGATGCCGTAAACTATGGCGCGATTGGCGCAGTCATTGGTCATGAAATTGGACATGGTTTCGATGATTCTGGCAGCACTTTTGATGGTGACGGCGTACTAAGAAACTGGTGGACAGATCAAGATAAAACGGAATTCGAAAAACGGACGGCTCAATTAATTGCACAATACGATGGCTTTAAGTTATTCGAAGATCTAAACGTCAACGGCACTTTTACCTTGGGCGAAAATATCGGCGACCTGGGCGGATTAAGCATTGCGCTTAAAGCTTACAAAATGTCGTTAGGTGATAAAGCGGCGCCAGAGCTTGATGGTTTTACCGGTGTTCAACGGGTTTTCTTAGGTTACGGTCAAGCATGGATGTTTAAAGGCAGAGAAGAATCCACTCGACAGAGAGTTGCGACTGACCCTCATTCGCCACCTGAATTTAGAGTTAACGGTGTGGTTAGAAACGTGCCGGAATTTTATGACGCGTTTAATGTGACTGCTGACAATAAACTTTACTTGAAAGAAGATCAGAGAGTGAAGATCTGGTAGGAGATTTTTTCTTAACTAGTTTTTTAGTTGGGGTGAGCTTAGTAGCGAGCCCCAACATGTTTTTTGACTCTAACATCAACTACAAAAATTGATTCAAATATCAATTTTGCTCACCTTTATTTTCGCAATATAATCACGCAAACATCTATTTTTTTAGCAAAAAAATAATCTTGATTTGAGAATATTTCTTGGCTTATTCATATCTCCATCAAACTCATTTCGTTATTCTCATCAAAATGCAAAATCGAATTTTCTTCCACTGGCACCCAAGATATTTCACATTTATTCATGGGTTCAGAGACTACCAGCAGTTGAGTTTTTTCATTGACCGATTCTAGAGAATAAAACAATGTTGATGATTTAAAATTGGATGAAAACCGTACCGCCCATAAAGATTGTCCATCACTAATACCCAATGTCATATGTAACGCAAATTTAATGCTATGGTTAGCGGCGATAGAATCAATCAATCCAATAGTCTTTTTCACCGCACGATGTACATCATTTTGTAAACCATTGGACAACAGCAAGTAAAATAGGATCTCCGAATCGGTTGAACCAACAATACAGGGAAAATATTCTGCGGTTATATGGCTGACTAGTTCTTTTTTGACCAACCCAAAATCATGGATCACTCCATTGTGTACCATTAACCAGTTTTTATATTGAAAAGGATGGCTATTTGTTTCTTGAATTGGCGTGCCCGTTGCGGCTCTAACGTGAGCCATAAACAGTGGAGATGATACTTGAGCAGCCAGACTTTTGAGATTAGTATTGTTCCACGCAGGGCGAATGCTTTTGAATAATCCCGGTTCTGGTTTTTGCCCGTACCAGCCGACCCCAAATCCATCTCCATTGACTTCATATTTGCTCATGTCTGCAGATTTACTTTGCTCTATCAGCGAATGATTACTGTTGAGTAACCAGTCTTCTAAATAAATTGATTGTCCTTTGTAAGCCATCCAACGGCACATATTTTTCTCCTCGCTCGTAACTATCTTTATCAATAATGATCTTTCGCATCATCCTTGGGTAAAGGTACCAATGATGATAAAAGAAATCCAGCCACTAAAGATATACCGATTAGGGCCACTTCAAAGGCGGTCGATAGTCCGGCGACTACATCTTTTTCAACCAGGGCTAATATACTGCGGTAACCGACCGTTCCCGGTACCAAAATAATAAAACCCGGCATCATGATCATTGCCCCTGGAATATCAAAAAATCGGGTGACTAATTTCGCCATAAGACCAACCGTAATCGCACCGGCAAATGCCCCTAGTGATGGCCCCAAAGCTTTCGATGCAAAATACACCATGGTAAATGCGCTAAGCGCTGCCAACAAGAACCAACCACTATCTTGTTTGCGAGCAGAAAATAGCGGCACCAAAGCAAGGGCTGCGATGGCTGCCGCCAGCCAAATCGTCCAAAACTCCACGGGATTGACCGCCGCATGACTCGCTTGTAACCCCAACCGGCTAGCAATCTCGGCAGCTAACGCACTACCAAATGCCAATTGGATAAATACGGTGACTGTTCCCGATAAACGTGCAGTGCCAGATACCAGATTTTGAGTGGCAAGCTCAGCCAGAGCAATGGTTAAGGAAAGTCCTGGCAACAAAATAATAAGCCCAGAAATAACCACCACTGAGGTGGTAATTGTCACCCCGAACAATCGATCCATCGACAAAGCAATGGAGGTGGCAATAAACGCACAGATCGCCGGTAGCAAATGATCCAGCATTGGCCTGGTTTTTGAAGCAATCGCAATCAAACCAACAATAAGACCAATCACCGCAGAAATAGCCATTTCATTTAGTCCACCTGAAAAAATACGGGCAATACAGGTTGAGACAATACTAAAAGCCAAAGCAATCACCCAGTTGGGATAATCCTGACCGTCAGCCGCGATTTCTTTTAAACGATCAGCCCCCTGCTGTGAATCGAGGTCGCCGTTAATCACATGACGCGCAACCTGAGTCGTTTTTCTTAATCGTTCAATATTCACTTCACCGGGCGAGACACGAATTAGATAGGTTTTAGGTTCGTCGTCAGGCGGAAAAATCGTCAAACTAATGGAGGTCGGCAGTGACATACATTGCACCCCGTATCCCATCGCTTCGGCACAACCATTAATCGTTTGTTCTAATTCATACGCTGGCAACCCATAGGTATGCAGCGCTTTTGCTAAACGCAGAATAAAACCCAGGGGTTTATTTCGATCCGGTGAATTTGGCACCGCATCAAGTGATCGCTGTTCGGTAATATGCATATCTGATAGTTGCGACATTGTTTTATCTCTATTAAGATTTGGGTACTAATTTTATCCAATCATGTACAATTATAAATTCTAGCACTCTTTTTCGCAGGTTACTTTGAGAAAAACCGATATTACAACGGGCATTGTTCGACTTATATTACTATTGCTTAGTTGTCTTAGCTTCGGTGTAGATGCTGCGCGTGATTCTATCAGCTTTCAGCATATCGGAACGACCAGTGGATTACCTCAAAGTACGGTCAATGTAATCTATCAAGATAAAATCGGTTATATGTGGTTTGGGACCTACGATGGTTTGAGTCGGTTCGACGGTTATCAATTTGTTAATTTTAAGAATGACCCTGCCGATCCCCACTCTATCTCTAACAATATTGTCGTTTCTATTGTAGAAGACAAACAAGGTTTTTTGTGGATAGCTACCGCACAAAACGGCATTAATCGTTTTGATCCCAACACCGGAAAATTCAATCGATTTTTATCGAAGAGTGATGATTTTGATAGCCTCAGCCATCCACAAGTTAAAATCATTCATCAGGATGAGGAGCAACGGATCTGGGTGGGTACTGATCACGGTTTAAATTTATTTTTACCAGAAAAACAGGCCTTCGCTCATTTCTATAATAATCCTCTAGATACTCGTTCACTACCAGCGGGTTCCATCGTCGATATCGTTGACGATGGAAAGGGCAATTTGTGGGTTGCCAGTAGTGAGATGTTGAGCCATTTTGACATTGAGCAGCAAGTATTTACCTATTTTGATAAAAGCGATATGCCTCGACAAATAAACTCTTTATATCTTGATACCGATCAAAGTCTGTGGATAGGCACTCGTTTTGACGGTCTTTATCATTTGAAAAAAGGCAATCCTGTTTTTGAACATTTTTCTCATAGCGACAGTCCCGATAGTTTAAGTTTTAATGATGTTAGAAAAATACTAAGAGTCGCCAATGGCGATTTGTGGGTAGCGACCGAAGAAGGTGGACTCAATGTCAGACGCAAAGGAGACTCAAAGTTTCAATCCTTTACTAGAAATTCGGCAGATCCGCATAGTATCAGTTTCAACGATATCTGGAGTCTCTATCAGGACCGTTCAGGATTATTGTGGATTGGTACGGCTGGTGGCGGTTTAAATACGACTCAATCTTTCGATAATCAATTTTCCCGACTGACCCATTCTCCTCACCAAAGCAATAGCTTATCACATGAATTTGTCTGGGATATTGAAGAAGACAGTCAAGGTATTATCTGGTTTGGTACTCTTAATGGTTTAGATCGCTATGATCCTCAAGCGGATCAAATTCAACATATTTCATCCTTTGTGACCCAACAAGGTAAAGAGGTCGGCAATCGTATCCAGGCATTTACCTTCGATCAGCAAGGCGATTTGTGGTTTGGAAATCAACAAGGTCAACTAGCCGTTTATAGCTCAAAAGATCAAATCACAAAACTCATAGATCGAGCCAATTTTCCATCCGGTTATATCAGTTATAACCGGATAAGAATGGTCGATAAAGATCGCTTTGGAAATATCTGGATTGGTACCGATGATGGTCTACTGCAAATGGATTCAAAAAACCATAAAATAATTGCCGATTATCACTTTGCCGAAGACGGACAGCTTGGCGATTCAACGGTGAGAACCATGCTGCAAGATAATCAGGGTAATATTTGGTTTGGTACCTGGAATAAGGGACTACAAAAATATGATCCTGAATTTGGTAAAGTCACCAGCTATAAAAACGAAGCTGGCATTAGCACCTCTTTAAGCAACAATACTGTTCGCTCCTTATATCTGGATAATCAAGGTAATTTGTGGATAGGCACCTTTAACGGTCTCAATAAACTTTCAGCACAAGCTATTTTATCCGGAGAGCCTGTTTTTACCAGTTACCTGGAAAAAGACGGCTTACCAAATAGCGCTATCTATGGCATTTCCGCCGATACCAATGGTAAATTATGGTTGAGCACCAATAATGGTTTGTCACGGTTTGATCCTGATCAACTCACTTTTAAAAATTACTCTATCGAAGATGGACTCCCAGCCAACGAATTTAATGGCAACGCAGTCATGCGTTCATCAGACAACGATATCTATTTTGGCAGCGTTAACGGCATCTCTATCGTCAGCGCTAGCGATACTAAATTAGCCGTTTTTCAACCAGAGATTGTGGTGACGTCGATGTCACTGTTGGGAAAAAGACTCCAACCTTCAGGGGTGTCCGTGGAGCAAAACAAACTAGAATTTTCTTATGATAAAAACGACATTAGTTTTGAGTTTTCTTCTTTGGATTATCGCCATGTTAAACGAAACCAGTTTCGCCACCGTCTATTGCCTTATAATACCGAGTGGACAAAAAGTAACTTTCTAAATCATGCCGTTTTTACCAACCTAGATCCCGATGACTATAGTTTTGAATTACAAGCAACCAATGGTGACGGAATATGGTCTGATCAAACTATTAGCGTTGAGCTCACAATTTTGCCGCCTTTGTGGAAAACCTGGTGGGCTTTTATTTTTTATGCATTAGCGATTATTGCTCTGGCAGCTTATTTTGTTTATCGCTCCAAAAAAATCTTACAAGAACAAACCAGCATCAATCAGCATTTACGTCGAGTTGATCAACTTAAAGACGAATTTTTGGCAAATACTTCACATGAATTACGGACTCCCTTAAACGGCATTATAGGCATAGCAGAGTCTCTCAAAGAAGGCAGCGCTGGACTGCAAAATAGGAAAACACTGAGCCATTTAAAACTCATTATTGATGGCGGAAAACGGCTCGCCCAATTGGTTAACGATATATTAGATTACAAAAAACTGACGCACGATACCTTAGTACTGCAAAGGCGGGCCGTTGACCTACAAACCATATTGGATGTCGTCATCAGTTTGCTCAGACCGCTTGCCGAACATAAATCCTTAAAACTGACCAACAACCTTAGTAAAGATTTACCTTTAATATTTGCTGATGAAGATCGCGTTCAACAAATATTTCATAACCTGATTGGCAATGCCATTAAATATACTGAAAAAGGTGAAATCATTGTATCCGCCAAACTTAATGTCAACGAGCTGGAAATTTGTGTAAAAGATACCGGGATTGGTATCGAGTCATCAAAAATTGAAGAAATTTTCAGACCATTTGAACAACTCAATTTACCGGATAATATTTCGCAAAAAGGTACCGGTCTGGGCCTCTCAGTGACCAAACAACTAATTGAACAACATGAAGGCAATATTTGGGTCACGGCGAAACCCGGCGAAGGTTCGAGTTTTTATTTTACTCTACCTTGCTGGTTAGAAAATTTTCATTCTGAAGACGAAACGATTGTTCAGCCCAGAATGATCACATTTAGTGAGGATAGTGATCCGGGCTCTGCAAAAATAGATAACCGGAAAACTGAAATTATTACCAATGGCAGTAAAGGCAAAATATTAATTGCTGATGATGATCCGATTAATCTTCAGGTATTAAGTGATCTATTGGAAATGAATCACTATCAGGTAGTGTGCGCTAAAGACGGTATAGAGGCTAGCAAAACAGGATTAAGCGAAAAGTTTGACTTGGCGATACTCGATATCATGATGCCAGGAATGTCGGGGTATGAAGTTACCAAGAAATTACGGGAAAAGTTTAGCGCGATAGAACTGCCCATATTATTGCTTTCTGCCAGGAATCAAGCGGGAGATGTGACCGCTGGATTTGAAGCCGGCGCCAATGATTATATTACTAAACCAATCGAACGACAGGTATTGCTGAGCCGGATCCACACGATGCGATTGGTGGGTGGGTTAGTAGAAGCTAAGCGCCAAAAGCAGCACGCTAAAACGTTGCAACAAGCTTGCGAGCGATTGGGTAAATACTTTCCTAAACAAATGGTTAATCAAATTATTACCAACGACGAAAAAAATCAGCTGGTGGCAGAGCGAAAACAAATCACTATTCTATTTGCCGATCTGGCTGGATTTACCTCAGTTTCAGACCGTTTTGAACCCGAGGCGATTACCGATATATTAAATAGTTTCTTAGGTAAAATGGGCGAACTGATCGAACAGCATGATGGTATTTTGAACGAAATATTAGGTGATGGGTTAGTGGTATTATTTGGCGCGTTAGATAATATGAACAAACAGCAACAAGCTTTAAATTCGGCCAATTTAGCATTAAAAATGCAACAGGCTATGACTGAACTCTCACAACAATGGTTACATGCCGGGTTTGATCATAACGTGAAACTACGGATCGGTATTCATCAGGATTTTGCCACCGTGGGTAATTTTGGTTCTAAAGATCTGGTGGCATTCAGAGCCGTTGGCAGTGGGGTTAATTTCGCTTCTCGATTAGAGGGATTTTCTACTGCCGGTGAAATCACGGTGAGTTACCCGATCTTTGCCCAATGCCGAGAATCCTTCAAATTTTCCGAATTAGAGGAAGTGCAATTTAAGGGCTTTAATCACAAACATCGGGTTTGTAAGCTATTATCTTTGAGAACAGACACTGGATCAGATAAGCAATAAAAAATATTATTTTTTATTGCGAATGCCCGGTTTTACCAATATCTCGAGATAAAACGACTCTAGCCCCTGCTGCTCTGCCTGATCGATATATTTATTAACTTCTGATAAATGGATGGTTTCAGCTTGTTTTTCCGTCGCACCATACTTGCAATCAAAATCCCAGTAATCAACGCCTTCGGCTAGCTTCTTATTACGTTCTCGTTTTAGATACTTTTTGACATCATGTTTAGCCGCTTCAATTAATCGCGGCCGCTTTATTTTGGGATGAGTTAGTGAGATTGTTTTTTTCATGATATTCCTAAAATCTGAAAGTCAGGAAATTAGCCCTGATTTTGGGAGCGCATTCTACTTCAATTGAATGCTAGTGGCGACCAGTAGTTATGAATATAGACCAATATTCCTAACAATGCGCATTCTTAGATCAAACCGGTATCCACTTCCGGCCAAATATATTCATCTTCTATTTCTCGTAATTTGTCGAATTCAACTAGCAAATTATCACTTCCAATCTGTTTAGCCTGAAACATGGGCCCCCCCTTATATCTTGGAAAACCATAACCATGCAGCCAAATAACATCAATGTCGGAAGAACGTTGCACTATCCCATCAGTTAGCAATTGTAATCCTTCTGAAATCAATGCATATAAAGTTCGATTCACAATTTCTTCATCGCTAAATTCTCGTGAAACGATACCTAACTCTTCAGCTTTCTTCTGGATCAAACTGTCAACCGCCGGGTCCGCAACTGGATGTCCATGCTCATCATATTGATAATAACCTGAACCCGTTTTTCTACCGTAGCGACCTTTTTCAAACATTAATTCAGATGGCTTAAAATAACCTTTATCAAAATCTGGAAACGGCTGAGAGCTTCTCGCGTGATAACCAATGTCAATTCCCGACATATCTGCAACCGCCAATGGACCCATGGCCATCCCCCAGCCCGTCAATGCCTTGTCAATTTGGGAAACCTTTGCCCCTTCCAGTAGCATCTGTTGCACTTCTCTACCGTAGCGAGTGTACATTCGATTGCCTGCAAAGCCAAAACAAACACCAACCAAAACCGAAACCTTTTTTAACTTTTTGGCAACTGCCATTGCGGTCACTAACGCTTGTTGCGATGACTTTTTTGCCTGTACTACTTCAAGTAACTTCATGATATTGGCTGGACTAAAAAAATGCATGCCTATCACTTGTTCGGCTCGGTCAGTCACCGATGCAATCTCATCGATATCCAGATATGAAGTATTAGTCGCCAATACACACTCTTTCTTACAGATGGTATTTAATTTAGTAAAAATTTCTTTCTTGACCGCCATGTTTTCAAACACTGCTTCAATTACCAGATCGACTTCTGCCAGTTGCTGATAATCAATAGACGGCATTAAATTGCTTAAATAGCCATCAACCTGATTTTGCGACATACGACCACGGCTAAGATTGGCCGCGAAGTGATTTTCAATTTGCTTTTTGCCGGAATCGAGCGCTTGTTGGTTTTGCTCCAATAGGGTCACTTGAAATCCGCTGGATAAAAAAGCCGTCGCAATTCCAGCTCCCATGGTGCCACCACCGATGATCCCCACCTTATTTACTGGTAACGGTTTCGCTGTATATTCAGTTTTGGCCGCCATTCGCTCCGCGCCGAATACGAACCGCAATGCTGCTGACTGTTCTGAATCGCGTAACTTGATAAATTCTTTTCTTTCCAACGCCATGCCTTCATGGACACTCAAAGTTCGACTGTTCATGATGACATTGGCAGCGACAACTGGGGCATCTTTGCCTCGCGCCTTTTTAGTTATTTTGGCCATCGTTTGTTGCCAGTCGTTAATATCATCATTTACCCTCTGCTCACCGACTCTGGCGAACTTTTCATTCCCACTTTCAACAAGTTGATTGGCAAACGCCAGGGTAGCGCCGTCTAGGTTCTCGTCACTGTCAAAAACAGCATCAAACAAACCACTGCCTTCAAAATCGGTCACCGGATAATGTTTTCCGCTGGTAATCATATCCAACGCTCTTTTGGTTCCGATAATTCTTGGCAGTCTTTGGGTTCCGCCTGCCCCTGGGATCAATCCTAAATTCACTTCAGGCAATCCGACCTTCGTTGATGCTAAAGCCACTCGATAATGACATGCCAGTACAACTTCAAATCCTCCACCTAACGAGGTACCAAATAAACTAGCAATTACCGGCTTTTTACTGGATTCAATGCGATTGACGACATCGGGCAGATGAGGTTCCAAAGGTGCTTTACCAAACTCTTTAATGTCGGCTCCAGCAATAAATGTTCTACTCTCACAGCGGATCACTATCACTTTGACCGAACTATCGGATTCGAATTTTTCTATGCCTTCAACCAACCCTAGACGCACTGACTGCGACAATGCATTAACCGGTGGGAAATTTATGTTGATAATGCCGATCGTGTTGACAACATCGAATGCAACGGGGTCTGTGTTCATAATAATGATCTCTTTATTCTAGTCATCAGTAACATCTGGATTAATCAGTTGAAACGTTGATTAAATTCTACCGAAGCGATGGGTAAGTTTCCATCCATAGCTTCTAGTGAATTGGTGATGTAACTGCATGATTGGTTTCTCAACTTCGAATACAAAGTTTTTATCAACTGGTTTGCTTTATAGCCATACCAATCGCCGGGAAGCATATTGCTCGATAATTCATGATCTTTTAGAAGTATACGCCTATATTCATGAACTAATAGCGTTCTTAATAAAAAGCACTGCTGGTTACTCCACTCTGCTTTATTTTTCAGAGCCCCCAATAAGGGTTCATAGGTTTTAATGAAACGATGATATCGTTCCTGTAAATCCTTCAAATTCCATTTCTCGAAAACTAATTTCTTTAATGCCTTTGTCGAGCTATCGTCGATGGTTTGACTAGAGAAAATCACAACTGAATCTGCGATATCTAATTCTTTGATAGTATCTTCCAGAGAGCTTTGTTCGATCGAGGGATGGGCATAAACATTAGACGCGAGCGAGCTGAAACCTAACCATTTTAGTTGACGTTTAAAACTAATCAGCTTTTCCTCTTCGACAAAACTTGGAATAACCAATAGCCATTTATCATCATCATGCTGTGTATTAGTTGCATAGATACGACGTGCGGCCTTGGTATAATGATTGTGAGCGGTTTCGGTAAAGGAGTAAAAACTTTTCCGGCCTACTTTTTTGACTTGCAACCAGTCATCTTTTACCAGCCGAAAAACAGATGTTCTTACCAATCGTTCTGAAAATCCTAATAGCGACAAAGTCTCGATTAAGCTGCCCAACCAGATCCAGTTGCCGTGTTGTGAAACAACGTCGCCAAAAACCGTAACGATGTGGGTTTTACAGCTAATGTTGGCTTTTTCAGCGCGGTCGTTTATAAAGTTCTGTAGGTTTATTTTTTTCACCCTCATCCTAAACCCTCAATGGCGGGGTGGAATTATGCATTTATCTTTAGGCCAAAAAGTAACCCGTCATCCTATGCTTACACCAGTTCTAAGTAAATAGGATATATACTTAGAACCAGGAGAAAGGGATAAGGCCGGGCGTGTCATGAGTTCTTAGAAACTGTTCGCAATGCTGGCCTCCTTTCTCTGTC
>Ga0316205_10003634_pt1 | contig 14360 bp, 10 predicted proteins | sample 3monthpyrite_MG_FD_204941 | JGI IMG/M metagenome (GOLD analysis project Ga0316205, IMG submission 204941) | Microbial mat bacterial communities from mineral coupon in-situ incubated in ocean water Damariscotta River, Maine, United States -... | ecosystem: Environmental > Aquatic > Marine >... | reverse complement strand
TTTTTACTGGCAGCTTTGCTTGCGGGTTTAACCGCCTTCGCCTATGCAGAACTGGCAGTTCGTTTTCCCAAAAGCGCTGGCGAAGCAATTTATATTCAAGAGGGATTCCGCTGGTCCGGACTTTCTATTTTTGTTGGACTCTTGATTGTTGCAGTGGGCATAACTTCAACCGCGACTCTACTGAATGGTTTGATTGGTTATCTTAGCGAGCTTTTCATCCTGCCACGCTGGATAGTTATTGTTGCATCCGTTCTGATCATGGCCGGGATCGTATGCTGGGGTATTGGCGAGTCAGTACTCGTTGCCAGCATTATGACGGTATTTGAGATCATTGGTCTGCTCATTATCATTTGGGTTGCGCGAGACAGCTTTCCGCAGGTCGTGGAAAGAGCACCGGAAGTCTTAAAGTTAAACGAGGCGGTTATCTGGAGTGGAGTGTTGTTAGGTGCTTTTGTAGCGTTTTACGCTTTTATTGGTTTTGAAGATATGGTGAATATTGCAGAGGAAGTAAAACAACCTGCTGTTACGTTACCACGAGGCATAATAATCGCACTGGTGGTAACCACCCTGTTTTACATTCTTGTTGCCCTGGTAAGTGTGTTATCTGTAGCACCAGAAAAACTGGCAGAAAGTAGCAAACCATTGGCATTGATATACCAGATAAAGACCGGTAACGAACCATTCTTTATTTCTGTCATCAGTGTTATTTCGATTTTCAACGGTGCGCTTATACAATTAGTCATGGCCTCACGGATTCTTTACGGTATGAGTCGCCGCAGCTGGTTGCCTGATATTTTTTCTCAGGTCAACCCGACCACACGCACCCCTATTCCGGCAATCCTGGTGGTTAGTATTTCAATATTACTGATGGCGTTATTGCTGCCGTTATTGAGCTTGGCGAAGATTACCAGTTTTATTACTTTAACAATTTTTACTTTGATAAATATTGCGCTGGTAAAAATAAAACTACGTGGCGAGCCCAGTCCGGGTTTTAAAATTCCTATATTGGTGCCTATTCTTGGTGCTCTGTTTAGTGGTGCATTTCTAATTTATCAGACGATAGTTGTAGTCCTTGACTACTAGTTTGCGGCATAACACTATCTTTTATGACGTTAAAACTTCTCGCAGTACTAACTGTTACAGAAAATATATTTAATAGAGGATAGGCACGCTACTTAATTATTGTATAATTTCGCCCTTAGTCGTGAACACAATAATAATGCGTCTCTAGTAAACACAAACAAAAACCAGAATAATCTGGAGGAATCGACAAATGAAAAGGACTAATCTTGTATCTGCTGTCGTTTTTGTTGCGGTCATTTCGGTAATCGTTGCCATTCTGTCAACTGATGCGAATCAAGGTAAAGACCTATCAGTTAATCAGGAAAAATCGAAGCAAGCCGAAGTAGCAAAAGCGACCGAAACGAAAGTAACCAAAAAGAAAACAGAAAAACAAAAAGTTGTTACCGTATCTCCCGGTAAACCTTCTTCAAAATCAACAACCACGAAGACTGAGTTAACACAAAAGAGTAAGCCAGCTAAAAAAGTCGTAGCAAAGAGCACAACAAAGAAATCATCTCCCGAAAAAAAATCAAAACCAGAAAAGAGTGATACACAGGTGACACGTGTACGTTGGCCTGGGATGAAATATCGCACGGTACGTGTCACGAGAGAAGTAAAGATTGAGCCTGCAACCGAGCTTCGGACCTGGACAAGAAAGCAGTGGGTCAATAAGGTTACTGATCTACGCAAGGCAGATAAAGCAGATGTTGCTGAAAAATATATTACAGCCTATAACAAACAATATCCGGGCAAAGACCTGAACAACTATTTAAAATGAATTATGAAATTATTTAATAGGGTGGGTTTCCCACCCTTTCTCTTCTCTTTTATTCTAAGTGCCCCCTTGAGTTTCATTTACCCATAATGAATGCCTTCGTTAAACACCTTGGTCAAAAGTACAATGATCTTGCTGAGCTAGTTAAACAGGCACACACTGGCCATATTCGTTTGGAGGGAGATGTATACGTCCGTCATGGTAATGCGCTGGCAAAATTGTTTGCACGGGTATTAAAGTTGCCGCCGGCGGGTGAGTCGCTACGTCTGATTGTTAATGGTTACCATGAAGTAGATCAAATGCGCTGGGAGCGAGAATTCGATGGTCATCGGATGCAGAGTTGCTTCCGTTTAAAAGGAGAGTACCTGGTTGAAAATATGGGGCCAGTGAAACTATGGATGAAGTTAGCAGTTGAACAGGGTGTCCTGGAATATCATTTGAGTAAAGCAAGCCTATGGGGCATCACAGTTCCACGAATGTTTGCTCCTCGCCTCAATGCATATGAAAAAGAAGTGGACCAGGATTATGTCTTTGGTGTTCGGATCGATTTACCTGTTTTGGGAAAGCTGATCGAGTACTCGGGCAAACTTCAGTTAACAACACTCTAAAAAGCCTAACTGTTAGCTAAATTGCAATTTAGATCGTGCATTTTGCACGACGGGCTACGGGGATTAGTCTCTAACTTATTGTTTTATATACGAGAAAACTTGGCCTGTATCTTGCCATGTAGATACTGAAAGTTTATGAACTTCATTGGAGGATCAATTATGCAACGTAGAACATTTTTACAAGGCAGTTTAGCAGGAGGCGCGGTCGCAGTAGCGGTTGGCGCAGGTCTGTTAAGCCCTCGCAGCGTGATGGCTGCCTGGCCAGAAGGTGCGTTTAACGCAAAGAGCGTGCAGGATGCGATGAGCGGCCTGTTTGGCTCAGCGGACAACACCGCCTCAGGTGACATCAAGATTAAGGCCCCGGATATTGCGGAAAACGGTGCGGTGGTACCGGTTTCAGTGAACACCAGCATTGGTGGCACCAGCAAGATCGCGATCATTGCCGAGAAGAACGGTCAGCCATTGGCGGCCAGCTTCGACCTGGGCAAGGGTGCACAAGGGTTCGTTTCAACACGCATCAAGATGGGTAAAACCTCAGACGTGATCGCCGTGGTTGAAGCGGGTGGCAAGCGCTTTAGTGCGCGTAAGAACGTGAAAGTCACCATCGGTGGCTGTGGCGGTTAATCGGAGAAACTATTATGGCAAAATCAATACGAGTCCGCGCCAAAGCCAAAGGTGATACCACTACGGTCAAAGCGCTTATCACACACCCGATGGAAACCGGGTTACGTAAAAACAAGAAAACCGGTAAGAAGATCCCGGCCCACTACATCCAGGAAGTGACCTGTAAGCACAATGGTGCCAACGTCATGACTGCGCATTGGGGTCCAGCGGTCTCTAAAAATCCTTATGTCTCTATCCAACTGAGCGGCGCCAAAGCAGGCGATGCAATCGAGCTAAGCTGGGTTGACAATAAGGGCGGTAAAGACACGACAACTACTAAAGTTAAGTAAACGTCTTTCTTGACCAACGGTAAGAACGGGGCTTTCGTAGCCCCGTTTTTTTTTGTACATGGATGTACTTATGCCGAGAACGAGCACAGGGATGTGCGAGGTAGACTGCGTCTGGAACTAGCAGTCGAGGGCAGGGCAACGATTGTTCCAGACAATCTTTCTGCGTTCCCACCATCCATGGCGGTCACGCCCGAGAGCGGCGAGCATAAGTTTGGTCTTCCTTTCATGATACTTCAGTGCTAACAGGCCAAAATAGAACTAAATTTGTTACTATAAGCGCCCCGCCACAGCAGCAAGATAACGAGAAGGCAGAAAATTGGACGAATTAGAATTTAACCAGCGCACAGATGAGATTATTGAGCTCATCGAGGAAAGACTAGATGAGCTCGATGCCGATCTCGACTATGACAACGAGGGTGGTGTGCTTTCGATATCGTTCGCTGATAACTCCAAAGTTATTATTAACCGCCAGGCTCCTCTAAAACAGATCTGGGTCGCGGCGAAAAGCGGGGGCTTTCATTTCGATTTTAATGCAGATGTGAATGCCTGGGTAAAGGACGATGATGGTACGGAGTTGTTTGCAGCCTTGAGTAAATATTGTAGCCAGCAGGCAGGCGAGAGCATTGACCTAATGGGTAGCTAAGTATGGACTTATTGCCAGCGGTTACCGCTGGACCAGATGATGCCAAATACAGTGTAATCTGGTTACACGGCCTGGGGGCCGATGGCCACGATTTTGAACCCATTGTCGCGGAACTGGTTTTTCCTACAAAATCTAAAACACGATTTGTGTTTCCCCATGCACCCAATCGTCCAGTCACGATTAACAATGGCTATGTCATGCCTGCCTGGTATGACATTGTTGCGATTGATCAGCAGGCCCCTGATGATGAACACGGAATACGTGAATCGCAGCAAAAAATTATCGCTCTAATCGAGCATGAGAAATCACTCGGAGTAAACAGTGAACATATCGTGCTCGCCGGTTTTTCCCAGGGCGGTGCCATCGCACTACAAACGGCGCTACGTTATAACGACAAGTTAGCAGGGCTAATGGCCTTATCCACTTATCTTACCCTATATGACTCGCTCCAAAACGAGGCGAGTGAGAGCAACAAAACTATCCCGCTATTTATGGTGCATGGCGAGTATGATCCAGTTGTGCCTTTTGGCTTGGCACAGCTTTCAAAACAACGATTGCTTGATGCGGGCTATCCGGTTGAATGGATAAGCTACCCAATGGAACATAGTGTTTGTCCACAGGAAATAGAAGATATATCACGCTGGTTTGCAAAGGTGCTAGCTTAGATACGCATGGCTGGAATTTAATCCTGGATGTTTGGGAACCAAATCTGGTTTGGGAGTCTTATTACTATGAAATTCTCAACCAGTTCTATCGGATTAAGGAAGAAATTGAATAAAACACCGATAGTTATTATATCTACAATCAGGATCCCTTATGTGTAAGAAACTAATTATTGTTTTTTGCCTAATTTATTCAGGTGTAGTCACGGCCGGCAGCGCAACGGGTAAGGCGGCTAAAAATTCACTCTATCAACATGCTTCACCCTATCTGGCCATGCATGGTCGAGATCCAGTGCAATGGCAGGAATGGAATCAAAAAACTGTAGAGCGTGCCCGTAAGCAAGGAAAGCTACTGTTTGTCTCTAGTGGTTATTTCTCCTGTCACTGGTGTCATGTTATGCAGCGTGAAAGTTACCAGAATGATGCAGTCGCAGCGCTTCTCAATAAACACTTCATTCCGGTAAAGGTAGATCGAGAATTAAATAGTGCGCTTGATGCGAACTTGATTGACTTCGTTGAAAGGACACAGGGCCAGGCTGGTTGGCCACTTAACGTCTTTATCACCCCGGAAGGTTTTCCACTAGTCGGCTTTACTTATGTACCGTCAGACAATTTTGTGCAAATCTTGAATAGTCTGGTGAAAGAGTGGCGTACTAAAGAACAGGAGCTAAAAGATCTCGCGCAGGCTGCAAGTAAGGAGTTATCAAAGGCGGAGGTGAGTCAATCGACGCAATTACCGTCAGACCTTGCCGCTGGAATGATGCAAGTATTTGTAAACCAGAATTTCACTTATGTGGATGATCTGCAAGGTGGTTATGGACAACAAAATAAATTTCCGTCGGTGCCAAAACTAGATGCCCTGTTATCTATTTACAAGAGAAATCCCGATGAACAAATTAAACAATTTTTAAATCTAACCTTACAAAATATGGCCTCACAGGGTTTGCGTGATCAACTAGGTGGTGGGTTTTATCGCTATGTGGTTGATCCGAACTGGCAAGTTCCTCATTTTGAAAAAATGCTGTATGACAATGCTTTATTAGCGAGTCTTTATTATCAAGCGTCTATCATATTAGATGAACCGAACTATAAAGTTATCGCCGATGAGACGCTCGATTTTATTTTGCGTGAGCTTGCTACCGAATCACCAGCATTTGCTGCAAGCCTGTCTGCGGTCGATGATAAGGGAATAGAGGGAGGATATTATTTGTGGGACAAAGACCAGCTTAAAAATATCCTGAGTAAAGATGAGATGCAGGTTATTAGTTTATTCTGGGGAGTCAGTGGTGGGCCCGATCTGGAAGATGGGCATCACCTTATACAAGCGGTCGACATTAAAACCATTTCCGATGAGCTGAAGATTTCAGTAGGTAAAGTATCAAATATCATCGAATCAGCGAAGCGTAAGATGCTTAAAGTAAGAGTTAAAAGATCATTGCCAAAAGATAGTAAGCTTCTGACGGCGTGGAATGGTTTAACTCTTAGTGCATTTATAGAAGGTGCCAAACACAAAGGTAATGAAAGGTATAAAGTTGCTGCCGCGCAACTGGTTAAGACTATTCGTAAACAGTTGTGGAATCAGAAAACCAAAACACTATACCGCGCATCTGGCAAACATGGGCCGTTAGGAGATGGCACACTGGAAGATTATGCCTATATTGCACAGGGGCTATTTGCCTGGTGGCAGCTCAGCAAAAAACCAGAGGACAAAAAGCTACTTGAAGATATCCTTAATCAAGCATGGCTACGTTTTTATCCACAGCAAGGTGGTCAACAAGGCTGGCAGCTGGCTGAGAACATGCTCCTTAAGTATGGCACCGGTCAAACCATGGTCAGTGATAGCCCAATGCCATCACCCAGCGCTGTTATTATTGACACTAGTTATCAATACGGCAAGCTAAGTGTTAATAAACAACTTCAGGATCAGGCTTTGCGTGCGCTTAATGTTGGTTTTAAACAACTACAATCCGATGCATTCTGGTATGCCACTCAGATAAAAACTATTTTATCAGTACAGCAGTGAGTATTGGTGTGCGCTTAGAGATCAAACTCGATTTCAATGGGGCGTTTAATAATCTCAAAATCAAATTGTGTAAATGAGCGTGTGGAGATAAGCATTCGTTTGAGTTTTGCATAGAACAGGCGCTGTTTCATATTGATAGCAAGCACTGATCCAACATCGTATAGCAATGCGGGTAGTATCAAACTGCGGGTTTGGTCTAATGAAACCTGTTTAGGTACGAGTAAACCACGAAAATAATCTGTACCAGCGCCCAGACCTTTTACAGCCTTGCTACCAATGGGCATCGCACCATTGGCAATGTTCATAATACCAACATTAACGTTACCCTCGGCTTCATCAGTAAATTCATGCTGTAGCCAACGAATTACGCCAATCTGCCAACGCCGTTTTTTCTTGGCGATACGATAGGTCACTAACTCACCAACACGTACATCAATGTTGTTACCCGTTTGTTTACAGTTTAGGGCGACACCAATCGGACTAATATTCTTTTGTGACCAGGGGTTGAGAGTATAGTTGTGCTTTTCATGAATGCGATCTTTTTGTTCAGCTTCCTGGTACGCAGTTGCCAGGATCGTATCATTTGTCTCTTGCGTTTTGTTGCTGGCTAAATTTGTGACAAGTTTTAATTCATCAATCTCTGGGGTGAATGGTAGGCCATCTGATACGTAGTAATGGCTCGCATTTAATCCAGATGACATTTCGATCTTAGCGGAAAGAGAAAAGCGTTGAGTACCTCGCACCAGCATTGCGTTCCAGGCATCTGCAAGCCTTAACAACATATCGCGCTGCTGTCGTTCTATCAATGGAATCGATTCGAACTCAGAAGTCGTCATATTGGACGCGAGCAGGCGTTGTAAGTGTATATTTAATTGTAGCTTAACGGCTGTCATGTCAACGATGCGGGGTTCTAGTGGTTGCCATTGATTTTCTTTTTCGACGAAACGTGGGCCACTATCAGAACCGTGATCAAGTATGTACTCACCACGCGTAACAAATTCTGAAAAAGGTTCAATCTTACAATTTGCAACTGACGATGCTATTAGTCGATACATATCATCGGCCTCATACTGCATCAGGTGGTAAGGCTCAGCCAGTGATAATAAAACAATGCGCTTATAACTAAAGTCAATCGTAAGTTGAATTGGTAGCGGTGTATCTGGGTAAGGGTCATCTACTTGCTGATGAAGTACCTGGCGTGATTCAGCAAATTTATAGAGCTGATGAAGATCAGACCAGACTTTTTCGGGCTCTGGTGCGTACATACCGTAGGCATCGACCAGGCGCTGACTGAGAAATAGAGTCGATAAGTAAATTGCCTCGGTCAGCAACATCAAATCGTATTCTTTTAGCCCGGGTTGTATCGATAATTCATTAACGACCTGTTTATATCCCAGGGCCATATGCTCTAATAGTGTTTGTAAAAGGTTGGCGCGGTAAAGTTGTTGCTGATCCAACGGGATGTTGGCCTGGCGCAATGGTTGCCTAATCGCATGTAGCAATTCAGTGAACACCGGTCGCAGGGTGTTATGTAATTGTAAGCGTTGCTTATAACTATAGCGGGTGCTATTGAGGGTCTTGAGTTTCTCCAGCATCTGATGGGCAGCAACCGTGGTGTTACCGATGGGTAGTTCCGCGGCCCATTGCTCGAGCTGTTTTGCTCTAATTTGGGGTCGTGATAGCCGGGCTACTCCAGCGGGTATATTGAGGCTGACCGAGACCGTATTTTCATTTGAAATGACTTGTTTTGCGCTGTTTTTGAACATTTATTATCAGTATTAAGGCGGATTTTATGCTGCCATGGGCTTGCTATCGGTCTGCTTTGCTTTGCGCTATAACTTACGCTTAATTGGTGGAAATGCAACCAATTTGTTGATTTTGGATGAAAATTTCGGTTGTAAGGTACTCGAGTAGCTGGCTGATTTGGGCTATTCTTGATAGGCGGAGTCAGATTTATGCTCCCAAATTAAAGGTAATGTCCCAGTGAGACGATAAAGAATAACACTAATAATAATGAGTTAATAGATTTGAGGAGTAGGGAATGAAAATAAGCCGTTTTAGCCGGTGGTTGCTGATGCTGAGCATCATGATCTTTACCCAGAATGTCATTGCCGTGGATCTTATAATGACAGGGCCACCCAGAGAGAAACCAGAGGCAGGTAAAAAATTATATGGTCCTGTCGCCGACCATCTTTCCAAGTTACTTGGTAAGAAAGTTGTGTATGAACATCCAAAAAACTGGCTTAATTATCAACGTGATATGCGCAATGATAAATACGATATCGTTTTTGATGGGCCGCATTTTATCTCATGGCGAATGGCACACCTTGACCATAAGGTGCTAGCGAAACTACCTGGTACATTAGTTTTTCACCTGGCAATTTCTAAAGATGAAACAGAAATAACAACGGTGAATGATCTAGTGGCAAAAAAGATCTGTGGTATCTCACCACCAAATTTGTCGACGTTATCGATACTTGCTGCTTACCCAAACCCTGTTCGTCAGCCTGTGATTACTGGAATTAAAGGTGGCATGGGGGCCGTGCATAAAAGTTATAAAGCAGGTAAGTGTCGTGCTGCAATCTTTCGTCGTGCGTTCTTCAATAAGAAATTACCTGAAGCTGCACGAAATAACTATAAGATAATTTATTCCTCTAAGCCGCTGCCAAACCAGGGTATCTCTGTTAGCAAGCGTATAACGGCGCGCGAGCAAAGCCTGATTACACAGTCGCTGACTTTGGGTGATGGAGTGAAGGCGACAGCTGGAATCTTACGACGTTTCGGCGGTAAGTCGAAAAGTTTAATCAGGGCTAGCACTCCGGAGTATCAGGGACATAACCTCTTACTCGAAGGAATTATCTTTGGTTGGTAATTTCTTTGGTGACTAAACAAAAACGGCGAGCTTGGGCTCGCCGTTTTTTTTCAGTAACCAACTAACCAAGGTTACTTATAACAATTTGTGTCAGTAGTAATTTAGTAATGCTAACCAATCTGTAGCATCATATGAGTTTTAGGATGTTCCTACTATAATGATATTATGTGTATTATATCAGCCATTGTTTATAACCATTAATTAAATAAGGATATAGGTTGATTTCTTTTATCCCTAAGTAAGCTTGATTTAAGATGATCAATGCATGCGAAAATTCCTTAAACGTAGCTGAAGTTGGCCATTAATCGAGTTTGGTGCATTAGAAGGTATCTTTAGCGGTGTAGTCTCCTGAGATTTAATATGTTTGGCTGATCATCGATGGACGTTATTCATAGGGCCGTCTAACTGTAAAAGCTGATGTCATTAAATAAAGTCAATTCAAGTTCTACTTTGTCTGCATCGGAGTTTCGTACACGCTTGCGAAATCTCATTCTGGCGACCTGGAATATTCCACCTATTTTTGGTTTGTCTTTTATACTATTTATTAATGTCCTTAGTCTTGAACAAATAGTGGGGATACTTACCACGCCGTTAGAGCCGGCATTTATCATTTTCTGGATCGTGTTTAGTATTTGGTATTTCAATCGCTATACTCGTCCGATCGTAGCTTACCTGGAAAACCCGCAAGAAGATCTGGCTGAACCGGCAGCGAGGTGTATGCGAAATTTCCCTTTGCACTATTGGGGAATATTTCTAACCTACCTTCTACTTGCCCCCGCCTTTGTTATCATCTCCGCTGAGATGTATACCGATTTTGTTGCTCAGCCTATCGATTGGTTCCGTATCCATTTGGTTGCATTGATCGTCTCTATAATCGTCGGCTTACCTATATTTTTCCTATTGCTTGATTTATTCGGGCGAGTAATGGAGTCGATCCCACTTTCAAAACCACATGTCACAATTAAAATGAAGGTGTTTTTGATTGGAGCACTAATCCCATTGTTAATAGATACGATGCTGGTGCAGTACTACTGGACTCGCACTGGCTTTTTCAATACAGAAACTTTTATAGTTTGGTTGGTGTTGGAGTTTTTGGCTATCGGCGGTAGTTTAATATTTGTTAAAAGTTTTACGCAGTCGCTTAAGCCACTTGAAAGCCTCTCGAGAGAGAAAGGATTAACTCTACAAGTAGATCTTGAACAGTTAACATCTGAATCAACAGATGAGATAGGTGTGTTAACAAAAAATTACCGGAGATTGTTAGACGATCTAAAAATTCAAGGTGAGATGCTTGAATTAAACAATTTACTGCTTAGTAAAACGGGCTACGATGTTTCTATTCATGACGTTGGCAATACAGTAGTTGGTTTATGTGAATCTTCACTACAAGCAGACAAAGTTTTTCTCATTTTATTTGATGAAGATAGCCAGGAGTTAGTGGGTGTCGCTCAAACGGAAGGCGCATTTAAAGATGAAGGTTACTATCGAATTGGTTTAGATGAAGTATCACTAGCTGTAATGGTGTTCAAGGCGGGTGAAACTTATGCAATCGATAATGTGCAAGAAGACCCACGTTGTAGTCCACGTATGCGAACACGCTTTGATGTACAGTCGGCCCTGGCTACCCCTCTGATTGCAGAAGCAAAACCATTTGGTGTCTTGATGGCTGTCCATACAGACAAAAAGCATGATTATTCTGATCGTGAGATTTTTATCATCGAAGGATTTGCACGAGAGGCTGCACTTGCAATACATACACATCGATTGCATATTTCAAGAGTAGAGGCAGAAGCAAAAGGCAAAGAACAACAGGAACACATCCAACTATTGATGAATTCTACAGAAGAGGCTATCTATGGCGTTGATCTAAATGGGATTTGCACATTTGTAAACCCTGCCTGTGTGCGCATACTTGGTTATGATGATGAGGATGAGTTGGTTGGTGGAAATCTGCATGAAATGATACATCATACACTACCAGATGGAACTCACTACCCAAAAGAAGAGTGCAAAGTAAGACTAAGTACAATGGCTGGTCTTAGTGGCCACGCCGACGACGAAGTCCATTGGCGTAAAGATGGTTCCAGTTTCCCGGTTGAGTATTGGTCGCACCCAATAAAAAAAGATAAGGAAATTGTCGGAACGGTTGTTTCTTTTATCGATATTACCGATCGCGTAGAGACGGAACAAACTATTCGACATATGGCCTATCATGATGCTTTAACTGGACTTGTCAATCGTCATGAGTTTGAAAATAGAATGTCACATGCCCTGGAAGGTGTAAAAAAAAGAGGTACGGAACATGCTTTATTATACATTGACCTGGATCAGTTTAAGGTAGTCAATGACACAAGTGGACATGAAGCAGGTGATGAATTGTTGAAGCAGTTAGCAATCCTCATTCATAAACCTGTGTGTGATCGGGACACGGTTGCACGACTAGGTGGTGATGAGTTTGGGGTTTTATTGGAAAACTGTCCTGTAAAGCGCGCTGAAGAAATTGCTAATCAGATCGTGCGACTAGTGCGTGAGTTTCGCTTTGTATGGAAGGACCGGACATTTTCGGTCGGCGCTAGCATTGGTATCGCGATCATTGACAATGCGAGCCAATCAACGGGGGAGGTATTAAAGACAGCAGATATGGCTTGTTATATGTCCAAGGAGTTAGGTCGTAATCGTGTACACTTGTTTGCACTCGGCGATGCAGAGTTATTAAAACGCGAGACGGAGATGTCGCTGATCTCGCAAATCCATGATGCCCTGGACAATGATCGCTTCACTTTATATGAACAACCTATCATAGCGGCAGCTAGTGATAACACGAAAAAGCGATACTGTGAAATTTTAGTAAGAATGCTTGATGCCAAGGGAGACATAGTACCAGCTGAAGCGTTTGTTGCCTCAGCAGAGCGATATAACCTGATGCCAGATATTGATAGATGGGTTATTCGAACTACGTTTGCTTATGCTGCAAAAATGCAGAATACACAAATTGATCCGTTGTTCTTTATAAATCTGTCAGGTACATCATTTAACGATGAATCTTTTCTGGCCTTTGTACAGGATCAGCTAACCAGAGAAATGCTCGATCCCGCAAAAATTTGTTTTGAAATCACAGAGACGGCGGCAATTGCGAATATTACTCAGGCGCAGAAATTTATTCACGCGGTTAAAGCACTAGGTTGTTGTTTCGCCCTGGATGACTTTGGCAGTGGCTTGAGTTCATTTACCTATTTAAAAGAACTGGATATTGATTTTCTAAAAATTGATGGGGCCTTTGTGCGCGATATTCTGCATGATCAAAAAGATCATTCTATTGTCGAAGCGATCACGCAACTTGGGCGGGCGATGAAAATGCAAACGATTGCCGAGTTTGTCGAGAGCGATGAAATAATGGAGAAGGTAAAAGAGATCGGCGTTGACTATGGGCAGGGATACGGAATTCAAAAGCCCAAACCGTTAGCTTGATCTCTAATTGCTATAAGCTTCAGCTTGATCTAGATCTTTAAGCAGTTTTGCCCGGTAGCCTTTATTATCAAGAAACGGGTAGGCCGTGGCCCAGGTATGGGGATCAAAGTCCGGGTTAGTCTGTTTAGCCTCAAGAATCATCCAGCCTGCTTCCTCATAGCGCTGTAGCTGTATATAAGTAGCTGCGCTATACATCTGGTTATCTATATAGGTTGGATTGCGTTGCAAGGCCGATGTTAAATACTCTAAAGCTAGATCATAATTATTGAGAAAATAATTGGCACGCCCCAGCTGCATATCGTAAAGATAGCCACCAGTAGGATTTAGACGATAAGCATTCTTCATATTATTAAGTGCTAGTTCCGGGTTTCCGGAAGAGATATTAAGTGCCGCCATCATGGCGTAGGCATCGGCATAGTTTGGGTTGAGGACCAGGGCCTTGTTCAGTTGCTCAAAGCCCTTGTCTAAATTCGTCCTGTAAAAATAAACAAAAGAAGCCACCCAATAGCTTTCCGGTAGATCTTTATCAAGTTCAAGCGCCTGGTTGGCCAGCTGCAAGGCCTTGTCCAGAGGACGATCGGTATCCGATGGCCATTGGCGTAGATAACTAATGGAATAGCTATATGATAAACCTGCATAAGCACGGGCAAAGCCGGGATCCAGCACAATGGCTTTTTTATACATCTCACGAGCCGTACGGTTGTCTTTTGGTGTACGTGTAGATAGTAGATATTGGGCGCGTAGAAATATCTCGTAGGCCTCAAGATTATTAGTATAGCGTTTGGCAATGCGTCGCCTTTCTTCTGTGGTTAAGGTCAGCGAAAGATTGTCCAGTATCTTCTCGGTCACTTCATCCTGGATGGCAAATAGGTCAGTGAATTGCCGGTCATATCGCTCTGCCCACAGGATATTACCGTTTTTAAGATCGGTTAAAAGCACGTTGATGCGGATGGATTGAGTAACCTTACTGACTTCACCACTTATCACATACCTTGCATTGAACTCCTTTTTTATTTTTTCTGGTGTAACGTCCGTATTCTTGTAAATCAGAGTAGCAGTAGATGCGGTCACCCACAGTCCGGATAGTTTTGACAGGCTGGTGGTCAGGTCACTAGTCAGACCATCAGCCAGATAATCATCTTTGTCACTGGGGCTGATATTACGGAAGGGTAAAACTACTATTGTTGGTTTGTAATCGTGTGCAGGCGTGGCTTGCGTTATTGGCGTTTGTTCAATGTTATTGCCGGATTTGAATAACATTGCCAGGCCTGCAAGTAGCAATACTGCCAGTACG
>Ga0316205_10003633_pt1 | contig 14361 bp, 12 predicted proteins | sample 3monthpyrite_MG_FD_204941 | JGI IMG/M metagenome (GOLD analysis project Ga0316205, IMG submission 204941) | Microbial mat bacterial communities from mineral coupon in-situ incubated in ocean water Damariscotta River, Maine, United States -... | ecosystem: Environmental > Aquatic > Marine >... | reverse complement strand
CCCATGAACTGGGTCGCCGGCCAGTTCCGGGCCACCTTCACGAGACGAGGCCTCAACAAGCCGCGTCCGCGCCTCTCCTCCATCGAGGTTCGCGAGGGCGGCGAGTGGAAGACGCTCCGGACCTTTGACGCTGCCGGAAATGTTGCCCAACAATCACCGGAGGCCGAGTGAGCGACGCCAGTATGCCCACGACGCCGCCGATGCCCTCGTGGCCGCGCGAAGAGGTCGAGGAGGCCGCGCGCGAGTCCAGGCGGCGCCCTCTGTGCCCCTGGGCCAGAGCCAGACCTTCGCGCGGTCAACTGATGTATTTCGCTGGCGTTCCGTGCTGGTGGGAGCCGGCCGACTGATGCTCTCCCGCGCCCTCATGCGGACAGGCCTCGCCCTGTCGATGTACCTCGGAAACGGACGCGCCGAGCCGCTGCCCGTGGAGCGGTACTGCAAGGGGCACGAGGTACAGGAGGCGTTCCTCTCCGACAGCCGCCGTGTGCTCAAGCTCCTGTGCGGACGCCGGACGGGCAAGACCGTCGTCTTCGCCGTCAAGGGTGTCATGGGGGCCCAGGGCGGACAGCCGGGGCAGTGGGTCGTCTACATCACGAGGACGCGGAAGAACGCCAAAAAGCAGGTGTGGCCGTGGATCAAGCGCATCCTCCGGGAGTCGAACATCCCGCACAAGGTCAACGAGTCCGACTTGTCCGTGGAGATCGAAGGCGCCGCGGGCATCATGCTGGGCGGCGCCGACGACATCGCTGAGATTGAGAAGTACCGCGGGTTCGCGCTCGTGGGCGCCATCGTGGACGAGTGCGGAATCTACCCGTCGCACCTGCTCGAGGTGCTCATCGATGAAGTGCTCGAGCCCGCGACCGTAGACGTCGGCGGCTGGATGGTGTTTGGGGGCACTCCGGGCTACGTCCTCACAGGCCGCTGGTACGACATGACCGGACCTCACGCGGGCACGGCCAACGATGGCACGTGCCGCGAGGACGACGACGCGGCGAACTCGTCCGTGTACCGAGGCAACCTGCGGAGCAATCCGCACCTCATGGCGAACCTGCCCCCCGACGCCCGGGCAGACGCAGTTGAGGCGTTCCTCCGTGAGGTACTGGAGCGCAACGGGTGGGACGAGGCGCATCCGACGTTCGTCCGCGAGTGGTTGGGCCTCTGGGCGCAGGACGATGAGGCGCTCGTGTTCCCGCTCGCGGCGAACCGCAACGACTACCCAGGCGCAGGCGCCGAGCTCGGCCAGGGGCCGTGGGGCCTACCCGCGACCACGGGGACCGGCTTCCCGCTGACCTCGGCGGATTGGCGAGTCGTGATTGGCGTCGACGTCGGGCACACGTCTCCCAGCTCGTTCGTGGTCCTCGCGACTCATCCGAGCTTGAAGCGCACGTTCGTGGTCCACGTCGAGAAGCACGCCGGCCAGCTCATTTCCGAGATGGCCCGGGTTCTCCGGCACCTGAAACACACGTACGCAGTGCGCTGGGGTGGCCGTGAGCGCTCACCGGTGATCGTCATCGACTCCGGCGGCATGGGGAAGCAGCACGCCGAGGAGTTGCGCCGGGTGATGGGCATCCCGACCGACGCCGCCGACAAGCGGGACAAGGCCTCGGCGATCGCCATCACACGCGATGCCCTGCTGTGCGGCCGGCTCCAGCTGTTGCGCGTGGGCATCGGCGGAGACGACCCTACGGCGCCGCTGTCGAACGAGCTGCACGTTCTGGTCTGGAACAAGGACCGGGACGGCATCGCTGATGGCCAAGAGGACCACGCGACCGACGGGATGCTCTACGCTTACCGCCGCATCCGCGACTACACGAGACACGAGCCCGACCCGGGCCCCGAACCAGGAACGAAGCAATGGGCAAACGAAGAAGCGCAAAAAATGGAACGAGCCGCAATGAAGCAGCACCGGCAACGGCAGCGAGCGGCAGCGCAAAAGCTCCGAAAGAAGAAGACGCGAGCCGCGTGACTGTCTCGCAGGACGTCCGCGCCGACATGGTGAAGGCTCAGGGGGAGGCCGCGAAGGCGGCCGTCCTCAGCGATCCAGACTGGGTAAAGGTCGCCACGGAGACGCCCTTGCTGCTCGAAAAAGAGCAGCGCGACCATGCCCGCACACGTCAGGCCCTTGCTGACGCGGAGGCGCAGCTCGAGGCGTACAGGGGCGAGCCAGGGGCCGACCTCGACGACGACGGCGACGACGCCGGTGTTTGCGCCACACATGCCGGCGTTGCCATCATCGCCCCCGCTGGCACGAAGCGGCACCAGCTCGGCCGCGTCGGGTCGCGAATCTCAGGGCACCTTCGGGACTTGAACCTGTGGGGCACCTGGACGTTCACGTTTCAGGGTCGCCAGCGACGGACCAAGCGATGATCGTTCGCCCCGCCACCGAGTCAGAGCTACGACTCGTTCGCCATTCGTGGCGCAAGTCCTGGCGTCACCGCAGGGAGCACACGGCACCGAACCGCCACGGCAACGGTCGCGTGTTTCTCTGGGGGCCCGGCGCCCTCACGCAGACAGCGGCCGCCGCCTACCTCGAGACGTTCATCCGCGCCACGGCGACCACGGGCTCTGTGCTCGTGGCTGCGGTGGAGGCTCCGCCAGATGAACCTGGCTGCGACCAGCCGCTTGCGTGGATCTGCCGCGACATCGTGGGTGCCGAGGGGTCCGAACTCTGCGCAGTGCACTTCGCCTACACGGTGAGGGACGCCCGCCGCAAGGGCCTGGCGCGACTCTTGCTCAAGTACGTCATGCGCGAAGCGGAAACGCTCGGCGTGCCCATCGAAGCGACCCACATCAACGGCCGTGGCGCGGCCCTCATGGACAGCGTGAAGCATGAAGATTCAAGAAACCAAGGGTAGCGACCTCACCGACGTCCGATGGTGGCAGAACAGCCACCGGAAGATGCGGGACGCACTGTTCGCAGCGTTCGGGACTGCCAAGGCGGCGAGCGGAGGGCGAGACACTGCGTATGCCCGCCTCCGCGAGTTGGCCGACACCGGCGAACTCGAGACGGACGACGCCGAGGGCGGCGGCGGAGTCGACGGCGCCATTCAGGGGCACTGCGACAACAACGTGATCGGCCAAGTGCACGAGACCGGTTGCAGCAAGCTGCTCGAGAACCGGCCCGACGCTCAGATTCTGACCGACGGCGGACAGGACACGGCCCAGCGCCGCGGGAAAGAACTCGCCCGGTGGGTCAACTCGGCGTCACGCAGTATCGAGCTCTACGACGTTGTTGAGGAGGCTTGGGACGAGGCCCAGAAGGTCGGCACCGGCGCCTTCCGGGTGTTTCACGAGCACGGCCGGCCGGCGGCTGAGGTTGCCTACTGCGAAGACCTGCACGTCAACCCGATTGAGGCGAAGCACAACGCAGTCCGAACGCTCTACTACGAACGTCGGATGGACCGCGCCGCGCTTGCGGCCCTGTTTCCCGAGCACCGGAACAAGATCGGCGACGTTGGGCAGATGAAAGAGGAGGACAGCGCCGACCAGGAGGCCCGCTCCTGGTCGGACATGGTAACGGTCGTGGAGGCCTGGCGCCTGGCGCTTGCGCCGGCTCCGACGGACGGAGAGGCGGACCGGGCAAAGGTCGGCCGCCACGTCATCGCCATCAAGGACGTAACGCTGTTGGATGAGGAGTATGGCTCGACCACGATGCCGTTCCGGTTCTTGCGCTGGCGGAAGCGATCGCGGTCGTTCTGGGGTATCGGCATCCCGGAGATCCTCGAGCGCCAACAAACGCAGCTCAACCTACACGCCGGGACGGTTGAAGCCTCGCTCGAGATGCTCGTGCCCCAAGCATGGGTTGAGGACGGAGAGAACGTGCAGCGGATTGACAACATCCCGGGCCGGCTGAACAGCGGAGCGAAGGCCCCAACGTTCAGCGCCGCGCACCCTGGCCTACTCGCAGCCTTCACGCAGCGCGAGGACGTGCTCACAGAGCGAATGTTCGCGGCCGTTGGCGTCTCCCGCATGGAGGCCCAGGCGCAAAAGCCCGCCGGGCTCAACTCCGGGCGCGCCCAACTCGTGCACCAGGACATCAAGAGCAAGCGGCTGTTGCTCCAGGGCCGGCAGATCGAGGACGCCTATGCCTGGGCCTTCCGCCGGCTCATCGAGGTGGCAGACGAGCTCGTGGAGATGGGCGAAGGCCAGGACGCCGACGCCCTCACCTACCTGGCAGGCGAAGGCCAGGACGTGCGCGAAACCGCGTATGCAGACGTCCGGATCTCTGAGTTCATGTTCGAGGCCAAGGTCTACCCGGTGAGCAAGCTCCCCGACTCTCCCGCCGGCCGTCTTGAATTCGTAATGGAGCTGCTCAATGCGGAGATCATCCCGCGCGAGGACGCGATGGGCCTCCTGTCGCTTCCCGACATCGAGGGTTACGCTGCGAGCAAGGCCAGTATGCGCGACCTCGCACGGGCACTCTGCGACCACGCGGCCTCTGGCGAGTTTGAGAACGTGGCCAGCCTGGTCACTCCGTTGGACGACTACGCGGAGATCATCGCCTACGGTCACCAGCTGTTCGCGCGCCTTCGCCTGGACGGCAAGACCGCGGACGAACTCGGCGAACTCTCCGCCCTGATGACCTGGGCGGCCGACGCCAAGGCCGACGCAGAGAAGGCGGCCGCCGAGGCTGCCGCCCCGCCACCACAGATGCCACCGGGCCCCATGCCTGGAGTCCCGCCAATGCCACCAGCCGGCCCAGGCGGCGAACCTCCGATGATGTGAGACGACCACCATGCAGATCGAAGCAGACACCCCGCACGAGTCCAGCCCCGCCGCACGAGTGGCCGCCGCCCTGGCGTCCGTTGACACCGCAGAGGCGGCGCCAGCCGAGCAGGCACCCGAAGGCCAGCCGGAGACGCCCGCCGCCGCGACTGGGGAGCAGGTAGCCACCCCGGAGACGCCCGCGACCCCTGCCGCCGAGGTTGACCCCTACGACCCGGCCGAACTTCGCCGCATCGCAGCAGAGCGAGCGCAGGCCCAGCAGAAGCCAGAACCCAAGCCGGAACCGGCGCAGCCCGCCGCGCCAGCCTTTGACATGAAGGCCCTGGCGGACGCGGTGGCCCAGCCGGGACGCGAGCGCGAAGCCGTCGAACACCTGGCCAAGACGGGTGACCTCTCCAAGCTCTCGGAGTTGACCGGGCTGGACGCCGGGACGCTCACAGAGAAGATCATGGGCCACGGCCTGGAGCCTGGCTCGGTGAAGCTCGAGGCCGAACTGGCCAACACTCGGGCCGAACTCGCCGAGCTCAAGCGCATGATCACCGGCGAAGATGCGTCCGTGGTCACCCGGGACGGGCTTGATTCCACGCTGGCGCAACGTGCAGAGGAGCAGAGGCTCCAAAGCTACCAGGGGCAACTGACGGCGGACTACGAGCGCACGTCAGCCGACGCGGAGCGGTTCCCGCTCCAGGCGAAGCTGGGCAAACTTGACCAAGACGCGCAGATGCGCTACGCACTTGAGGCCGACCGTATTTTGGTCGCATCAGGCCGTGACCGGTTCTCGATCACTGCCACCGACATCGCGGAAGTCACAGAACGCGAACTCCGCAAGCTCGCCCAGACATTCGGGGGCCCCGGCGCGCAACAAGCCGGGAAGAACACCGCAGCCGGCACGGCAACCGACACCAGCATCACAGGTGCTCGGACTCTCAGCAATACGAACGCGAGCGAAACCGTCGCCGCACCGGCTGACATCTACGACATGCAGGCCCGCAAGAAACGCGCAATGGCGGCCCTGGACGAGTAGGCGAACGAGCTAGGCGCCACGGACCCACGACGCACCGCCCACCGAGGCGGGTGCGGCTCGCGTGGAGACCGTGACCGATGACACTCACCGTTGCAAACGCAGAACGAGCACTCAAAGAACTCTACGGGAAACGCGGCCTTGCCTATGCTCTCTATGAGCAGAACAAGGTTCTGGCCCGCCTCCCGAAAGACGAGAACTTCACCGGCTACACGAAGCGGATTCCGCTTCTGACCGCGCCAGGTGGCGGCGGCAGCCACACGTTCTCCAACGCCCTGGCGAACCGCTCCGGCGGGACATACTCGGGCTTCAACCTCGACCGGAAGAAGGACTACGCCATCTTCACGCTCGAGAATGAGGCCATGATGGCGTCCCGCGACGACAAGGGCGCCTTCGTGTCCTTGCTCGAGTCGGAGACCCACGGGGCAAAGAACAAGATCGGCCAGAGCCTCTCGCGGGGCATCTTCGGCACCGGCTCGGCGTCGCTGGGGCGGATTGCATCGCTCCCGTCCGCCGACGTCATCCAGCTGGCTGACCGTCGGGACATCGTGAACTTTGAGGTGGGCATGGTGCTCGTCTCGGACGTCGCCGACGGCGGCGGCACGGTGGACACCGCAACCGCGACCATCGCGGCCGTCGACCGGGTGACCGGGCGCATCACGGCCACGGCAAACTTCAACGCTGAATTCGCGGCCGACGACTACCTGTTCCGCGAGGGCGACTACGACCAGGCGATCTCCGGGTTCGATGCGTGGCTCCCTGCCACCGCCCCGACCCCCGGCGAGAGCTTCTACGGCGTGGACCGCTCCATCGACCGTGTGCGGCTGGCCGGCTTCACCTACACGGCGACCGTGGCCAACGACGAAACGCTGGACCAGGCGGTTGTGAACCTCGGGGCGGAGATGTCCATCCAAGAGGCCAAGCCTGACGCGCTGGTGGTCCACCCGACCACGTATGCGCGCCTGAAGAACGACGCACGCGACCGGACGACGTTCGACAAGCAAGTGGTCCCGATGCGCATCGGTGGCGACGAGGTAAAACTCTCGTACAAGGCGCTGATGTTCTCTCTGGACACTGGGGACGTGGAGATCATCGCGGACAAGCATTGCAACCGCGACGTTGCCTACCTGCTCCAGATGGACACCTGGCAGCTTTGCTCGCTCGGTGAGGCTCCGTTCATGTTCGTCGGAGACGGCGACCAGCGCATGCTGACCGAGGCCACCGCGGACGCGGTGCAGGGTCGGTTCATGTACTACGGCAACCTTGGGTGCAAGATGCCGGGCTACAACGCCCGCATGGATATCTCGGACTTCTTCTCGTAGGGGTTGACCGATGCCGCTCACGAGAACGCTGGCAGAGATGCGTGCAGAGGCGCGCCAGTATGCGAACATGGAGGGATCCGCGTTCGTCACTGACGCAGAGGTGGATCGATACCTCAACCTCGGCTGCGCGCAGCTCTGGCACGTTCTCGTTCAGGCGGACATCGATCGCCACTTGGAAGACACCGAGATCACCTCCGCTCCGGGCACCCTGGAATACGCGCTGCCCACCGACTTTGCGCAACTGCGCTCGGTGGAGCGGCTCCAGGGGTCCGGGTCCGAGATTGGCTACCGCCTCGAGCGGTACAGCATCGGCGAAGGGCACCCGAACGGGGCCACGCCGGTGTTTGCCGATGGGGACTGGCTGCGATACGCAGTGGTCCGCCAAGGCACCGACGGCACCGGCGCACGAATCCGGTTCAACTCCGACCCGGGCGCTCGATACTTCCGCGTCTGGTACATCCAGCACCCGGTCGAGCTGGTCAACGATGCCGACGTGTTCGACGGCGTTGCAGGCTGGGAAGAGTTCGCCGTGCTCTGGGCTGCCGAGCAAATGATGGTCAAGGAAGAGTCCGACCCGAGCCATCTGATACGGCGCCGGGCAGAGATCACCGGACGAATCAAGGCCAACGCGAGCCAGCGCGACGCCGGCACCTCGCCGCAGATCGTTCGCCGACGCGGACGCCGCCGCGGGCGCGGGAGGATGAGCGTCGGATGAGCCTCGCCAAGCTCAAGGTTGGCCCGTTCCGGCGTGGCCGCGGCGGCAACCTGGACGAGGTCAACCGCAAGGAACAGGAGTCCGTTGAGCGGGACGAGGTCCTACGCGCGGCCGTGGTCGAGCTCTGCGCGTCGGTGGAGACGCTCGAGGGGTCCAGTGGCAGCCCCAGCAGCTCCACGGTGCATCGCGAGGCGTTTGGGTACGCCAACGCGACCACGGCCGCAAACTTCGTTCCGTTTGCCAGCCATCCGGCCGAGGCTACGTCTGCCGAGCTTCGGAACGTGTGGCGGGCCCCGTTCGCGGGCAGCATCACCCGCGTCTCCATCATCACGAGCGCGAACGCGGGAAGCACGGAGGCGCAATGGTTCGACCCGTCCGGCGCGCCCGCCATCGGCTCTGCGGTCACAGAGACGCCGTCAGCATTCCCGGTTCAGACAGGCAGCGGCTACCTCGCCGTCTTCGACTTTGACGATGTCACGGTGACGTCGGGCGGGCTCTATGCGCTGCGCATCGATCCGACGAGCACGATTGGGAACGTCACTGGATGGCTGGAGTTGACCGCGTCATGAGCCGCTCAAAGCTCGCACACGAAGCGGAGCCGACCGCCTTCGCCGTCTTCAAACGGCGTTCGGATGGTCATTTCCTCGCCGTACTGCAACACCAGCCCGGTGCTCTGGGCAACAGCGTCGACCTCGTAGCAGCCAGAGTCCCCACGGACCCACTGCGTCCAGGCGCACGCGCCCAGGTCGGCCGCGGCGCAGAAGTCGTCACAGCTTCGACCGTCCCACTGCTCGATCGCTTCCATGTCGAACCCGGAAGGCCCGGAAACGTCCGTCCCGCGAAAGCACTCGCTCACCGCGTGGGTGGGGGCGGTCCCGGCCTTCTCCGCGTCGTCCGAGCAGGTGCACGTGACACCAGCGCCGGGAGAGTTGTCGCAGTCGAACGACTGGAACCCGTTGTCGGCAGCGAGACACACGGAGGCCCCGCACGAGTTTTCGCAGCTCCGATCGGGCTCGGCGTCGATGGTGCGGACCGTGATCGTTGCGCCGTCCCAGAGATTGCCCCCCGTGCTCCCCGACTCACCTCCGGTGGACTCCTCGCCGCCCGTCTCGTCAAGTTCGCCGCTCGAGCTGGAGCTGGAGCCATCAGCGCCGCTGGTCCCGCCGACATGGGCCGGCGCATCGTCGCAGGCGGAGAGGCAGAGCAGAAGGGCAAGGGCGACTTGTCGCATGCCTACAGCGTAGCGATCGGCGAATGCTGTACAAGTGCACGCGCGTTCAGGGGAGGACGATTCGATGCCGTTGCCGTCTGAAAACGTCGAAGTTGTCCTTCGGGGCCTCGACCAGAAGACCTCGGCGAAGCTACAGGCCCCCGGGACTCTCGAGCGCGCGCGAAACGTGCAGTTTGACAAGGCCGGCCAGCTGGACAAGCGAACCGGCTACCTCCAGCTCGAAGCGACCCAGCTCGATGGCGTCGTGATGCCCGCGGTGCTGTCTCGCGTCTTCGCCGACCGGGACGAGTTGGTCGTGGCGTCGGCCACCTACGCGTTCGCACTGCAAGACCCAAGCGAGGGCATGCAAGGGGCGACGCGCGCTCTCGTGCGCCGCGGGCACATCTCACACGGGAACGTCTCCACGTTCACCGTCGCAGTCTCCACGGACACAGAGGACTGAATGGCCAGCCGCAACCCGTTCTCTGGCATCGAGCAGGCCGACGTCGCGTTCTTGCAGCTCGGCACGGTCGCGTTCCGGTGCTTCGTTTGGCAGCGGAACACGCAGCGGACCATTGGACAGAACACCAACTACTTTGGGGCCACTGTCGAGGCGGCAATCTTCACCGAGCAGGCCCACGGACAAGAGTCGCTCTTGTGGCGCGGTACCGTCCGAACGCCAGCGAGTGGCGAACACGTGGACTGCCCGCGCGTTGTCGCGCTCGGCCAGTCCTTCCATGTGCACTGGCTCGAATACGACCCGGAGGAGTCCGACGAACTCGAAGTGGCCGACGGTCGCGACCTTCACCGCTCCACGTTCGACGTCGAAGACGACCCGTTCGCATGGGTGTACCAAGGGTCCATCTCAACCTCGTACTACATGCTCTACGACACGCAGAGCCTGGGCGCCAACGAGGACTACATCATCGCGCACGCAAGCGACACGAACCAAATATCCGTGCGTCGGGTGAACGGGGACGCGTGGATTGACACCGCGTGGACATCGACAGTTTCGGGCCTCACGTTGGCCGAAAACGTACTGGCCGTGAGTGCAAACCGCGCCGCGCCGATGGTTGTATACCAGAGCGGGTCGCAGCTCCAGGCGTTCTCGCACAACTGGGCGGATGGCACCGTGAACCAGCCCGCCACGTTCGTTTCTTCGGCCTTCGGTGACTTCACGGCCGTGGGGCTCTGCCAGCGCGACGGCGTTGCCGACGACGATGTGTTCCTCGTGGCAGAGTACGAGGACGGGACTACGTTGCAGAACGGCGTGACGGTCGTAGACCTTCCGACCACCATGCACGGCGAACTCGTGGCCACGGCGCTGGGCATTCCGGCTCGGGAGTACCTGACCCCAAACACGACGCTGCAAAGCAAGCCGTGGCGGTACGTGTCTCCCCGGTCGTTGCTAGTCCAGACGCCGCAGATGTTTGCCGCGCTCGGGTTCCAGTCGGCCCGACTGGACGAGGAATGGCTGCAGTCGCACTACTACGTGGCCAGGTACGAGACGGAGTCCAGCGGAACCGGGCGCCCGATGCTGGTCGCAACAATGGCCGCGGGGATTGCCGATGCACGGAAGCACGGCGCGGTACCTGCCGACTCGGTGGCGGTTGGGCTTGTTCCCACTGGGGCGTCGCCGCACCGCAGGCGCAACCACCTCCCGTCTGCCTCCCCCGCGCCGAGCTTCGGCCCGCTGGTGAAATCCTACACGCTCGCGATGTGCTTTTGGTCGCGCATTGATACGGCTCGCGTCGACTCGTCCAGCACCAACGGGATCACGGTCGCCGGGGCGAAGCTCGAGGCCGTACGGTTCCACCATGACGACGCCTGGGCCTACCCGTACGACGACAGCGACCCGCCGCTCCCATCGACTCCGTACGCGTCCGTGGGCGTGCCTCAACTTGAGTCCGTGCACGCGGGCGACGGCCTGTTTCTGTCCGGCGGCACGCCGCAGACGTACGACGGACACCGGTTCGTCGAAGCTGGCTTCCCGTGGCGCCCTGAGATTGTCGACGCCCGAGAGCACAGCGCAGGAGCAGGCCCAGCGGCGGGGAACTACAGCTACACGGCTGTATACGAATGGAGAGACGCACGAGGACAGACGCACCGGTCGCAGCCGGCAGACCCGGTCGTGGTCACTGTGGCAAGCGGGTTCTTCGTGCACCTGGAGATCCGGTGCTGCAACCTGTCCGCAAAGGACAATAACGCCCTTGGCGCCAGCGGCAACCCGGTCAAGGTGGACGTGTACCGAACCGAGAGCGGCGGAAGCATCTTCTACCCCCTCTACAGGGGGAACGATGGACTCGCGACCGACCTTGTGGACGTCCCGACGAACACGCCGACAGCGCTCACGGTCCAGGTCGAGGACGGCGCGGCCGATGCCGACATCAACGACGCGGTGCCACTGTCGTTCACGCGGCTGTCCGGCAACTGGACGCCGCTTCCGGGCGAGACAGTCCCCGCGCTCGGAGCCGTGGCCTCGTGGCAAAACCGCGTGGTGGGAGTCTCGAGCGAGGAGACAAAACGCCTGTGGATCTCCCGGGAGATTCTCCCTGAAGCCCGAGGCGAGCAGTACACCGTCCCAGAATTCAACGCTACGCTTACGTTCCGAATCGACCAGGTGCGCGGGCGCGTGGTCGCGCTCCAGGAGATGGACAGCGCGCTGATCCTGTTCACCCGTGAGGCGATCTACGCGCTCCACGGGAGCCCTGCTGACGCGACGGGGGCCGGGTCCACGCTGAACCTCCAGCTTCTCCAGCGCGACACCGGGTGCATAGAGCCGCGAAGCGTGGCCCCTGCCCCGGACGGGGTTTATTTCCAGAGCCGCCGCGGCTTGTACAAGCTCACCCGCGCGAACGCGCTGGAGTACGTGGGCGCCGACATCGAGGACGAGTTGCGGGCCGCCGGCAACGTCCGCGCGGTCACGGTCCACGAGGACTCGCATCAGGTCCGCGTGCTGTGCAACGGCGGCGCCTACGACTCCCCGCAGGTGCTCGTGTACGACTGGCGGCACGGCCTGTGGGCGCTGTGGCCCCTGCCCGATGCGAGCTCTACGCCCGGCCTGTCCTCGGCCGTTGACGCCCTGTCCTGGCGTGGTCACGTCGGGGAGCATGCGCACGTGGTCCTGCAAGCGGGTGGCGTCCTCATTTCGAAGCCGAGCACGTCTGCGAGCCTGTACGCGGATGAAGGCGCCACTACGGCGACAGTCGCGATTCCCGTCGACGTCCGAACGGGATGGATTCACCTCGCCGGATTGGCAGGGTTCAAGCGAGTCCGCAAGGTTGGGTTACACTTCACAAAGCCGGCCGCGGCCGCTTTCACGGTGGAACTGGAGTACGACTTGACCGGCACGCAGACAGACGGGGCGAACATTCAGACGGAGCTAGTCCCGTCGACGGCCGTCGGGTTCTACGAGATCCGGACGTCCATCCAGAAGTGCAACGCCATCCGCATCCGCATCTACGAAGACACGACGACGCCTACAGGCGCAGCGCTCACCGCATCGACGATGAACCTGCACGCAATTACCCTTGATGTCGCTCGGAAAAAGGGCTTCAGCAAGGTTTCCCCAACCACGCAAAGGACCTGAGACCATGCCCCAATACTACGGAGGCGCCTGGAGTGGCGCAGGCGGAAGCCAAGGCGTCAACGCCAACATTCAGAACCAGGGGCTCGGCGCCATGGGTGGAGCTGCTGCGGCTGCGGGGGACCTCGATCGCGCGCAGCAAGACCAATACGGCGCGCTCGGCATGTACCGCGACGCCGCCATGGGCCAAGGCCCGAGCCAGGCCCAGGCGCTCATGCAGGGGCAAGGTGACCGGAACATGGCGCAGCAGATGCAGATGGCCGCCATGGGTCGCGGTGGGAACATCGCAGGCCAGGCCCAAGCCGCCCAAGCCGCCGGTCTCGCCGCGCAGCACGACACCCGGCAACAGCTCGGACAGATGGCCGCGCAGGAGCAGCAGGCCGCAATGGCCGGATATGCGGGCCTCGGGTCGCAGATGGCAGGCCAGGCCCAACAGATGCAACTCGCCCAGCAGCAACAGCAGCTCGGGTTGCTCGGCATTCAGTCCGGCTATGACCAGCACCTGCGGCAGCAGGCGCTTGCGTCCAAGCAGGCACGGACGCAGCGCAATCAGGGCTGGGCGCAGTTCGGCACCGACACCGGCATGGGCGTCCTTGAGGGCGTCTTCGGGGGAATGTAGACCGTGGCCGACTTCAACATTGCAACCGACCCGAACATGGTCGTGGCTCTGCCCGGCGGGCAGGCCCCGGCCAAAGCACGGACTCAGCAAGAGGTCGCGCGGGCTGTGAAGCAGCAGCGGGAGAGCGCGTTCATTCAGCGCATGAAGAAGTCGGGCGCGAGCAAGGCGGACCACGCCGCGCAGCAACAGGCGATCGCCGCAGAGTCCGAAGCTCAGCAGGCCGCGGCGTACCAGCCCGTGCCCGTGGGCCCAGAAGGGCAACAGGCCCCGGGGTTCAACTTTGGTGCGGTTGGGTACGGCGCCATAGACGAGGGGCGTGCACTCGCGCGTGAAGTCGACGCGGCCGGCTACACCTACAAGCTGGGCAACCAGCTGCACGCTCCAACGCAGAAACGCGCGCAGACTGGCCGCGAAGTCTTGGACGCGGAATCAGGCTTGCAACGCAAGGTCTACGACGCCGAGATCGCGAAGGCCCAGGCCCACGCGGACGGACTCGACCTCGTTGCAGAAACACAGATGGACATCGCGGACCGGGCGGTTGCCCGAGAGGCCCGAGAGGTCGAGCGCAACGACATGATTCGTGAGCGCGTCGGAGAGTACGAGCGCGGCATTGCCTCCGCCGTGGAGGACATGCGCACCGCTCAGCAGACGGACCCGGCCGCCGGCTTCGAGAACCGCAGCGCGTGGCAGAAGATCCGGACCGTGCTTGCATCCGCCTTCCGCGGTGGTGCCGGGCGCGACCCCATGGCCTACGTGAACCGGGCGATGGCCCAAGAGGTTGAGGCTCAGAAACTGAAGTTTGGGCAGGCCCAGGCCACCGCTCAGGCGGCCATGGGCGCAATGCGAACCGGCGGGATGGGACTCATGGAGTCCTTCCGGGCCATGGGCGCAGACGAGCGCGTCGCGAGCAAGGCAACAGAGGTCGCGATCCTCGACGGCGTTCTGGCGAAGCATGCCGAGAACGTGGCGCAGTACGGCACCGCGGAGACGGCTGCCCGCTCCGACGCGCTGATGAACCAGCTACAGGAGCAAGTGGCCGCCAAGCGGCTCGAGCTCGCACAGATCGAAGCCTCCCAGCCCAAGTACTTCGTGAAGCGCGGTTCCACGATGGGAAGCACCGAGCAGTCCTTGATGAAAGGTGCCGCAAAGCAGATGGTTGAGAC
>Ga0316205_10003632_pt1 | contig 14361 bp, 8 predicted proteins | sample 3monthpyrite_MG_FD_204941 | JGI IMG/M metagenome (GOLD analysis project Ga0316205, IMG submission 204941) | Microbial mat bacterial communities from mineral coupon in-situ incubated in ocean water Damariscotta River, Maine, United States -... | ecosystem: Environmental > Aquatic > Marine >... | reverse complement strand
CTGGTCGGCGCAGGCGGCGCAGGATCTGGCGGATGTCGGCGCCGCCAGTGGCCTGCCCGTGGCGGTGACGTTTCGCCGGCAGGACCGGATCGACAACCGCCACCCGCATTACGCAGGCGACTTGGGGGTCGGCATGAACCCGGCGCTGGCGCAGCGCCTGCGCGATGCCGATTGCCTGCTGCTTCTGGGCACGCGCATGGGCGACATCGCCACCGACGGCTATTCGCTGATGGACCCGGCCGCGCCGGGCAAGACCCTGATCCACATCCATGCTGACGCCGACGAACTGGGCCGCGTGTTCCGCCCCGATGTCGCCATTCAGGCCACCGCCCCGGCCATGGCCGCCGCGCTGGCCGCCAGCATCCCGCAAGGGCTGCCGGATTGGTCGGACTGGACCCGGGCCGCCAATGCCGACTACTGCGCCTGGCATGAGCCACGCGAAACCCCCGGGGCGGTCAAGCTGGAACAGGTGATGCGCCACCTGTCCGATACGGTGCCCGAGGACGCCATCACCACCAACGGCGCGGGCAATTATGCGGCCTGGATGCACCGCTATTTCCGCCCCCGCGCCTATCCCGGCCAGCTCGCTCCCACCTCCGGCAGCATGGGCTACGGCTTTCCCGCCGCCATCGCCGCCAGCCTGGAATGCCCCGACAAGACCGTGCTGTGTTTCGCCGGCGACGGCTGCTTTCAGATGACCCTGAATGAGCTGTCCACCGCCCGCCAATACGGCGCCACGCCCATCGTCATCCTGGCCAATAACGGGCGCTACGGCACGATCCGCATGCACCAGGAGCGCCATTACCCGGCGCGGGTCTCGGGCACCGACCTGTTCAACCCCGACTATGCCGCGCTTGCCCGGGCCTATGGCGGGCATGGCGAAACCGTCACCCGTACCGAAGACTTCGCCGCGGCCTTCGCCCGCGCGCAAAGCTCCGGCACCGTCGCGATCATCGAATTGCGCCTGGACCCCGAGGCCCTGACCCCCGGCGCCAGCCTCAGCACCATCCGCGCCCAGGCCCAAGGTCGGTAAAAAACCTGCCCCCCTTCATCTTGCCCAAAATACTCTGGAGGGAAGGCGCGCAGCGCCGCGGGAGGTGAAACCTCCCGGCGGGCCGCGGGGGCTCGATGCCCCCAAGGCCCGCCCCCCCTCAACGTCTTGATGCCGACTCGACTCTGGGATCATGTCGCGCTAAATGTGAACAAATCAGGAACATGATGGGGCCAGCATGGAACGGCGGGTGTTGTCCCTGTATCTGCCCCGGCTGGCCAGCGAACTGGCGCTGCGCCGGATGGGGGGGGAAACAGGGCCTTTTGCAATGGTGGCACGGCAGGGGCGCGGCGATGTGCTGGCCTGCCTGAATCCGGCAGCGCAGGGGCAGGGTCTCAGCCGGGGTCAGGCCCTGTCCGAGGCCCGCGCGCTGCATCCCGCGCTGCTGACCCGCCCGCACGATCCGCACGCACAGGTCCGCGCGCTGGTTGCCCTGCGTCGCTGGGCGATGCGCTACGCCCCCTGGGCGGCGGTCGATGGCGCAGACGGGCTGTTGCTGGACATTTCGGGCGCCGCGCATCTGATGGGCGGTGAACAGGTGCTGGCCGAGGATCTGCGCGTCCGTCTGGCGGCCATGGGGTTCGAGGCGCGCATCGCCATCGCCCCCACGCGCGGCGCGGCCTGGGGGCTGGCGCGATTCGGACCCGACCCGCTGATCCGCGCCAGCGATTCCCGCGCGGCGATCGCCACGCTGCCCGTTGCCGCGCTGCGCCTGCCGCCTGACACCTGCGCCGGGCTGGCCCGGCTGGGGCTGCGGCAGGTGCGCGACCTGTCGCGCGCGCCCCGCGCCACGCTGGCCCGGCGCTTTGGCGATGCGCTGATGCTGCGGCTGGATCAGGCGGTGGGGGCGGTGTCAGAGCCCGTCTCGCCGCCCGCCGACGATCCGGTCTTTGCCATCCGCCTGACCTTGCCCGAACCGATCGGCCTGAGCGCCGATGTGATGGCCGGGCTTCAGCGCCTGCTGGCGCGGCTCTGCGCCCTGCTGGCGGCCCGCGACCGGGGGGCGCGCCGCCTGCGGCTGGACCTGCAACGCGCCGACAACAGCCGGACCGAGGCCGAGATCGTGCTGGCCCGTCCGATGCGCGACGCCGCCGCCATGGCCCGGCTGTTCGAACCCGCCATCGACGCGCTGGACGCCGGGTTCGGCTTCGACGCCCTGCGCCTGACCGCGCCTCTGACCGAAGCCCTGCCGCCCGCGCAGCTGACCGGGGGGGCAATGGCGGGGGCGCAGATGACAGGGGCCCGGATGTCTGGCAGCGATGACCTGGCCGACCTGATGACCCGGCTGGGCAACCGGCTGGGGCTGGAGGCGTTGACCCGCTTCCTGCCCGCCGACAGTCACATTCCCGAACGTGGCTTTCAGGTGGCCGCTGCGGCTTTCACCCAGGCGCCGGGCGAAAGGGCCTGGCGCAGCGGGCGCCCGAGCCGGGCCGAGCGCCCGCTGATCCTGTTTCCGCCCGAGCCGCTGCCCGGCCCGCGCGCCCCGTCCCCCCCGCGTGTCCTGCGCTGGCGGCGCCGCGCCCTGACCGTGGCGCGCGCCACCGGCCCCGAGCGGCTGACACCCGAATGGTGGCTGGATGACCCGCTTTGGCGCAGCGGAGTGCGCGATTACTGGCGGCTGGACACCGCCGAGGGCCCCCGCCTGTGGGCCTTTTTCACACCGAAGGAGCCCGGCTGGGCCGTGCAGGGAGAATTCGCATGAGCGGCCCGGCGGGGAGGCAGGAAGGGTTTTCGAAAACCCTTCCCCGCGCGCCGGCGCGCGCGCGGCGCTCTGCCCTGATCCGGCGAGGGCCTCTGGCCGGGGGGCGGATACGGCGCTTGCAAGCGCCGTGCAACGCCCTTCGAAGGGCGTTGGCCGCGCTGTTCATCGGCACACGCGGGACGGGTTCCGGGTTTGAGTATTTGTGGCAAGATGAAGGTTCTGGGGTTTGGCGGTGACCGGCGCTGGCGGAGGCGGTGGTGAAGGGCAGGATGTCCCCAAGGGGTATGCCGAGCTGTGTGTGACCACGAATTTCACCTTTTTGACCGGGGCATCGCATCCCGAGGAACTGGTGGCGCGAGCGGCTGAGTTGGGGATTTCGGGCCTTGCGATCACCGACCGCAATTCGCTGGCGGGTGTCGTCCGGGCGCATTCCGCGCTGCGCGAGATCCGGCGGGCACTGGACGAGGGGCTGAGCGGGGCCGATGGCACCGTCAGCATTCGTGGTCAGAGCGTGCACGATCCGTCAAGCCGCCAGACGCGCGGCGGTGATGGGGTTCAGGCCCCGCCCCGCCTGCCCCGGTTGATCATCGGCACCCGGCTGGTGTTGGAGGACAGCGCCATCGACTGGCTGGCCCTGCCGACCGGCCGCGCCGCGTATGCCCGCCTGTCGCGGTTGCTGTCCCTTGGCAAGCGGCGCACCACCAAGGGGCATTGCGCCCTGACGCTGGCGGATGTGCAGGCCGGGGCCGAGGGGATGATCCTGATCGCCCTGCCGCCGGATCCGTTGCGCCATCCGCCGCCGGACGCCCTGTTGCGCGACATGGCGCGGCGGTTCCCCGGCCATGTGTTTCTGGGCGCCGCGCCCGGATATGACGGGCGCGACGGTGCGCGCTTGCGCGCCGCCGCGGCTACCGCCCAGCGCAGCGCCGTGCCGATGGTCGCCGTGGGCGATGTGCTGATGCATCACGCGCGCCGCCGCCGTCTGGCCGATGTGCTGACCTGCATCCGCGAGGGCGTGACGATCGACGAGATCGGCCGCCGCGCCCTGCCCAATGCCGAGCGCCGCCTGAAAGCCCCCGCCGACATGGCCCGGCTGTTTCGCGATCATCCCGGCGCGATGCGCCGCACGCTGGAAATCGCCGCGCGCTGTGCCTTTTCGCTGGATGAATTGAGCTATGAATACCCAGACGAAGTCACCGATGGCGAGCCCCCCCAGAAACGCCTGGAGCGGTTGACCGCGCAGGGCCTGCGCAAGCGGTTTCCGCACGGCGTGCCCGCCGACACGCTGGGCAAGGTGGAAAAGGAGCTGCGCATCATCAAGGCGCTGAATTTCGCCGCCTATTTCCTGACCGTCAACGATATCGTCGATTTCGCCCGCAGCCGGGGCATTCTGTGCCAGGGCCGGGGCTCGGCGGCGAATTCGGTGATCTGCTACGCGCTGGGCATCACCGAGGTTGCCCCCGACACGATCAGCATGGTGTTCGAGCGTTTCATGTCGGAGGCGCGCGGCGAGCCGCCCGATATCGACGTGGATTTTGAGCATGAACGCCGCGAAGAGGTGATCCAGCACATCTATGACACCTATGGCCGCCACCGCGCCGGCCTGACCGCCACGGTGATCCATTTCCGCTCTCGTGCCGCGATCCGCGAGGTGGGCAAGGTGATGGGCCTGTCCGAGGATCTGATCGCCTCGCTTTCGGGCACCAGCTGGGGCTGGACCTCGCACCCGCCGGGGGCCGCGGCGCTGGCCGAGCTGGGCCTGAACCCGCATGACCGGCGGCTGGCGCAGACCCTGTATCTGATCGCCGAGATCATCGGCTTTCCGCGCCACCTGAGCCAACATGTCGGCGGCTTCGTCATCACCAAGGGCCGGCTGGATGAGCTGTGCCCGATCGAAAACGCCGCGATGGAGGGGCGCACGGTCATTGAGTGGGACAAGGACGATATCGACGCGCTGGGGATCCTGAAGGTGGATGTGCTGTCGCTGGGGATGCTGACCGCGATCCGCAAATGCTTTGCTCTGATCGACCAGCATGGCGGGCCGGGGTTCAGCCTGGAAAACCTGCCGCGCGAGGATGTGCCGACCTATGACATGCTGTGCCGCGCCGATGCGGTTGGCGTGTTCCAGGTGGAAAGCCGGGCGCAGTTGAATTTCCTGCCGCGCATGAAACCGCGTGAATTCTATGATCTGGTGATCGAGGTGGCGATCATCCGCCCCGGCCCCATTCAGGGCGGCATGGTGCACCCCTATATCAACCGCCGTCAGGGGCGTGAGCCGGTGATCTTGCCGTCCACCGACTTGCGGCCGGTGCTGGAGCGCACACTGGGGGTGCCGCTGTTTCAGGAGCAGGCGATGCAGATCGCCGTGGTCGCCGCCGGCTTCACGCCCGAGGAAGCCGACCGTTTGCGCCGATCGCTGGCTACATTCCGGCGCATGGGCACGATCAGCACGTTCCGTGACCGGTTCATCGGCGGAATGCTGGAGCGCGGTTATGACCTGCCCTTTGCCGAGCAGTGTTTCGCCCAGATCGAAGGCTTCGGCGAATACGGTTTCCCGGAATCCCACGCGGCCAGCTTTGCGCTGCTGGTCTATGCCTCGGCCTATCTGAAATGCCATCACCCGGCGGCCTATACCTGCGCGCTGCTCAATTCGCAGCCGATGGGCTTTTATGCCCCCGCGCAGCTGGTGCGCGATCTGCGTGAGCACGGGGTCGAGGTGCGGCCGATCTGCGTAAACCGCTCGGACTGGGACAACACGCTTGAGCCGCGCGCCGACGGCAAGCTGGCACTGCGGCTGGGGTTCCGGCAGATCAAGGGCCTGCGCGAGGGCGACGCGCAATGGATCGTGGCGGCGCGCGGCAATGGCTATCCGGATCCTGAAAGCCTGTGGCGGCGCGCCGGTGTGCCCCCGGCGGCGATGGAACGGCTGGCCGAGGGCGACGCCTTTGCCGGGATGCGGCTGAACCGGCGCGATGCGCTGTGGGCGGTGCGGGCGATCCGCGCGCCCAGGCCGCTGCCGCTGTTCGGCCAGGATGGCGAGGGGATTGTCGAGGAGACACCAGACTTGCCGCAGATGACGCTGGGCGAGCAGGTGATCGACGATTATCTGGCGCTGCGCCTGTCCCTGCGCGCCCACCCGATGGAGATCCTGCGCCCCCATCTGCCCGGCCTGACGCCGCATTCGGCGCTGGCGCAGGGGCCGACGCGGGTCAGCGTCTGCGGGCTGGTGATCACCCGGCAGCGGCCCGGCACGGCCTCGGGCGTGATCTTCATCACGCTCGAGGATGAAACCGACGTCTGCAACGTGATCGTCTGGCCCAAGATCTATGAACGCTTTCGCCGCGTGGTGATCGGCGGGCGGTTGCTGCGGGTGACGGGGCGGTTGCAGCGCGAACAGGGGATCATTCACCTGATCGCCGACGAGGTCGAGGATCTGTCCCCCACGCTGGGCATCCTGGGCGATCTGGGGACCGAGGGTCCTGGGGCGATTGACCCGACCGAAGGGCGCGGCGACGAGGCCCGCCGCCCGGTGGTGCTGCGCGAACTGCCCGGCAACCATCCGCTGCGCGCCAAATCCCTGCGCGGCCTCAAACCCGGCAAACGCCACCCCCGCGATCAGGCGAAGATCCTGTTTCCGAGCCGGGACTTTCACTGAATCGGGCAACCGACAAACGCCCCGCCCGCAGGACGAGAAGCGCCAATGACATCCCCGGCCCTCATATCATGTCACGAAAAGGTTTTCCTGAGGCTGCCGGCGAGGGTGCGATTTGGGTGGCGCCGGTCTGATCGTGGCGCCGGTCTGATCCCCGAATCTGGAAGTTGCGGTCACGCTCGCCGCTCACCAGGAAGCCCGACACGAGACCCGCCACTGGGCCCGACACTGGGCCCGCCACTGGGCCCGCCACGACTGGGGCCGCAGGTTTCCCCGCGGCCCCGTTGTCACTTTACCGTCGCGGCGTTACCGCGTCGCCGACCAGGTGAAACTGCCGGGACCGCCCATGACGCTGAACTGACCGTTCAACTGGTTGCCGTTCAGGAAGCCCTGAAAGGCCTGTGACGCGGCGGGAACCTGACGCGTGAAGCTCAGGGCATTGGTCGAAGGATCGAACCGGATATCGCCGATGCCCTCGGTCACGCCGGTCGAATCCCAGGTGATCGACCCTTGCCAGGCGTTGCCGATCCAGTTCAGGACAAGCGTTCCGCCCCAGCCATTGGCGTTCATCCGCCAGTTGCCCTGCACGGCGGGAATCGCCGGTGGCGGTGGCGGGGCAAGGCCGATGAACCGGTAGCTGCCGCCCCAGGACCCGTAGTTCGACGACTGGACCCCGTTGCGGTTGGTTCCCGAATACCCGCCCTGCCCCGGCAGGATCATCACCTGCACAACGGCGGTCTGACCGGGCTGCACCGCCCCGGCATGAACCGCGGCGCGGCTCAGGCTGGAATCATCCGAGTAGACGTCCGTCCCCCAGATGGTTCCGGCCGAGGCACCGGTGACCTGGAACATCAACGTCTGGCCAAGCTGACCACGAAAGCCCGTCAGATTCCCCGGATCGGGCAAGATCTGGGGCTGCTGGACCTGGCCGCCAAAGGTTTCGGCAACCAGCGTGGTCTGGCAGTTCTGCTGCCCGAATGTGCCGACCCAGATGTCATACTGTCCGACCGGCGCCGAGGGCAGACGCAAGCGCGACTGCAAACCGCCATCGTCATCGTTGAACTGCCACTGACCTGTCGCGTCGTTGACCAGCAGCACCGTGTCACAGCCCTGACCTTCGGTCCGGAATTCCAGATCGTAGTTCTGGGAGTTCTGGGCGAAGTTCATCGTGAAGTCAGGGTTTTCGATCACCCAGCCGGTGCCAGGCACCGACGGACAGGCCGCGAGATCCACATTGCCGCCGGCCAGAACGCTGCGGCTCTGCGGGGTCCACAACTGCTGACCGGTAAAGGTCAGCAATTGACCCGGGTTGGCGAAGCTGGGGCAAAGCGCAGCGGTTGGCGTGGGCGGCGGAGGGGGCGGAGGGGGCGGCGGAGGGGCCACCTGACCGCCGAAGGTCTCCAGGACCAGCGTTGACTGACAGTTCGCGCTGCCAAACGTGCCGACCCAGATGTCATATTGACCGGGCGAAGCGTTGTTCAGCCGAAGGCGAGACGTGAGCCCGCCATCGTCATCGTTGAAGCTCCACTGCCCAAAGGCATCGTTGACCAGCAGCACGGTATCGCAGCCCGCACCCTCGGTGCGGAATTCCAGGTCATAACCCTGGTTGTTGTCCGTCAGGTTCAACGTGAAATCGGCGTTCTGGATCACCTGTCCGGTGCCCGGAACCGAGGCACACGCGCCAAGATCCACATTGCCGCCCGCCGTGACGCCGAAACGCTGCGGCACCCACAGGCCCTGGCCGTTGAAGGTCAGGATCTGGCCGTTCAGACCGGGATCAGGGCACGCCGCCGCCAGCGGCGGAGGGGGCGGGGGCGGGGGCGGCGGAGGCGAAGCACTGCCGCCGCCACCCGGCGCGACACCAAAGGTTTCCAGTTCCAGCGTTGCACTACAGGTCGAACTGCCAAACGTGCCGACCCAGATGTCATAGACGCCGGCCGCCGCATTGGGGATACTGATCAGGGAATTCGACCCGTTTCCGCCATCATCGTTGAAAAACCACTGGCCGCGCGCATCGTTGACCAGCAGGACCACGTCACAACCTGCGACGGCGCGCAGTTCAAGCGCCCTTCCGGCGCTGTTATTGCTGAAATTCAGTTCGAAATCAGGGCTTGTCGCAACCCATCCGACTCCGGGCTGCGAGCACCCGCTCAGGTTGACACCGCCGCCGGCGGTGACCGGGTGGCTGCGCGGCTGCCACAGCTGATCCGAAGACCAGCTGATCTGCTGGCCGGAAAGGCTGACATCCGGGCACGCAACGGCCGCGGTTGCGATGGCGCTCGAAAACAGCGCAACGATTCCGAAAATTAGACTGCGTAGAAACCGGTCAGACCGGCCCCGACTAAAAATATGAAGCATGACAATCTCCTTCTCGCTGCGACGCAGCACCCAAATGAAGGCTACGCCAGCAGCGTCAACATGCCCAAGAAGCCTGCGATGGAAGGCCATGGGAATCAAGGGTTTCCCGCCAAGTCCGCGAAACTCCGGGCGATTTTCCGCGCGGGGCATTCATCAGCCCCCATGAATCGGGGGATTCGCGCCCTGGTCGGCCCGCAAGAGAATCAGCAGTGCCACAACGATCAGGGCGATTCCGGGCACAATCATAACGCCGGGAACGCCATGCCGCAGCGCCATTTCCCACACGATGATCCAAACCGGCGTCAGATAGGTATAGGCCATCACCCGGGACGAATGCAGACGCTGCGCCGCGAACTGCAACGCCGACGCGGCGAAAGCCGTGGCGAAAATCACCAGATAGACCAGCGCCACCCAGACAAGCACCGGCAGCCCGGCCCAATCTGTGCCTCGCACCTCCTCCCAGCCATAGGCCAGCAACAACCAGAACCCGAAAAACGTGGTCATCGACGCCGTGACCATGGCGCTTTCGCCGCGGTTCAGGCGGCGCAGCATGGGCGCATAGATGGCATGCAGCACGCAGCCCAGAAAATAGATCGCTTCCCCCCGGCCGATATCGAAGGCCAACAGCGCGGACAGATTGCCGCGAAAGATCACCCAGACGGCGCCGGCACCACCGACGACCAGCGCGCTGACAACGATCGGTGTCGGCCGCTGACCCAGCAGCGGCCAGGCTATTGCCGCGGCCATCAGGGGCACCAACGTGAACACCGCCCCGGCAGACACCGGGGGCGCGGTTTTCAGCCCTTCGAACATCAAGACGAAATAGCCGCCATACAACACCGCGAAGATGGCATAACGCCAGGGTGCGCGGAAATCGGCGCGGGCAAAGCCGCGCCTGCCCTGCCGCCCCGAACCGGGAACCACACTGACCAGCACCATCAACACCACCGCCGCCAGCAGGAATCGCACCACGGTCAGCGCCGTCGGGCCGATATCATTGGCGACCATGGATCCAAGGCTGAAGGACCCCGACACAGCCGCCGAAAACCCCAGCATCGCGGCATGGCCCAGCAGCGCGGCGCGGCGATCCGCGGGCGCGGTCTTGTTCATCGGCGCAGGGTCTTGCGGATGGCGCTGGTCGCTGCCTGCACCTTCGGTGTGCGATGCAGATCGACATGCGTCACCATCCACACGGTGAACCCCCATTCCGGCAGTGGCGGCATGACCTCGATCAGATCGGCATGGGCGGCGCCATCGTTCAAGAAACCCATGCCAAGACCCGCCTTGATCGCCGCCAGCCGCAGATCCGTTTCATTGGTTTGCAGCACGATATGCGGCTGTCCGGGCAGCGCGCCCAGCCATTTGGCGACGGGCGCGCGGTTCCCGTCCAGGATTTCCGTCACCAGCCGGTGGTTCGACAGATCCTCGGGCGTCTGGGGCAACCCGTGTTCCTTTGCGTAGGCAGGGCTGGCCAAAAGCGTGAAATGGCCGACCAGCAACTCCTGCACGATGTTGTCCGGTTCGGTCGGGCGCGTCCCGGCGCGCACGGCAACATGCGCCTCGCCGTATTCCAGCCGCGCCAGCCGTTCCTCGGTGCGCACCTGAATATTCAGCGCCGGATGCGCGCGCGCCAGATCGGCCACCGCCGGATGCAGGATCGTTGCCAATTGCGGCAAGGTCGAGATCACCAGATCGCCGGAAATCCCGGATTTGTCACCCTGCAACCGCATGGCCAACTGGGTGAATTGCTCTTCGGTCGCGCCGGCGATCTGCGCCAGAGCCTGCCCGGCTTCGGTCGGTGTGTAGCCGCGCGAATGCCGCTGAAACAGCTTCACACCCAGCCGCTCCTCCAGCGCATCCACATGACGGATCACGGTGGCATGATGCACACCCAGCAGGTCAGCCGCACCGCTGACCGTTCCGGCGCGCACCACGTGCCACGCCGTGCGGATCTCGTCCCAGTTTTCAACCGCCATGTCTGTGCATTTCCTCACATCATCGGCGCATTTTTACGTGTTGCGTTCACGACAGCAAGGGCCATTTGTAGATGCACCTGTTGAACAAGGACACGGACCATGACCACGTTTCTCAAGATTGACGCTTCCATTCTCGGCGATGCTTCGGTGTCGCGCCAGTTGACCGCCCGCCTGCAAGAGCGCCTGGCCGGACCCGATGACCGGGTGATCGCGCGTGACCTGAGCGCCGGATTGCCGGCGATCGACGGCGCCTGGATGTCGGCCATCTACACCCCCGCCGAAAACCGCACGCCCGAGCAGGCGGAAACCACCCGGCTGGCGGAAACTCTGCTGGAGGAACTGCGCGCCGCCGACACGCTGATCATCGGGCTTCCGGTCTACAATTTCGGTATCCCGGCGGCGCTGAAAACCTGGTTCGACCTGCTGGCGCGCAAGGGCGAGACCTTCCGCTATACGCAAGCCGGGCCCGAGGGGCTGCTGACCGGCAAACGGGCGATCATCGCGCTGTCCTCGGGCGGCACCGAACTGGGCGGGCCGGTGGATTTTGCCTCGGGCTATGTGCGGCACATGCTGGGATTCTTCGGCATCACCGATGTTACCTTCGTTGCCGCCGATCAAATGGCGGTTGACGCCGACGCCGCATTGGCGCGCGCGCACCAGGCCGTCGACGCCCTCGCGGCCTGACCCGGACACTGACTGGGACACTGGCTGGGACACTGACTGGGACACTGGCCGGGGCACAAAGCCCCGCCATACCGCCCCGGCGCGGACCGCACGCTTGACGGCGCGGTCCGCATGCCGGCATATCCCCGGGCAACCGCCACCGCAGGAGGCCCGCCATGAACCCCGCCCACCACGCGCTGATCGCGATCGACGTGCAAAATGATTTCTGCCCCGGCGGCGCGCTGGCGGTGACCGATGGCGACGCGGTCGTCGGCGCGATCAACTCGCTGGCCGCCGGTTTCAAGACGCTGGTTCTGACCCAGGACTGGCACCCGGCGGACCATTTGTCCTTTGCCGCCAATCACCCGGGCGCAGACCCCTTTTCGTTGACGCAGATGCCCTATGGCCCGCAGGTTCTGTGGCCCACGCATTGCGTGCAGGGATCCGAGGGCGCGCAGTTTCATACCGGGCTGAACACCGACCCCGCCGACCTGATCCTCCGCAAGGGGTTTCGCCCGCGGATCGACAGCTATTCCGCGTTTTTCGAAAACGACAAGACCACGCCCACCGGGCTGCACGGCTACCTGCACGAGCGCGGTATCCGCGAACTGACCCTGGCCGGGCTGGCCACGGATTTCTGTGTCGCCTATTCGGCCATCGACGCGGCAAGGCTGGGATACGGCGTTACCGTGCGGCTGGACGCCTGCCGCGCGATCGACCTGGACGGCTCTCTGGACGCCGCCCTGGCCGACATGCGCAAGGCGGGTGTTACGCTGGTTTAACCGCGCTCGGCCCGCAAGGGGCGCGACAGCAGCAGATCCATCGCCCGATCCAGCGACACCGTGCCCTGGCACAGCGCCGCGACCATGCAGGTCACCGGCAGGGTGTCCGGGCCGGAAACGGCCGCGAGCGCCTGCGCGGTCTTGACCCCCTCGACCGTGACCGAGGCATCCGGCACCTGCCCGGCCCCGATGGCAAGCCCGTGGCGGTAATTGCGCGAGCGGTCGGACGTGCAGGTCAGCACCAGATCCCCCAGCCCGGACAGGCCCAGCAGGGTCTCGGCATGGGCGCCGCGCGCCTGCGCGAGCCGGTTCATCTCGGAAAAGCCGCGGGTCATCAGCGCGGCGCGCGCGCTTTCGCCCAGCCCCGCGCCGATGGTAATCCCGGCGGCGATGGCGACAACATTCTTCAACGCGCCGCCCAGTTGCGCGCCGATCAGATCGTCGGTCAGATAGACCCGCAGGTGATGCGTGGCCAGATCGCGCTGCAATCTTTCGCGGTGCGGGCCGGCGCTGGCCAGGGTCAGCGCGGTCGGTTTTCCAGCGGCGATGTCGTCGGCAAAGCTGGGGCCAGTCAGCACGCCGACCTGCGCTCCGGGCAATACATCCTGAATGACCTGCGTCGGCAGCATGCCGGTGCCCAGTTCGACGCCCTTGCAGCAGGCAATCAGAACCGCCCCGGTCAGGGCGTCGGCCTGCGCCTCCAGCACCGCGCGCAATTGCTGCGTCGGCACGGCCAGCAGCACGGTGGGCACCCGGCGCAGACCCTGAATATCGCCCGTCACGCTCAGCCCATCGGGAAAGCGGGCGCCCGGCAGGCGGCGCGCATTGGCGCGCGCGGCCTGCATCTGGCGCGCCTGATCGGCGTCGCGCGCCCAGAGCCTCACGGCCCGATCGGCTTGCGAAAGGGCGATGGCCAGCGCGGTCCCAAAGGCGCCCGCGCCCAGAACGCCGATGTTCGGCAACTCCAACTGCATCCTGTTCCTCCGTTTTCGGGCTTTCCAGCCCGGGCCCGTTCCCGGTATGCATGGGCAAACGCGCCCAGCGCCAGGAGGGCCGACATGGTCGATATCGCAACCCGTGTGCACAATCACAACTGGAAGATTGATCCGATCGTGCGGTCCCTGATCGACACCGACTTCTACAAGCTTTTGATGTGCCAGTCGATCTTTCGCAATCGGCCCGATACCACGGTCGCCTTCAGCCTTATCAACCGATCATCGGCAATCCCGCTGGCCGACCTGATCGATGAAGGCGAATTGCGCGAGCAACTGGACCATGTGCGCGGCTTGTCGCTGAGCCGTGGCGAAAGCACCTGGCTTCGCGGCAACACGTTTTACGGCAAGCGCCAGATGTTCCGCCCGGATTTCATGGAGTGGTTCGAAACCATGCGCCTGCCGGATTATCACCTGGAGAAGCGCGACGGGCAGTATGAACTGACGTTCGAGGGTGCCTGGCCGGAAGTCATGCTGTGGGAAATCCCCGCGCTGGCCGTCCTGATGGAACTGCGCAGCCGCGCGGTTCTGAAAGACATGGGCAAATTCGAACTGGAGGTTCTCTATGCCCGCGCCATGAGCCGCGTGTGGGAAAAGGTCGAGCAGTTGCGCGGCATCGACGGGCTTCGGCTGGCCGATTTCGGCACCAGGCGGCGGCACAGCTTCCTGTGGCAGGACTGGTGCGTGCAGGCGCTGATGGAAGGGCTGGGCGACGCGTTCACCGGCACTTCGAACTGCCGCATTGCCATGCGCCGCGATATCGAGGCGATCGGCACCAACGCGCATGAATTGCCCATGGTCTATGCCGCGCTGGCCGAATCGGACGTTGAACTGGCGCGCGCACCCTATGATGTGCTGGCCGACTGGCACGAGGAGCATGATGGCAACCTGCGCATCATCCTGCCCGACACCTACGGCACGGATGGATTCCTGCGCAACGCACCCGACTGGCTGGCCGGCTGGACCGGGATGCGCATCGACAGCGGCGATCCGGCGGCCGGCGCGGAAACCGCGATCCGCTGGTGGCGCGAGCGCGGCGAGGATCCGCGCGAAAAGCTGGTGATCTTTTCCGACGGTCTGGACGTGGACAAGATCAGAGCCCTGCACCGGCAATTCGCCGGGCAGGTCCGCGTCAGCTTTGGCTGGGGCACGTTGCTGACCAACGATTTCCGGGGGCTGGCGGCG
>Ga0316205_10003630_pt1 | contig 14369 bp, 11 predicted proteins | sample 3monthpyrite_MG_FD_204941 | JGI IMG/M metagenome (GOLD analysis project Ga0316205, IMG submission 204941) | Microbial mat bacterial communities from mineral coupon in-situ incubated in ocean water Damariscotta River, Maine, United States -... | ecosystem: Environmental > Aquatic > Marine >... | reverse complement strand
ACAAAAACTTTAATTGCTTCAATTAGTTAAACAGCTATAGATTTATCACTTGTTTTTTCTCCGTTCCTCCGTGTCTCCGTGGTGAATAATGTTTTTTGTCTGTTAATCAAACTATCCAGCCTACTCAACAGATCAAAAAAGCATAACACGCACCAAAATCGTGCAACGCACTAAAATATCCGCTATGCTTGCCTAAATACTCCCGAACAAAACCCCACTTAGTGAAAACATCTTTCGATCAAGGTCTCAATATCAACCTGTTAAGTACAGCGTTAGTATTGCTTGATAGCCAATACCAAATTTTGCAGCTTAATCCCGCTGCCGAGCAATTATTGGGCTTTTCTAGTCGGCAACTAGAAAACCAGACGTTTTTCGATTTGGTTAAGGGCGACTTGTCTTCTTTTGCACTCAACGCATTTAGAGAGCAAGAGCAATCCGGCTTTATCGAGGACGTAGAATTAAGAGTGGCGACGGGTATTACTCGTACCAACCTTATGGTGACACCTTGTCAGGTATTTAGTAGCGATGATTTACTTTTAGAATTACAAACCAGTACTCATCAGCAAAATATTCGTAAAGATTTACAATTACAGCAACAAAGTCGGGTTAGCGAAAACCTGATCCGAAATTTAGCTCACGAAATAAAAAACCCTCTCGGAGGAATAAAAGGGGCTGCTCAATTGCTGGAAAGAAAATTACCCGATGATTTTTCTGATAAATATTCACAAATCATTATTAGAGAAGCCGATCGACTCGGCGCTTTGGTCGATCGTTTATTGATGCCTGCCAAACCAGAAGCCCCGCATTTAATTAATCCACACCTGATCATTGAACAAGCGCTTGAAATTGTTTTGCTACAATTTCCGCAAATGCTCGAAGTGATAAAAGATTATGATCCCAGCTTGCCGGATATCACTGTTTCACAAAATCAAATTCAACAAGCCTTGTTAAACCTGATTAAAAACGCCGCGGAGGCGATAACCTCTCAAGAGGCTAATCGTGCAGGAAAAATCACCATCAAAACCCGCATGATCCACCAGCATACCATCGGCCAATCGCAATACCGACAAGTCCTGCGGATTGATATTAGTGATAATGGCATGGGGATCCCTGAAGCGCTGGTCAACGACATCTTTTTTCCAACCATTAGTGGAAAAGAATCCAGCGGTTTAGGACTGAGTATTGCGCAGAGTTTAGTTCAGCGCCATCAGGGCATTATTGAACTTGAACAAAAACATAACGAAACCCGTTTTAGTATTTATTTACCGGTTTAAATCGCGAGTTTCAAGAAAGATAGAGAAGCATGATGGAAACAGATTACAATCATAAGAAAGTTCTGCTGGTCGACGATGATGATAGCATCCGATGGGTACTCAACGAAACGTTAGAAGATCTTGGTTTGCAAGTAACCCAAACTAATTCTGCCGATGATGCGATTAATTTTTTGAAAAATAACTCATTTGATTTACTGATTTCTGATGTTCGCATGCCAGGAAAAACGGGGATCGAATTGCTCAATTACTGCCAACAAAAATATCCAGAACTGCCGGTGATCATTATGACGGCTCATTCGGATCTAGATAGTGCGGTCACTGCCTATACCAAAGGCGCATTCGAATATTTACCCAAACCTTTTGATTTAGATGAAGTCAGTGAGATTGTCGAACGGGCATTGACGCCCAAGCAGGCCGAACAGCCGCCACTTGAAACCAAACCGAATAATCGATTTTCAATTATTGGCGAAGCGCCGAGTATGCAAAGTTTGTATCGTGCAATCGGACGACTATCTAACTCGCATGTGAGTGTATTGATCAAAGGCGAATCTGGAACCGGTAAAGAGTTGGTCGCACACGCATTACATCAACACAGTCCGAGAAAAAATCAACCTTTTATCGCGCTCAATATGGCGGCGATACCCAAAGATTTGATTGAGTCCGAATTATTCGGGCACGAAAAAGGTGCCTTTACTGGTGCATCTGGTCGCTCACTCGGACGATTTGAACAAGCAGACGGTGGAACGCTTTTTCTTGACGAAATCGGGGATATGCCTTTAGAAACACAAACCCGATTATTGCGTGTTTTGTCTGAAGGTACTTTCTATCGAATTGGGTCCATTCATCCAATTTCGGTCAATGTCAGGATTGTTGCGGCCACCCATCAAAATTTGTTGGATAAGGTAGACAAAGGGGAGTTTAGAGAAGATCTTTATCACCGTCTTAATGTGATCCCGCTTGAACTACCTCCATTAAGAGAGCGAGCTGAAGATATCCCTTTGTTATCTAATTATTTTCTTGGCAAGATTGGCGAAGAATTGGGAGAGGAAAAAATCCAAATATCTAAACCTGCACTGGATAAAATGAAGCGCTTTGACTGGCCAGGAAATGTTAGACAGCTTGAAAATACCTGCAGGTGGTTATCAGTCATGGCCAACAGCCAATTTATTACACCGGCAGATCTCCCCAGTGAACTATCCAATGCCAATGTAAAAGTTGCCGATAACCAATGGCAAAAACAACTGGCCAATCAAATTAAAAATCGTTTTAGCGATGGTGATGAGAATATTTTAATCAGTATTCAGCAGGACATCGAACAGTTATTGATCAAAACCGCGCTCGAAGTTTCAGCGGGAAAAAAAGCAGACGCGGCCGGATATTTAGGTTGGGGAAGAAATACCTTAACCAGAAAACAAAAATAATGAGGGTCGCATAATTTTTAAGTTTTCAACAATAAAGCCATGCAATTTATTCTCCCCTAATACCAATTTTAATGTGGGCTTGTTTAGCGCAAACTCAATCCCTGTGTATTTCTCCACTGAGGGTCTAGTACCCCTTCACAGGGGTACTGGTTGTAACAAGATAATTATGTTTCAATAACAAATCCTCCTAAGCAGGAATTGATCAATGAGCTATTTAAAATTATTAAGGTGCACTGGCTGCAAAACAGAATACCCAACCGATCAGTTAATGAATTTATGTCCGAATGACAATCGGCCCTTGGAATTGATCATTGACGTGGAGCAAATCAAACAAGACAAGCCTAATTTTGAGTGGTATCGACCGGAAATAAAATCCATGTGGCGTTTTGGTTCTTTATTAGGTCTCGATATCAATGATGAAAATGATAAGCAAAACATCATAACTCTGGGTGAAGGTTTTACTCCCGAAATCCCATTGACCAATAATCTAATGGCTAAAACACATCAATTTAATCTATTCCTAAAAGACGAAGGTCAACCTCATAAAAACTGGGGAGCCAATCCTACCGGTAGTTTTAAAGATCGCGGCATGAGCATGGCAATCTCAATGGCCAAGCATTTTGGGATTAAAAAGGTCGTTGTTCCAACCCAGGGAAACGCTGGAGACTCGCTGGCCGAATACGCGATGAAAGCCGGGATGGAATCTGTAATTATTATGCCAGATGATACCCCAATGCCCATTTTGGGTCGGGTGTCGGCACTTGCAAAAATGCGAGATGATATTGAAATCGAATTGGTCAAAGGCACCATCAAAGAGGCAGGCGCTTTGATGAAAGAAAAATATCTACCGCAAGGATATTTTAATATGGCAACCTTTCAAGAGCCGGGTTGGCGGATCGATGGCAAGAAAACCCTGGGTTACGAACTCGCAGAACCCGAACAAGGAAAAATTCAAAAATGGAAATTGCCAGATGTTGTTCTTTATCCCACCGGCGGCGGCACCGGGATACTCGGCATGTGGAAGGCATTTGATGAACTGCAGCAGTTGGGCTTAATCGACGAAAAACGACCGAGAATTGTCTCAGTGCAGGCGGAAAATACCGCGCCTGTGGTTAACGCTTATGATAATGGTGATTCCGATACGACGCCTGCGGAAGCGGGGGAAACCATTGCTACCGGTCTTAATGTGCCCGGCGGTGTTGGCCATTTTAAAGTGCTCGATATAATTAAACAAAGCGGAGGTATGGCAATAGCGGTCAATGAAAATGCTATTTCAACCCATCTACGTGACATTTATCAAGAATACGGGATTTGGATCTGTCCGGAAGGCGCAGCAACCATTGCCGCTCTGGAGCCGGCCATTGAAGGTGGCATGATCAAAAGCGGCGATAAAGTAGTCGCTTTTAATACCGGCTCGTTTGAAAAATATTTACCCAATGTCAGACACTTGATCTTCTGAGCTAGTAGCGATGCAAACAGATGAGCAGTTTTGTGAAACAGACCAAATAACAGTTAGAATTACCATTATCTAAACGGTGAAACCGCACAACTATCTGAATATAAAGGTTAAAGATTTAGGCACGACTATTGCTATATCTATTTAAATGACGATCTGAATTTGGATCGGAACCAATTTTTAGGCTATAGAAATCTAAAGAAATCGACAAGGAGAACAAAATGCCCGTAATTGTAGAAGACAGGCCAATCGAAAAAGTGCGAGAAGAGGTTATTGATCAATTAACCATGAATTATAGTCATGGTGAAATCTCCTTAGAAGCATTTGAACGTCGGTTGGACCAAGCTATGGAAACTGACGATCATCAAAAACTACTTAATTTAACCGAAGATCTTGAATTGAAAGTTGATGAGCAATTCATCGAACAAAAGCAGCAGAAAATGGGTCCGGATCTTGAAATTGGCGAATCAAAGGATCTTGAATATATTGTTCAAATTTTTAGCGGCAGTGATCGAACTGGTGCTTGGAATGTTCCCAAGGAAATTAGAATGTTTTCTCTTTTTAGCGGGTCAGACGTCGACTTGTCAGAAGCTCATTTTAGTCATAAAACCCTTCGCATTAGAATGTTCAGTTTGTTCAGCGGTACCGATATTTATGTACCGGAAGATATAAGAGTTGTCTCAAATACTTTTTGTGTTTTTGGTGGGGTTGATAACAAAGCACCGTCAATGGCAAGTCCCAACGCTCCAACTGTCATCATTGAAGGCGTCGCTATTTTTAGTGGCATCGATATCAGTTTTAAACAAAGTTTTAAGGAAAAGTTGATGAACTTTGCTGAGGGGATTAAAAAGTTATTTGTTTGAACACTGTTAATTAATTTCGCATAGCGGCGTTTAAAGCCGCTATCAACTCAATCTTTACGGCCTTTAATAATATTATTTCTGCCGAAAATCATCAAAAGACGAATCATATTTTGTCAAAATAACGCGAGAATCTGTTAAAGACTTAAAGTTATAAAACAGCTTAGCAATTGAACACAAAATAGAAATCTATCACCAGTCATATTTTGCTGTTCTTTATAGAGCTTATTCAAATCCAATTGGCAGTTCTGATTTTAGTGACACTATCTTTTCAGGAAACATACTCAAAGATTTTTCATCAAACGGTTTGTCAGGCATGTATTCCGATACCATTTGCGCTACTGCCTGCGCCTGATGTTTGTCTCGGGATATTTTTAGTGGCTCTCTATCTGGTTGTTTACTTAACCAAAGTTTATGAAGTGCAAAAGCACGTGGATCGGGCACTACCATTCTTGCAGGAAAACCATCTTCACCAATGACAACGTGGGAGAATTTTGGTGCATTAATAATCCAGCGTTGACTATCGATCGGGGCCGCTACAAGATCTTCGTTTAGTCCGATTTGGTTCAATTCATCATGCCATGGTGGATTAGGTGCTGCTTTGATTAGATCAATGTAGAACCCCTTATCATTGACTGCTCGAAAAGAGTTACTTTCATAAACCAATTCAAAGCTTTTATCGGCTTGTCTTAATAAACCAAGTAATCCTTTTTCTGATAAAGTCATCGCTAGCTTGAGTTTGGCTCCAGAGTCCAGCAATAGATCAAAATCTCTTGTTGCGGTGATGCTAGAAGCAAACTGTATACCGACTGCTGCTTCATAAGCATAAAGTGCATAAGTTCCAACGATTCTAATATTTGTGCCCAATAGTTTGTTTTGATCCAGCATTCTTAAGACCGCAGCGACCATCGATGGTACGCGTTGAATTTTTAGTCGTTTGTTGATTTGAGCTAAATTGGAAAGCTGTTGCTTTGCGATTTTTAGTGACGTGGCATTTTGTTTTTTTTGAGAATTAAAATCTCGATAAACTCGTTCAGTCTCTTCGGATTTCACACCCAGACTTTTTCCATACCCTCTTGAACCTCTGCCATGAAATAAATACTCTTTTTCTTTTACCCGCTTCCATCGCATAGATCCATGAGTAGACAAACTATCACGAGAAAGTTGCATATATCGGTCAAATAGCTGAACGCTATCAATCATTGCTTTTGATTGCTCTTCGTCTAACACATTGTAATACAACTTATTTTCCTTTTTCACTCAACACTTGAAATATAAAGGAAAACAGCTGACATTTCAATCAATTAGACTGTTTAATAAGCGTTAAGCCCTAAAAATCTCTTTTTGGTTATGATAAGTTGCCAATATTAGTAATATTGGCTGTCGCAAAATTATTTATTGGACAATACGGGTCTGTCTCATTTAACAATAAATTGGTTAATTTCGAAGGTAACTAATGTGCGGAGTATTTTTCAAACAGCGGATAACGACACCGATATACTTAATCTGTGCGCTTTAGACGAATAAGATAACTGATGCAATAAGATAATATTGCCTGCGGCAACGTCAGTCACAATGGCTTCGGCGATAGCTGGACCAAATGAAACTGGATGAAAAATAATCTAGCTGAACACGAACCCAGCAATAGCAACAGAGTTTCAGTAGAGCAGTTTGAGACAGCGGTTGATTAAAGCTCGATTCCCGAGATTCAGTTAAGTCAGAAACGGCTCCTCTTATATTGATGAACTTTATATTTCCGGTAACGAAAAATATTTCCTCAAAGCCCGCAGCACCTATCATAAAGGGCATAAAGAATATACCGATAGTGAAATTAAAACGATATTCGATAGTTTGCTAGCAAGTGTGCGGCAATGATAGTCGACAGCCACTATACATCGAATGTTTTTGGGGCTATTAAGGGACATCTAGTTTGCGTTAGCTATTTTGCGATCAACGGTTGTTACTGTGAGATATTAACTGCCTGAAATGTTCTTTATTTACTCTTCATCTAACATATTCTAATACCGGTAATTTTCCATATTAGTTGCAAGGAAATAATTTTTGGGTCATGGCGGAGCGCAAAAACACCTTTTTGAAGGCAATACGCTTCAAATTGCAAATCTGAATTACGCCGGTTTGAGCCCGTCTCGGAGCTTCAGTGCTCATTAATAAACTTTACCTAAATCAATTGGTTGATTTTTAACCAAAAAAGTCGCATCCTAGTTGATAAGGAGAATATGATGCAAACACAGATCTTGCGACTAAATAAAGCAGGTCAGGCGATGGAATGGATCGGTTTAGAAACCGCTGCTTGTTTGTACGCAAAAGACCGAATTGTCTGGACCTATGGCGAACAAGCTATCCGCTTGCACGGCGGTATTGGACAACTCTCCGGCAAACGAACTATTTTAGATATATTCTCGGTGATTGCCACCGATGGCATTATTAACGCCAAGGATATGAGAACGCCTCGCCTGTGCAACGCCTCGTTATTTCAACGAGATGGTGGTTTGTGTCTTTATTGTGGCAAATCCTTTAACCGCTCTATGCTGACCAGAGATCACATTATTCCCAGAGCAAGTGGCGGACGAGATCGCTGGGAGAATTGTGTGTTATATCTGAATATATTTTTTGTGTAACCCTTGACGTTATTTCTGAAAGCAGCTATATTGTTACTCGCGAATAATGCAATTTATTTATTTTGTAAGAGAAAGAAGCCTATTAAGGCTGCTTTTCTAGTTGTTGGCGGAAAGGATTACCTTTTCGAATTGAAGCAGGAGTTTTTGCAGAGAGCTATAAAGAAAGCATCGAGAGTAGATGTAGGTAGCGTTAGGTGTTTGAATCACAGTCTTACTAGTCTATTCGAATTTATTCATGTAGAAGGAATTTCCTCAAAGGAATTAAGAAGAATCGAGCAAATTACTTTTGATTTACTATATACATTCAAAGTAAGTTTAGCTAAAGACCTAGGTGATACAAAAAAGACCAATAGGAGAATATCTCCAGTTTATACCTTATTAAGGGACTCAGACTTTCCAAACGAAAAAATTCCTAAGGTAAACGCTAATAAAACGACACCCTTAGAACCCTATGCAAAAAGTACTCTAGATCAATTGGTACGTGCACTTAGAAAAGAAATGCGACGGTTTAAAGATAAAGAGAAACAAGTTGAAAGAGCCCTGCTCCATGGCAGTCTAATTACATTTAACATTTCTAAGTATTTTGCTGATAACTCTCTGGAAAATATTTGTTATTTATATAAGTACGTACTCAATGAAGTAAAACCACATTGGAAAGAGCGAACATACTTCCATCTATACAATGGTATAAAAAAATGTCCTGACAAAAACGTATCACAACTGGGGGTGGTTGAATTCACGGATGCATATGTTAAGAATAATTGGAGTGTACTGGCCGATAGTGGGCGATTACAGAGAGGTCAAGATTTTCACAAGGAACAATTTTGCATCGAAGATGTGTTATTGACATTCCACTCTGCTCTCGATGAAGCTTTAACTGCTGTAAATATAAATTTTGATCTAAAAGAGGCAAATAGCAGCCTTGAGCTTTTATCTCTGAGACTAAAAAGAAGCGGTCATCCCTCCAAGAGCATTTTGAAAGAGGTGATTATTGGACACGCCGGTAGTTACGACGATTTTAAGTCTTATGTGTATCCGAACATGGAAGAAGTTTTATGTATGTTCATGTTTATTGCCATCCAAACTGGCTGGAATCCCGAAACAATAGCTGTTCTAGATGCCGATGACTTTGAGCATGCATTGAGTCAGAGTATCGATGGCAACACGGCTATCATCTCAAGCACTAAATCTAAAGGTCAAACCAATTCAAATGATCTAAACAATAGAGTAAAAATCATTCATTCGCTATCATCTACGAGTGATATGTACTCAGCGTTAAACCTCATTAAGCTGGTGAAAAAAAGAACATCCAGGATAAGGTCATCAAAGATTGCTACCAACATTATATCAACGTCCGAATTTGACAACCCTTTATTCTTTTATGCTTCGAACGGATTTGTGTCTTATTTGAAACCAGGGCTCAGAGGAAACAGCTATCGGTCAATACAAAATTTCTTGCAGCGATATAAAATATTCGAGCCTGATGGTAACAGATTGAAGTCTATTGACCTGAGGAGAATTAGACCAACATGGCGAGAAGCTCATCACGACCGTGGTACGGACGATAAACTTGTAACGATGTTGATGGGGCACGCCGCAGAAATAACTACGGATACACATTACGACAATCATAGCGTGGCAAAACTTCGACGAAAGAAAAGATTAGCTAGAGAATTAATAGGTATCGTAGAAGACCTAGATACAGGCGCATTCAAAGGATTTATTAGTGTTCATAAGAACGCTAGAACGGTGTCATCAATCGTCCAGCATGGTCATGTATTCACCGATGAAAATGAGCGCTACATTTGTATCTGCCTAGATTCTAAATCGCCTACATGGGAAGGTAGTGATAAGGCGATTACCAAAGGGCAATTGTGTACATTTTTGACCAAATGCTTACTCTGCGAGCAGTGCGTAGTTACTGTTGAAACATTGCCGTATATTGTTGATAGAGGAAACTACATTTCTAAACAGCGGACACGTATATCTTCGTATGATTTTAAAATGCTATTTGGTAAAGAGAAGACGGCGATAGATTCATTGCTCGAATCTTGGCCGAACCAAGAGCAAATTGAAGATGCAATCTTCACAGCTATCACTGATGGTCCGCTTCTACCGGCAGACCTACAAATTCCTATTGTGGAGATATGATGGATACTATTGACGATTTCGATATGGCTATTGAAGATGAACTGGAGGAGACATGTCACCGTCTACTTTCTGGCGGCTCTGTTTTCAGGTGTTTGTCACAAGTTGAAATAGATGGGTTGAAAATATCAGATGAGTCTGTTTATTCCGACAATAAGTGGGTATTTAATTACGATGGAAGCCCCGTATCAATTAATTTTGATGACGGACAATGGTGCGGATTTCTAAAGCAGATGGCGTATTGCATTTTACCTCAGACATCGTATAGCGAAACAGTTCGGTCAATATATAGTACAAAAACCATGCTTGGCAGAGTTATATTTTTTATTAAAACAATCGATGATATTTTTAGAGTAATGCCAAATGAACTTGGACTGCTAACTGAGTCTCAAATTAAAACAGCCTTTAACAGTCTGATTGGGTCAGGAACAAAATCACATCCTCTAAATTTCCTTCTAGCCCTAAATACTTGGAATACATTTAGTGAAAAAAACATTCTAAGTAAGGACTATTGTTCAACGCTTGATAATTCTGAGTTTGAAGATGAATTGGGTTCTATCGCTGATTTTAGCTCTGGTGAAGGGTGGCAACCCATTGAAACCGACTTACTAAATGACTTGTGGACTGAGTCTAAAATATGGATTGATGGTCGAGGTCGAGACATCGTCAAAATGTATCGACTATGGAATGGCGAGTCGGGCACACGCGTAACGTCAAAAGTAGGTCAGAAATTTAAAAAGTTTACGGCGACACTTGAAAATGAAAAACCCTGGTACAAGCCTGAAATCAAAAATACGGAAAATGGTAAACCTTGTAGGGACTATTATAATATCATGAAAATAGTCAGAGTTTTCCCATCGAAATTAAGGCTTTATGCAACATTTATTATATTACTTCTTACCGGCATTAGAATTCGTGAATTGCTCAATTTGGAGCGTGGTTGTTGCACCAAGTCAAAAAATTCCCCTGGTAGTTATGAGTTAAAATTTCGGCAATTTAAAGTAGCGGAAGATCCAGAGTTTGGAGAATGGAGAACAATTCCTGTTCCGAGAAAAGTCTACAAAGCTATATCGTTGTTAGGTAAAATGGCTTCCATAAATGGTAATACTAAATATCTTTTTGAAAATAAGTACAGCGGGAAAAAGCTTGTAAAAAACGCATTAGCGAATCCATTTATTGCGCTAGGCATCCATCCTCACCAATGTCGCAAGACGATATCATGGTTGCTAATTTCTCGCGATGAAGACAATGTAGATCTTCTCCGAGAATTATTGGGACATGCAAGTTATGCTATGACACTAATGTATATAGTGAGAAATCCTGAACTCGTAGAAGCTGTAAAGGAGTTATTTAAAGAGCATTACACTAAGGAATTCAGTCAGCTTGTTCTTTCTATTGCAAAAGGCAGTTATAGCGGTCCGGCGGCGGAAAGAATTGCAAAGCAAATGAGTAAGAACGGTGGTAAATACGACGCACAAACAATTGACATCGCTATCGAAGAATACATTAGAATTACACTAGAAAGTGGATCTCCAATATTCCTAAAGCGTATCCCTGTTGGAGGGATTTGCATTGCCCAAAAAAACCTAACCGGAACTCCAACACCATGCACTGCTGATCGTTCACCAAGTGAAATCATCAACCCTATAGTAACAAACTGCAAGTACGAAGAATGCGTAAACACCGCCCTTACAGAAGAATCTCTAGAAGGTATTGAAGTTAACATAATATTTTATGAACGCATGCTATCTAAGAATGCAATTAAAAACATAAAAGTAAGAGGTACCTATGAAAAAAAGCTCAGACTTAACTTGAAACACCGCGATAATTTACTCAAGTCACGTCCAGTTAGTGAGATCATAAATGACTAATATTAGTGGCATATCGATAGAGGAGCGTATCATTCTCGCAGTTGCTGAATTGCAGATCCTGTCTGGAGGTGACAAGAAAATAAGTGTTTCAGCGATTGCAGATAAAGCAAGCGTATCAAGAAAGACTTTGTATAGCGAACGTTACAAACACCTTCTTCCAGGAAACTCACCTTCTCCAGAATTACAAATATCGGATGATGCTATCTTGCAGTATGTAAAGCAACTTCAAGAGGAGACAAATAGAGCACTAAAAGCAGAAAAAGAACTTCAAAAATTGAAGAGTAATTTAGGGAAGAAAAAAAAGGAATTTGTCTCCAACACCTTTTCCGAGCTATTTTTAGCTGGAGATGTGGTTCAACATAAATCAGAAAAAACAGCTAAAGAACTGATCAATATAAGAACACAGTTGAATAATAAAGTACAATCCATAAAGGCGTTAGAAGTAGAAGTCGCACTATTAAAAGGTAAGCTTCAAGACACGGAATCCTCTATGGAAAACGGCCTAAAAGGTAACTGTCATTACGAATATTACACACCAAATCTTATAACAGCATTTGCAAAGTACAGAACCGATGGCTTTAAGGGATGGTTATCTACCTACGTTAAGGAGTGCAAAGCGCAGGTAGAAAAAATAACCTCTCAAAGTAACTCATGGTTTGATGGGATAATCATAGTACTTCATTCCTTTAACAATCCAAAAGACATAGAACTTAGCTTAAATTTAGACAATGGACGCTATGCTGTATTATCTATTGCGATTGCAGATAATGCAATGAGAGGTATCGTTTTGAAGCCTCTAAAAAGCCTTAAAACGGAACTTCATGTTGTGGTAACTACTTCAACAAGTGCGGTTTCAAAATGGTATGTCAGAACAAAAAAAATAGACATCCCAACCGATGTTGTCGGAAAAATTAACGAGACAATGGTTCCACCTTCTATCTCTGATGGTTTTACCAGTATATTAACCAGAATAATCGGTGGTGATAAATGAGTAGGAAAAATTCTGAAGAAGCTTATCGGCGATTTGAGGATTGGATTGGGGTGCACGCAGTTGCTAAGGATTGGGATATCCATATTCGTGATGATTCACCTGAGCGTAGCGCGATAGCTTTTAGTGTGTGGAAGGAATGGAAATATAACTACAAATGAAATAATTCTCAGATACATGAAAACGGAAGAACTTGATGAGTTTGAATAAGATGCTGGAACAATTAGAGACAGTAATTAAGGTTGAAATAAAAGGAACAAATTTAGCTACGGATGAAAGCATTGACTCTTACGGGCTCTATGTTGATAACCGTAATGGTCACCACATTTTATTAAGCCATGCTACTCAGTTTATTGCAATCAAAGGAAAAAACTCTACTAATACGGCTAATGCATATGCCGAAAACATTAAAAGATTTATTACCTGGCTTCTAAAAGAAAAACGCTATTACCAGTATTTTTGGGCAGATATCGATAATGATACTCTAAAAAAATGGCAGATGAGCCGCATTAACAAGAGAATCGAAAGTGGAAAAACAACTCCGTCAGATGAAACAATTCATAGAGATGCCAGCCTAATCTTAGAATTTTATTTCTGGGCAAATTCACAAGGAGTCAGTACTGGCATAGATGTAGTCACTAAGAAAAAGTCATCTATCTTAGTTGATTATAGAGATAGTGACTTTCTTGCTCACGTTAAAAAGAAAGAAAAGGAAGTTATTGATACTTCAAATATTAGTGTACCAAGAACCAAAACGGTAAAGCCGAAAAACAGGTATGATCTATTACAACCACCCCAAATTAAGGAGTATATTAATTCTGTATCCGACGATGTTTATAAGTTTATCTTTCTAACTTCATTGGCAACTGGATTAAGACGTGAAGAGACCGTGCAGATTCCTTATGTGGGGGAAGGAAGGAATGCACATGTAATGCAAGCGGCTCAAATGAGAAAAAACAAAGACGAAAAATTCAAAATATATATTATTGGAAAGCGCAACAAAGAAAGGGGTGTGAATATTTCCGAAAAAGACTGGAATACTATCTCGAATGAATACCATCCTTTATTTATTAAGCGCAGAATTTTATATAATATAAAGTACGGAAGTTCCTTGCCTTTATCGGTGTTGTGGCTAACAAAGTCGGGAGACCCTGTAACTATCAAAATGATCTCTAATGCATTTGATTATGCCCAGAAAGTTTCAGGAATTGCCGCACATATACATCTCGCACGTCACTGGTATGCTACGACATTCGTAATAAAAGGTCTTGGTGATAAACTGTTTGGAAAAGTCGCCTATAACGCCGCATTAGACGAAAGCTTAAGGTTGCAGCTGGGTCATTCTAGCGTTAGAACAACCTATCAAACATATGTGAATACTGCGAGATTTTATATGAATATGGATACAGGCTTCTTCAGTGAATTGTACGGTGAAGAAGGCCTTATAGCAGCACTCCTGGATTAGTATGACTCATGTATTTAATTGCACTGAGATTTGATCTAACAACAGCATTAAATTTTGAGCCATTCAATACGAGGAAATATAGCTGAATCACTGGATTGTTCAAGCTAAATCAAGCTCACTTTTGAATGCAATGTATGGTTATTTTGTAAGCGTCTGGCAATAAACACCTAGCTTTCTAGATGACTGCTTCCAATTGAACATTCCAAGGCATTAAATAATCAAGGTCACCCAGTTTTTTTGGTAGTTC
>Ga0316205_10003629_pt1 | contig 14371 bp, 14 predicted proteins | sample 3monthpyrite_MG_FD_204941 | JGI IMG/M metagenome (GOLD analysis project Ga0316205, IMG submission 204941) | Microbial mat bacterial communities from mineral coupon in-situ incubated in ocean water Damariscotta River, Maine, United States -... | ecosystem: Environmental > Aquatic > Marine >... | reverse complement strand
CGACACGTCTCATCACCGAATTCCCTGAGTATTACGGCTATTTTGGCCAAGAGGAATTTGCCTTTGACGGCCGCACGCCGGACAACCGTTTCAACCGGAACCCCTTGTTGAAATTGGGTATTGGCGCAGATGGCCTCAAGACCGGCCACACCGAGGAAGCGGGATATGGCATTGTCGGGTCAGCCCGGCAGGGAACACGGCGGATCGTTTTCGTCGTCACGGGACTGAACAGTGAAAAGGAACGCGCCGACGAAGCCGAGCGCATGGTCAGCTGGGCCTTCCGGCAATTCGTTGAGAAAACCGTGATCGAGAAAGACACCATGGTGGCGCGCGCCGATGTCTGGATGGGGGATCAGCCCGATATCGGCTTGGTTGCCAAGGACGATGTAACGCTTTTGCTGTCGGCTCTGGCGCGCGATGCGCTGAATGCCGAAATCAGCTATCGCGCCCCGTTGGAAGCGCCGATCACGAAAGGTGACAATGTTGCCAAGCTGATCATCTCGCGCAAGGATTTGCCGGATGCAGAGATTGATCTGGTGGCCGATCGTTCTGTGGCAAGGGGCGGGTTTCTACCGCGTTTGCGCACCGCAGTTTCCGTGCTGATGGAACGCTATGTGGCCCGACCGGCGGCGGATGGGTGATGCCGGCCGGCCTGTTCATTACATTTGAAGGGATAGACGGCTCGGGAAAATCGACTCAGGTGGGTTTGCTGGCAGATCACTTGCGCGACCTGGGACGCGAGGTCGTGCTGACCCGCGAGCCTGGCGGATCGCCTGGCGCCGAAGAAATCAGGGCGCTTGTCTTGCAGGGGGACCCCGACAGATGGTCGGCGGAAACCGAAATATTGTTGTTCACCGCCGCGCGGCGCGATCATCTGGAAAAGACGATTGCCCCCGCGCTGGCCCAGGGCAAAGTCGTTTTGTGTGATCGCTTTGCCGACAGCACCCGGATGTATCAAGGCATCAGCCGCGGCGATTTGCGCCCCGTCGTGGATCAATTGCACAGCTTGATGATTGGCAAAGAGCCGGACTTGACCCTGATCATTGATATGGATCCGGCCACCGGCCTGTCGCGGGCGTTGTCCCGGCAGGGCAGCGAAGAGCGGTTTGAGGGTTTCGGCCAGGAGTTGCAGACCAAGATGCGCGATGGCTTTCTAAGTCTTGCCCGCGAATTCCCTGATCGCTGCCGCGTCATCAATGGCAATGCGCCGATCGAAGACGTGGCGCGCTCCATCGCCAATGCCGTCGATGCAGCGTTGGCATGACAGACGATCCGCGACCAGAGGCCGACCGCGCCGGAGACGCGCCCCACCCGCGCGAAACACAAGACCTGTTGGGCCAGTCGCGGGCTGAACAGGATTTCCTGAACGCCTTTAATTCCGGCAGGCTGCATCACGGCTGGATGTTGACAGGGCCCAAGGGCATCGGCAAGGCCACGCTGGCCTGGCGTATTGCGCGCTTCTTGCTGGCACAACCGACAGGCGTTGGCGAAACGGACATGTTTGGGCAAGCGGTGCACCCGACGAACATGGATGTGCCCCAGGACCACCCCGTGACGCGGCGCGTTCTGGCTTTGGCCGAACCGCGCTTGTTCCTTTTGCGCCGGGTCTGGAATGAGAAAACCAAAAAGCTCAATCAGCAGATCACGGTCGATGAGGCCCGCAAACTGAAATCCTTTTTCCAGCTCTCAGCCGCAGATGGGGGCCGCCGCGTGGTGATTGTGGACGCGGCAGATGAGTTGAATGTGTCGGCCGCCAACGCCTTGTTGAAAGTGCTGGAAGAACCCCCGCGCGACACCTTTTTGCTGTTGGTCACCCATCAGCCATCGCGGCTGCTGCCGACCATCCGATCCAGATGCCGCGAATTGCGATGTGCTCCGCTGGCGGCAGAGGACTTGGCCCAAGCCGTCACCCAGGCCGGCGGCGATCCGCAATTGGCCACTGACAATGCGGCGTTGGCGGGCGGCTCGGTCGGCATGGCCCTGCGCTTGAGCGAAAACAATGGCGCGGCTCTCTATTTGCAAATGGTCGATCTGCTGGCGACCGCCCCGCGGCTGGATCGGCCCAAGGCCATTGCATTGGCCGACGGGGTTGCCGCCAAGGCGGGCGCAGATCGGTTTGACCTGGTGATTGAACTGATCGACCAATTGTTGGCACGGCTGGCACGCAGCGGGCTGACCGGTCCGCCAACCCCGGCCGCCGCACCAAATGAGGCCGAGGTATTTGCACGTCTCTGCCCCGACGCCAAAGCCGCGCGCAAATGGGCCGCGCTGCATCAGGAAATCGGTGCACGCGCGCGCCACGGGCGGGCCGTGAACCTTGACGCCTCTTCGCTGATCCTTGATATGATCCTCAAGATCAATGACACGGCCAGCGCCATGGCCGCCTGACAGGCCGCACCACATGCAACCGCAAATCACTGACAGCCACTGCCATCTGGATTTCCCGGACTTTGCCGATGAATTGCCCGATGTCGTCGCGCGCGCGCTTGATGCAGGGGTGGGGCGTATGGTGACGATTTGCACGCGTTTGCGGCTTGAACCGCAAGTGCGCGCCATCGCCGAGCGCTTTGAGCCCGTCTTTTACGCCGCCGGCACCCACCCGATGAGCGCCGCGGATGAGCCCTTGGCAAGCGTCGACGATCTTGTGGCGCTCAGCGCCCATCCCAAATTTGTCGGCATTGGCGAAACCGGGCTGGATTACCACTATACCGCCGACAGTGCCGTGGTGCAGCAAAGCAGTCTGCGCATTCATATCGAGGCCGCACGGCAAACCGGGTTGCCACTGATCATTCACGCCCGCGCCGCCGATCAGGACATGGCCTCGATCTTGCGCGAAGAACACCAATCGGGCGCATTTGACTGCGTCATGCATTGCTTCTCATCCTCAGCCGAATTGGCCCGGGCCGCGCTCGACCTTGGCTTCTATCTGTCGATGAGCGGCATCGCCGCGTTTCCGAAATCACAGGAATTGCGCGATATTTTCGCCAATTGCCCCGCTGACCGCGTGCTGGTGGAAACCGATAGCCCCTATCTGGCCCCGCCGCCCCATCGCGGACGGCGCAACGAGCCGGCCTATACCGCCCATACCGCCCGTGTCGGCGCCGAGATACTGGGCATGGGCTACCCGGAATTTGCCCAGCAGACGCAAGCCAATTTTGACCGGCTATTCGCCAAAGCCGCAGCCTTTGGCCGGGATGCCGGGTGATGGGACAGATGCGGTTTACCATATTGGGCTGCGGCTCATCGGGCGGTGTGCCCAGATTGGGCGGCCATTGGGGCGCATGTGACCCAAACAACCCACGCAATGCGCGGCGCCGGTGCTCATTGCTGGTCGAGCGGATCGAGGGCAGCGCCAGGACACAGGTGCTGATCGACACATCACCGGATTTGCGCGCCCAATTGCTGGATGCCGAGATCGGCCGGCTGGACGCGGTCGTCTATACCCATTCCCACGCCGATCATGTGCACGGCATTGACGATCTGCGCATGTTGGTCATCAACATGAAGAAACGGCTGCCCGTCTGGGCCGATGGCCCAACCCAAGATGCGCTGCTGTCACGCTTTGGCTATGCTTTCGTGCAGCCCGAAGGCTCTGCCTATCCGCCGATCCTGAACCTGCACACGATCACCGGCGATGTGGTGATCGACGGGGCGGCCGGCCCGGTAACCCTGCGCCCCTTCGAGGTGGACCACGGGTCAATCCCGGCGCTGGGGTTTCGGATCGCCGATCTGGCTTATCTGCCGGATGTTTCGGCGATACCCGATGCCGCCCTGCCGCTGTTGAAAAATCTCAAGGTCTGGGTGCTGGACAGTCTGCGCCGCACGCCACACCCAACTCATTTTTCGATGGATCAGGCGCTGGAATGGATGGCCCACATGGCCCCCGAACGCGGCATTTTGACCAATCTGCACAATGACATCGACTATGCCGCGGCCTGCGCGGAAACGCCCGATCACATCACCGCCGCCTACGATGGCATGCAAATCACACTGGATTTGTGATGGCCGCCCTGTTGGAGGTCATCTTGCCGGTCTTCCTGGTCCTGGGGGCTGGCTATCTGGCCGCCTGGGCCGGAGTGTTTTCTCAATCGGCGGCAGATGGGTTGATGGAGTTTACCCAGAGATTTGCCATCCCCTGCCTGTTGTTCCTGGCAATCTCGACCATTGATCTGAGTGTCGATCTGGATTTGGGCCTGCTGTCGAGCTTTTACCTGGGCGTGGCGCTGGCCTTTGTCATGGGCGCATTGGGTGCACGGTTCATCTTTGGGCGCCCGCCCGAAGATTGCGTGGCCATTGGTTTTGGGGCGTTTTTCTCGAACTCGGTCCTGTTGGGTTTGCCGATCATGGAGCGCGCCTATGGCACCGCGGCGCTGGCGCCGAATTACGCCATCATCGCCTTTCACGCGCCGCTGTTATACACCGTCGGCATCATCACTATGGAAGTGGTGAAACATCGAGGCGAAAGCATCAATGCGGCCTTTCTGGGCGCGATCGGCAAATCGATTTTCACCAACGCTCTGGTGATAGGCATCTTGCTGGGCGCGGCTGTCAATCTGAGCGGCATCTCAATACCCGCGACCGTGGACGCGGCGGCCTCTATGCTGGCCCGCGCCGCCCTGCCTGCGGCCCTGTTCGGACTTGGGGCCTTGCTGGTGCGTTACCGCCCGGAAGGCGACTTAAGGGTGATTGGCTGGGTGGCTGTGACATCGCTGATTGTCCATCCGGCCATCACCTGGGTGCTGGCAACCCAGGTCTTTGCGCTGGACACCGGCCAAATCCGCGCCGCCGTCCTGACCGCGGCCATGGCGCCAGGGGTGAACACCTATGTTTTTGCCAATATGTACGGCGCCGCAAAACGGGTTGCGGCCTCATCGGTGCTGATCTGCACGGCCCTGTCGCTGGTGACGGCCTGGGGATGGTTGAGCCTTTTGCCTTAGCGGCCTTGCCCCGAAATCTTGCACGTTTGCAGAAGGCTCAGCGCCGCCAGGTCGTCATATGATCAGGTCCAAGACGATGATGGTCCACCAGGTGAAACGCCGGCGCGTGATCGAGTTGGTCCACCGCCAGCGGGCCGATCATCGGGCGACCTTCTACGCCGATCACCTTACCAGCCTGGAAAACACAGATTTCATCTACCACGTCTCGCTGCAAGAGCGCAGAAGCCAGCATACCGCCGCCTTCGCAATAGATGCGGGTCAACCCGGCCTGGGCCAATGCCGCAAGCGCCGCGCGCGGGTCCATGTGGCGCGCGGCATTGGCTGGCACGGCCACCATGTGCGCACCCAGCCCCTGCCAGGCGGACACCAGATTGACGTCTGCATCTGTCGAATGGACCAGATATACCGGGATGTCATGCGCGGTTTGGGCCAACTTGGCATTCAGCGGAATATCCAGGTTGCGCGACATCACCACGCGCGCGGGCTGGTGCGTGACGCCCAGATCGCGCACCGTCAGGCTGGGGTCATCGGCACGCAGCGTCCCTGCCCCCACCAGAACCGCGTCATGGCGCGCGCGCTGCAGGTGCACCATGCGGCGCGCCTGCGGACCGGTGATCCATTGGCTTTGCCCGCCCTGGGTGGCGATGCGCCCGTCCAGGCTGGCCGCCAGCTTGAGTGTCACCCAGGGCAAGCCCTGCTGCATGACCTTGAAAAAGCCGCCGTGGGCTATCGTGGCTTCCGGCTCAAGCACGCCCGTCACCACCTGGATGCCGGCCGCGCGCAACATTGCCGCGCCGCGCCCCCGCACGTCGGGGTTGGGGTCCTGGGCGGCGATCACGACCTGTGCGACACCGGCATCGATCAGCGCCCGGGCGCAGGGTGGCGTTTGGCCCTCATGCGCACAGGGTTCCAGACTTACATAGACGCAAGCGCCGCGCGCCCTCGCACCGGCCTGCGCCAATGCCTGGGGTTCGCCATGAGGCCGTCCGCCGCGCGCGGTCACACCACGCCCGACAACGCGCCCGTCCTTGACGATCACACAACCGACAGCGGGATTGGGCGCAGTTCGCCCCAAGGCACGCTGGCCAAGGGCAAGCGCCATTTTCATGAAACGTGTGTGGGTGGCCTTCACTCTTCGCCAGCAGGGTCGGTAGGTCGTAACTCGCTGACAAACTTGTCAAAATCGTCAGCTGCCTGGAAATTTTTGTAGACGCTGGCAAATCGCACATAGGCTACCGTGTCGATCCGCGCCAGAGCTTCCATCACAATTTCGCCAATGACCTGGCTGGCGATATCTGTCTCACCCATGCTTTCCAATCGGCGCACAATGCCCGAGATCATCTGGTCGATACGCTCCCGTTCAACGGGCCTTTTTTGCATGGAAATCCGGATCGAGCGCTCCAGCTTGTCGCGATCGAACTCTTCGCGTTTTCCGTTGGTCTTGATCACGACGAGGTCGCGCAATTGCACCCGCTCATAGGTGGTAAACCGGCCTCCGCAGGCCGAACAGAACCGCCGACGCCGGATTGCCACATGGTCTTCCGCCGGACGGCTGTCTTTGACTTGGGTATCTACATTTCCGCAAAACGGGCAGCGCATATCGTGTTCCTATTCCTCAGCCTGTGGGTGTTGCCCCCCACTTATCCACAGGCACTATAGGGCAGGCGCGACGGATTGTGTAGTGGGCAAATTGCCCCCCAAAATCCAGTGGTGCGCCGCGGCAAACATGCCACAAAATCCCGATCTTTCCCCTTAATACTCGCCCCCACCCCGGCCATTGTGCCCACAGATAAACATAGGAGAACGACATGTCTGTTGCACGCGTAACCGAAATTTCCGCCACATCCACCAAAAGCTTTGACGATGCTGTGGCCCAAGGCGTGGCCCGCGCCGCCAAGACCCTGCGTGGCGTGTCCGGCGCCTGGGTGAAAGAACAAAAGGTCTGGGTCAAGGACGGCAAGATCATGGAATACCGGGTCAATATGAACGTGACCTTCGTTCTGGAAGACTGATCGCGCGCCCAAAAGATTTTTACAAACCAAACCGCGCGGAAAACCAGATTTTTCGCGCGGTTCATCGGCCGAGTTTCCCAAGAAATAGACGGTTGTGCATAAATGCTTTAGGTATCCTTGAGAGAGGATATTTTAATGCCAATCATTTCGCCCCAGTTTTTTGGAAACCTACCTAGATTTTTCACCCCGATTTTTGCATTGTTGGCGCTTGCTGCATGCAGCTCTGCAAGCGGTCCTTTTGTTGCTGGACCGATTTCCATCAACGAATTCGCACTTAACGAGAACTCTTTTGAGGTGGTGCCAAGCTCTTCGGGGCCCGGGCCATATTGGGTGCGCTATGCAGCCGCCAACATAACCTATTTGCCCAATTCGATCGCCTCTGCCACGAATTTTGATACGCTGACGTCAAACGCGGTCACAACCGATTTTGCCATCTACGGTCGCAGCAATTCAGGCCAGGGCCAAATCATTGTCGCCATGCTGAACGGCGCTCTGAACGCTGAAATCAAGAGGCTGGGAAACACAACACCACAAGCCACGGGAAGTGCGACCTATACTGGCACCTATATGGCCATCTACAACAATAACACCTACGCATCGCCAGGTTTCTACGCGGCGGGCCATATCCTTGGTTTATCTGAACTGAACGCGAATTTCGACCAGGCAACAATTTCGGGCGCGATCAGAGGCCGGGCCAATACTGGCGGGACGGGATTGGCCGACATTACTTTGCTACCCGTTTCAATTGTCGATGGCGCCTTTACCACTGGCGGCACCACCGGCGGCGCGTTTCAACTGGGAAGCTACACAGCTAACAATGGCAACTACACCGGTCTATTTACCGGCCCAGGCGGCAAGGAAGTTGTTGGATTGGTCAGATTGCAACACAACCCCAACAACGGCAGCCTCATCGGCATTTATGAGGAATTCGGTGGCTTTGTCGCACATTCTCCTTAGGCGATGCTAACGCAGCATCGCTGTGAGCTTGCGGCCATGCGGCGCGGTTCGGTGTTCAAACACATAGACGCCCTGCCACGTGCCCAGTTGCATCTCTCCGTCAATCACCGGGATCGACAGATGCGTCGGCAGCAGCGCCGCCTTGATATGGGCGGGCATGTCATCGGGGCCCTCATAGATGTGGGTCAGATAGGCCATGGACGGGTCGGTCGTGGGCGGCACAAGGCGGTGAAAAAACGCCTCCAGATCGGTTTGCACTTCGGGATCGGCATTTTCCTGAATGAGCAAACTGGCCGAGGTATGGCGGATGAACAGCGTCAACACCCCGTCACCCTTGACCCAATCGCGCAGCTGCCGGGTGATTTCATACAGGCCCGGCCCCTGTGTCCTAATTGTAAACTCCGTGTGCATAGGCGGCCCATTTGGTTGGATTTCTGTATCATGCTAAGGTCTGTGCAAAAGGACAATGCCATGCGCGGCCCCGCCAAAAGACCCGAAGATTTCATCAAATTCTACTATGCCAAAGTCGCATTGGGCGAAGGTTGCGGCTGTGCTGAACGGATCATCGACAATCATGAATTGACGAGGCGTGCGACCGCCCCGCCCATGGGCCGTGTGCCGCGTGGGGGCGGGTTTGGCAAATGGCTGCGCGGGCTATTGTGGCGCGGCTAGGATTTCAACTTGAAAATACCGTCGCCCATCTGGTCGATCATCAGCTTGGCCTTGGCGACAGAAATGGTGTGGGCTTCGTCCAGAGACTGGATCGTGTCGGCGCGGATCAACTGATGCACCAGCATCTCGCCGCCCACCTCTTTCTCAATCCGCGCGCCAACGCGGTAGCCCCCCGGCTCTTTGGCGGGCTCAGCGAAAATCAGGAATTCCTTGTACATCTCCGGCTCCGGCGCCGATTTGCCACCGCCGGAACCGCCGCCGAAGAGTTTTGAGAGAATGGACATGGGGGGTGCTCCGTTTTTATCAGCACCCCCAAACTGCACATCCAGTCGCGCCAATGCAAGGGCAGCACCCGACAGCGGGTGGGCGCAAGGACGATTGTGGTCCACGGTTGATAGTGTCGGTCACATGCGAAGGTGCCCATCGCGCCAACTAAGCAAACGCATCAGTTCATTGATCTGTCGCTTCAGGCAATTTCGTTAGAAAATTGTATTCCTCGAAAAATTCATCCACTTTGGGATCTCGTCGAGCGGCAATTGCCTCTGCCAGAAGTTCCGAAGCCGCTCCTTCAAAAAATTCATCCAACTGATCATTTAGATTCTGGCCACTTGTAAACAAGGTCCCGCGATAAAACGGCCGGGAAAAAACCCTGAGATTCAATCCACCGCCACCTGCGTAGGCGTCTGAAGCAAAATAATAAACTTCAATATTCGCATATCCGGCACACCCATTTGCTGTGCTAAAGCCAACGACGTTTAGTAGAATGTATGGCCTAACAAAATTTGAAGCGATCCCAGACAAGTCGACCACCGCGATTCCGTTTTGCTCAAGGAGCAACCTAGTTTTTGCACGGATAGCCGAAACATTGGTCCAACAATTGTCCGTGACTTGGTCTGCAACTTCTAGTTCCGCAAAGCGGATAAAACCAAGCGCTTTGGACCTTGAAACATAGAAACTATCATTGGATTGAGCCAATGCTGACGAAGCAAAGGCAATGGCTCCAAAAATTGCAACTGATAAGTACTTGAATAGCTTGTTCATTCAAACACGTTACTACTGATCCAAGAAACTCCGCAACTTCCGTGATCTACTTGGGTGCTTCAGCTTCCGCAGTGCCTTCGCTTCGATCTGGCGGATACGCTCACGCGTCACGCTGAACTGCTGACCGACTTCTTCCAGCGTGTGGTCGGTGTTCATGCCGATGCCGAAGCGCATGCGCAGGACGCGTTCTTCGCGGGGGGTCAGCGAGGCCAGAACCCGCGTGGTGGTTTCTTTCAGGTTTTCCTGAATGGCAGAATCCAGCGGCAGAACCGCGTTCTTGTCTTCGATGAAATCGCCCAGCTGGCTGTCTTCTTCGTCGCCAATCGGGGTTTCCAGTGAAATCGGCTCTTTGGCGATTTTCATCACCTTGCGGACCTTTTCCAGCGGCATTTGCAGCTTTTCGGCCAGTTCTTCCGGCGTCGGCTCGCGGCCAATCTCATGCAGCATCTGGCGGCCTGTGCGCACCAGCTTGTTGATCGTCTCGATCATATGCACCGGAATGCGGATGGTGCGGGCCTGATCGGCGATGGAACGGGTGATCGCCTGACGGATCCACCAAGTCGCATAGGTCGAGAACTTATAGCCCCGGCGGTATTCGAATTTGTCCACGGCCTTCATCAGGCCGATGTTGCCTTCTTGAATAAGATCAAGGAATTGCAGGCCGCGGTTCGTGTATTTCTTGGCGATTGAGATAACCAGACGCAGGTTGGCTTCAACCATTTCCTTCTTGGCCTGACGGGCCTCTTTTTCACCCTTTTGCACCTGCTGCACGATGCGACGAAATTCACCGATATCGACACCGACATACTGGCCAACTTGCGCCATATCGGCGCGCAGCTCTTCTACCTTGCCGGTGAAACGCTCGATGAAGGCGCCCCAGGCACGGCCGTCTTTGGTGCCCATGCGTTCCAGCCAGGTTGGGTCCAGCTCATAGCCGCGATATTCTTCGATGAACTCGCGCCGGTTGATCCGGGCCTGGTCGGCCAGTTTCACCATCGAGCTGTCAATCGACATGATGCGGCGATTGATGCCGTATAGCTGATCTATCAGCGCCTCGATCCGGTTGTTGTGCAGGTGCAATTCATTCACCAACTCAACGATTTCCGATCTCAGTTGCTGATAGGTGCCCTCTTCCTTGTCGGAAAAACTGTCATCTTCATTCAGCCGCGCGGACATGCGCAGATCCTGCATTTCCGACAATTTCGAATAATCAAAAGCGATGCGTTCGAGGATCTCAAGCACCCGAGGTTTGAGCGCCGCTTCCATGGCAGCCAAGGACATATTGGCCTGCTCATCCTCATCGTCGTCGTCATCCTTGGCGATCGGATTGCCGTCGGCATCCAGCTCTGGCTGGGTTTCGCCCTCGGCCGGTTTGGCCGGCGCGGCGCCTGCGGCGGCACTGACATTCAGACCACCCACGACAGGCTCACTGCCCGCCTCGTCCTCTTCGATCGAGCCCGAGAAGGTGGTTTCAAGGTCAATCACATCGCGCAGCAAAATGTCCTCTGACAAAAGCTCGTCGCGCCAGATCGTGATTGCCTGGAAAGTCAGTGGGCTTTCGCACAGGCCCGCGATCATCGTATTGCGACCGGCTTCAATGCGTTTGGCGATGGCGATCTCGCCTTCGCGCGACAGTAATTCCACCGACCCCATTTCACGCAAATACATGCGCACCGGGTCATCGGTGCGATCCAGTTTTTCCGTCTCGGAACCCGCCAGAGTAACTTCGCGCGCGGATGACGCCTCGACCACAGCGGTCGACCCCTTGTTTTCTTCTTCCTCGGCTTCTTCGTCCTCAATGATGTTGATGCCCATTTCCGACAGCATCGACATCACATCCTCGATCTGTTCCGACGACACCTGATCGGGCGGCAAGACCGTGTTCAGTTGATCATAGGTGATGTAGCCTTTTTCCCGGGCCTCGGCGATCATCTTCTTGACCGCGGTCTGGCTCATATCGAGAGAGACATCAGCATCCTGATTGTCGGTTTTGCGATCATCGGTGTCTTTGGCTGCCATGCGGCTCTCCTTCGGGCAAGAAGGTTAAGGAATCGTTCCATTTCACCCATACGCGCGAATCAGTGATTCGGCGAGGGCGGGGCTGTGGTTTTTTTGTGACTGTGGTGCGGTTCACAGCCAGGCCAAAGCCCTATTTTTTGTCTTTATATTCAATGCTATCAGTCAGTTTCCTAAAAGCATCCTGTTCGTTTCTTTTCAGTTCAACGCCGTTGTCCGCTCTGATGTATTCCGTCTTATCCTCGGTTTGGCTGCGCTGCGCAAGCGCGCGTGATTCGGCCGCTTGCGACAGCCGCCATGTCACGCCTTCGTCGGCCAATTCCGACAAATCCCGCTCCGCTTCGGCAATCTCATGGACAGCGCCGCGATGGGCGCGCAATTTCTGGAACTCCTGTGACAGGCAAAGCCCTGCCATCTCTGCATCCCCAGGCGCGGCAAATGCAGGGATAACCGACAGATGGGAATGGGCATAAAGCTTTTCAACCACATCCGCGCCAATGCGCGCCTTGACTGCGGCCTCGATCTCATCGCTTGGCAAATCCGCACAGGACAGCAGCGCCTGGCGAAGGGCTTTGTGATCGGCGCCATGCATGTCTGTTTCATCCAATACGCTTTCAAATTCAATAACTTGCGACGCATTCTTTAACAAAACTGCCAGGATAACCGCTTCGCGGAGAAATTCGGCCACCTCACCCTGGCTCGACGCCAGCGCCGAGGCCCGCGTTTCCGGCATGACCGGCGCTTGTGCGGCGCGCCCGCCAAACCGATTGCCCGTCGACTTTCCGCGCCAGTCATCGCGGCGCGCAGGTGCAAAAAGATCGCGCCGCAACACATTGATTTCCTGACCATAATGGCTTCGAATAGAGGGGTCCCTGATTTTCTGGATGGCCTGTCGCAAGGCCTTATCGAGGGCCGCCTTACGCTCTGGGCTGTCAAAAACCTTGCCGGCGGTCTCGCGCTGCCAAAGCAACTGAACCATGGGGCGGGCGTCATCCAAAAGCTTTTGCATCGCCGCCTTGCCGCTGGTCTTGATCAGATCATCGGGATCCTGCGCTTCGGGCAGGATCGCAAAGCGCAGCGATTGGCCGGCTTCCAACAGCGGCAGGGCCAGATCTATCGCCCGCATCGCCGCACGCAGACCCGCGGTATCCCCATCCAGCGCGATGATCGGCTCGGGATGAATGCGCCACATCAACCGCAGCTGATCTTCGGTAATCGCAGTGCCCAAAGGCGCGACCGCCGCCCCGAATCCGGCCCCGGACAGGGCAATCACATCCATATAGCCTTCGGCGACCACCAGCGGTTGCCCCTTGCCCGCCGCCTCGCGCGCGGGGCCGTGATTGTAAAGACTGCGCCCCTTGTCAAACAGCTCGGTCTCTGGCGAGTTGAGATATTTCGCATTGTCATTGGGATCCATGGCGCGTCCGCCAAAGGCAATGGCGCGTCCGCGTGCATCGCGGATCGGAAACATGATGCGCCCGCGAAATGTGTCATATGGCTTACCGCCTTTTTGGCTGGGCTTGGCCAAGCCGGCACCCATGATCAGATCGTCCGCGATGCCTTTTCCCTTGAGGTGATCCCAAAGCGCCTGCCAGGCATCCGGGGCAAAGCCGATGTCCCACCTGTCCAACGCCGGGCCGTCCAATCCGCGCCCCGCCAGATATTCTCGCGCAGCTGAGGCCGAAACGGTTTTCAACTGCAGGCGAAAGAACTGCACGGCCTGTTCCATCACCTCGGCCAATTGAGTGCGCCGGTCAGCCTTGGCCTGCGCCTGCGGATCGCGGGCGGGCATCGGCATGCCGCTTTCGCGCGCCAGTATCTCGACCGCTTCCATGAAGCTCACATTTTCGGTTTCACGGACAAAGGAAATCGCGTCGCCCTTGGCGTGGCAGCCAAAACAATAGTAATAGCCCTGCCGGTCATCGACGTGAAAACTGGCCGTTTTTTCCTGATGGAAAGGGCATGGCGCCCACATGTCGCCTTTGCCCTGATTGGATTTTCGTTGATCCCACATGACCTTGCGCCCAACCACTTGGGCCAGCGAGGTGCGCGTGCGCAGATCATCCAAAAATCCAGGGGGTAGACTCATGAGCCAAATATCGTGCCCCAGCGAGGCGAAGTCCAGCGGGCATACGACAATTGCGCGACGGGTTTGGCCAAATGCGGCCCGTTGTCAACTCTGGCAGATGCCGGGTGGCTACCTGCGCAGGGCGTCTACTTGTTGCATGGCGCGTGTCAGATCATGCAGTGCTGTTTGCGCCATGGATCGGAACACTCTGATTTCGAACATGTTTATGCCAGTAGCCGTCAGAGAGCAGGCCATATGCCCCAGCATCGTGCGCGCGGTGTGGCCGCGCTTGAAGCTCTGGGCGCGCAGATCCAGCGGACAAAGGCGCGCCAATACATTTCTGGCATCATCGCCTTGCAACAACAGCGTCGCCCAGGCGTCGCTTTGGTCCACGCAGACCATTTCTGCCGTGCCGGTCACAGGCGATCCCACCCACAGCGCCTGATCTGGCCCAAACCAGATCGCCCGTCCTCCGGCCTTGCCGGTCGCTCGATTGGCCGAGGGGAAAGAGACACCGGTAAGTGCCTTGAAAGCCGATGCACCGGATTTACCGATATGAACCCAGGTCAGGTCGGCCGTGGCCGGCTCTGAAAGGGTGGCGCCGCCCAGGCTGCACGGCAATTCTGCGCCCGCCAAGGGCGTTTTGGCCACAAGATTAACCACGCATT
>Ga0316205_10003628_pt1 | contig 14372 bp, 15 predicted proteins | sample 3monthpyrite_MG_FD_204941 | JGI IMG/M metagenome (GOLD analysis project Ga0316205, IMG submission 204941) | Microbial mat bacterial communities from mineral coupon in-situ incubated in ocean water Damariscotta River, Maine, United States -... | ecosystem: Environmental > Aquatic > Marine >... | reverse complement strand
CGGGAAATCGGGCCCGGGGACGTATTCGATCAGTTCTTCACTGCTCAGATCGGGGTTGTCGATCAGCGCCAGGGTGGCATCCACCACTTCGCCCAGATTGTGGGGTGGAATGTTGGTGGCCATGCCCACGGCAATGCCGCCCGCGCCATTGACCAGCATGTTTGGAAAGCGTGCAGGCAGAACGGAAGGTTCGCGGTCCTTGCCGTCGTAATTGTCCTGAAAATCGACCGTGTCTTTTTCGATATCCGACAGCAGGCTGGCCGCCGGCTTGTCCATACGCACTTCGGTGTAGCGCATGGCGGCGGGGTTATCGCCGTCCATCGAGCCAAAATTGCCCTGGCCATCCAGCAAGGGCAGGGACATCGAGAAATCCTGCGCCATCCGGACCAATGCATCATAAATCGCGCTGTCGCCATGGGGGTGGTATTTACCCATGACATCACCAACGGCGCGCGCCGATTTGCGGTAGGGTTTGTCGTGGGTATTGCCGCCCTCATACATCGCGTAAAGAATGCGCCGATGCACGGGCTTCAACCCATCGCGCAGATCAGGAATGGCCCGCGAGACAATCACACTCATCGCGTAATCGAGATAGGACGTTTTCATCTCGTCTTCGATCGAGACGGACGGACCATCATAGATTGGGCGATGAGGTGGAGTTTCTTCTGGGTTATCAGGGTGTTCTGGGGTGTCGTTCACGTTGTTGCCAGTTCTGTCCGCGACATCTATATTTAGTTGCTTTTACTATATCAGAGGCAGGATATGGGGTGCAATGCCTGTGATATATTGCGCTTAGCAGCCACCTGACATGTTTGCTAATATACTGTTTTCATTGAAAAGTAATTTCTATCTGGCATCATGCTTTCATAACAAATCAAAAACACGAGCAACAGGAGCAGATTTATGCAAACATCCGAGACCGAATTGATGCTGAAGGGGTACGGGCTGACCACGGCCGAATTTTTCTATCATATGCCCGACTACACCCATGTGCTGAACACGTTTATCTGGCAGGAGTATGATCTGGCTCCGGACCATCCCAAGCTGTTCGAATTTGTCGAATTCTGGCAGCGCGAAATCGACGGCCCGCTGCATTCCGTCAAGTTCACCCATCGCAAGATGATCGCTGCAGGGGAATGGCGTCACATGGTGGGTGAATTCACCCTGCATTAAAGCGTTTTGCATTTGATTTGAGGCACAAATTGAATGCAAAACGCCCACAACATTCAAAGGGCGGGGGCCTTTTCCATTTTCCCTGAATCAAGAAAAACGCAAAAGGCTTTAGCCTGCGCCGCAAATGAAAAAGCCCGCCGGGTGAGGGCGGGCCAGTCCAAGGTTGGATCCCCGGGCGATCAGGGGATAATGCGGTTGTATTTCATGCCTTCCAGCGACACGCCGGCCAGCAGACCCGCCTGACCAAATATCACGGCTATGACCGGGCTTGTGGCGGTCGTGGTTTCGGCCCGCAGGTTGTCGGCGAAATCGTTGAAGACATATTCGATATCCGCACCAGCAGCCCAGCCTGACGAGCGGCGGAATTTCGACAGCGCATCTTCGGTCATGAAGAACAGAACATGGGCAAATTGCTGTGCACCGATCTGCAGCCCCAGGCTGCCCTTGGTGGCCGAGTAATAATCAACCGATGTACCACCCACGCGCAACGCGCCGCGGCCATAGCCGCCACCGGCGATAAAGCCCGCTTCCGTGATCAGCGGCATCACCAGCATGCCCGTGGCCTTTTGTGCCAGGTTCCGGGTGTTGGGGTAGGTGTTGTAAAGATAGTTCATTGTGGTGTCTACGCGCGCGTCGATGCGGGATGCACCCTGGCTGCCCACCCCGTTGCCGCATGCGGCCAGAAGAGGGGTTGCGCCAAGAGCGCCCAGCGTAAAGCTGCGTCTGGTAAGATGTGTCATGAGCCTGCTCGTTCTTTGTTGCCTGACAAGGTGTCGGTTTTTTCACATACCGATCTGTCCGCTACTATAGGGGTCGCGGGGTTAACTGTCACTAAACTTTGTGGTGATGCGCAGGATATCGCCCGCTGTGGCGCTGTCTTCAGGCCAAGGCGCGGGCCAGATCCGGGGCAAAATAGCTGAGCACGCCATCACAGCCTGCGCGCTTGAACGCCATCAGGCTTTCCATCATCGCGCGCTCGCCGTCGATCCAGCCGTTTTGCGCGGCGGCCTTGATCATCGCGTATTCGCCCGACACCTGATAGGCGAAAGTGGGTGCGCCAAACGTGTCTTTCACGCGCCGACAGATATCAAGATAGGGCATGCCGGGTTTGACCATGACCATATCAGCCCCTTCCGACAGATCACGTTCAACAAGGCGCAGGGCCTCGTCACTGTTGGCGGGGTCCATTTGATAGGTCTTCTTGTCACCTGTCAGTGCGCCCGAGGCCCCAACAGCATCGCGGAACGGCCCGTAAAAGGCGCTGGCATACTTGGCGGCATAGCTGAGCAACATGACGTTTTCGTGCCCAGCTCCTTCCAACGCCTGGCGGATCGCGCCAATGCGCCCATCCATCATGTCCGATGGGCCAATGATATCCACGCCCGCCTCGGCCTGGGACAGCGCCTGTTTCACCAGGGCTTCGATGGTTTCATCGTTCACGATTACACCGTCGCGCACAAAACCGTCATGGCCAGTGTCCGAATAGGGATCAAGCGCCACATCGGTCATGATCGTGATCTCGGGCACCGCCGCTTTGATCGCCCGGGTGGCGCGGTTGGACAGGTTGTCGGGGTTCCACGCCTCGGCGCAATCCGAGGACCGGGCATTGCTGTCCGTGTATGGAAACAGGCACATCGCCGGGATACCCAGATCGACCGCCTCGCGCGCGGCCTCAACCACCTTGTCAACACTGCGCCGCATCACGCCGGGCATTGAGGGCACCGGCTCTTCCACACCCTCGCCAGCGCGTACGAAGACCGGCCAGATCATATCCGTCACGCTCAGCGAATTCTCTGCAACCAGTTCGCGAATCGAGGGCGATTTGCGGGTGCGGCGCAGGCGTGTGGCCGGGAAAGGGGCAAGGGTCGGGCGCATGGATAGGGCTTTCAGAAATGTGACACCCTTGCTTGACATGAAATTTCCCTTGTCTCAAGGGTAGGAATTGCCGCGCGTCGGCGTTACAAGGCGCGGCGACACTAACCCCCGAGGCCCATCCAAGTGAACTGGTACGAAAGCGTATTTGAGCTGATCGACATGCGCAGCTTCAGCAACCTTTGGTTCTGGATTGCACTGGCTGTGCTATGGTCATCGACAAGTCATTGGGTACTGGGCGTCCCGTGGGACACGGTGATGCGGGCACGTAAGGAAAAAGAAGAAGACGGCGAGGCGTCGAGCGATCTGATGGCGCTGGTGCGTATCAACGTCAATCGCATCCTCTATATCGCCAGCCAATCGGGTTTGTTGATCACTGGGTTTGTCAGTTTTGCCCTGACGGTGATGTTCTTGACGGGCTTTGTCTTTGGCAAGGAATTTGCACAGGCGCTGTTCTTGCTGGGCTTCCCGATCTCGTTGGTGGCCATGCTGTCAGTTCGGACTGCGCGGCGCCTGCGGGCCGATCAACCAACGGGTGAGGCGCTGTTCAAGCGGCTGCACACTCACAGGGTGACCACGCAGGTGATTGGCATGATCTCGATTTTTGTCACGGCGATCTGGGGCATGTTGCAGAACATGAATGCCTCTGTCCTGTTCTAGGCGACAGGCAGGGTCGGTCGGGCAGGTATGAGCACCCCCAAGCAGATCACCGTCAGCGGCGCACCCGAAGGGTTCGATGCCCGCCTGATCCTGAACGAGCTTGAGGCCCGCGCTGCGCCGGTTGCCCATGTGGCACGAGATGACAAACGCATGGCCGCGATGGCCGCAGCACTGCGATTCTTCGCGCCCGATATTCCGGTGCTCCAATTTCCGGGTTGGGATTGTCTGGCCTATGACCGGGTGTCGCCCAATGCCGATATTTCCGCGGCGCGGATGGCCACGCTGGCGGGGCTGGTACATGGTATGCCGGATCGTTTCATCCTGCTGACCACGCTGAATGCCGCCACCCAACGGCTGCCCGCACGCGAGGTGCTGCGCGAAGCGGCCTTTACCGCCCGTATCGAGCATCAGATCGACGAGGCCGAGCTGCGCGCCTTTCTGACCCGGATGGGGTTTTCGCAAGCCCCCACGGTGATGGAGCCGGGCGATTACGCCGTGCGCGGCGGGATCATTGATATCTATCCGCCCGGCGATGGCGGCCCGGTGCGGCTTGACCTGTTCGGCGATGTGCTGGACGGGGTGCGCCGGTTTGATCCGGTCACCCAGCGCACCACCGAAAAGCTTGAGATGATCGAACTGGCCCCGGTCAGCGAGGTTATTCTGGACGAGGCCGCGATACGGCGGTTTCGCCAGAATTATCGCATCGAATTTGGCGCAGGCGGTGTGGATGATCCGCTTTACGAGGCGGTCAGCGCCGGGCGTAAACACCAGGGCGTTGAACATTGGCTGCCGTTTTTCCACGAGAGACTGGAAACCCTGTTCGATTATCTGCCCGATGCCACTGTGGTGCTGGATGATCAGGTGACACCCGCCCGTTTGGCCCGTTGGGAGGCGATTGCCGATCAATACGAGGCGCGCCAGCATGCCCTCAGTCAGAAAGCGCGCGAGGATACGGTGTACAAGCCGATCCCGCCAGGGCTGCTGTATCTGGATGATTCCGATTGGGTTGATGCGGTGAAAACCCACCGTGTCCTGCAACTCTCGGCCTTACCTCAAGCCACCGGGCCGGGTGTCATCGACGCCGGGGGCCGGATTGGCCGTGATTTCGCCCCAGAACGGCAACAGGAAAGCATCAGCCTGTTTGGTGCCCTGAAAACCCATATCGAGGCGCGTCTGGCCGAAGGCCCGGTGCTGTTGGCCAGCTATTCTGAAGGTGCGCGCGAACGGATGGAAGGCCTGCTGGAAGATGAAGGGCTGTTGGGTGCTGTCACTGTCACATCTGCCAAATCCATCGACAAACGGGGCCTGCATCTGGTGGTCTGGCCACTGGAACATGGGTTTGCATCACCCGATCTGACCGTGATTGCCGAGCAGGACATTCTGGGGGATCGCCTGATCCGTGCGCCCAAACGGCGGCGACGCGCCGAGAATTTCCTGACCGAGACCCAAAGCCTCAGCCCCGGCGACTTGGTGGTGCATGTCGATCACGGGATCGGGCGCTATCACGGGCTTGAGGTGATCACCGCCGCCGGGGCGGCCCATGAATGCCTGGCGCTGGAATATGCCGAAAAGGCGCGCCTGTTCCTGCCGGTGGAAAACATCGAGCTGCTCAGCCGCTATGGCCATGAAGAGGGGCTGCTGGATCGTCTGGGTGGTGGTGCCTGGCAATCCAAGAAAGCCAAGCTGAAAGAGCGTATTCGCGAGATGGCGGACCGCCTGATCCGGATCGCTGCCGAACGGGCGTTGCGCCGTGCGCCGGTGCTGGAACCTGAGCATCACGCTTGGGAAGAGTTTTCGGCGCGTTTTCCCTATACCGAAACCGATGATCAGCTAGGTGCCATCGAAGACGTGTTGGGCGATCTTGAATCCGGGACGCCAATGGATCGCCTGATTTGCGGCGATGTGGGTTTTGGCAAAACCGAAGTGGCGATGCGCGCCGCTTTCGTGGCGGCGATGCAGGGGCAGCAGGTGGCCGTGATCGCGCCAACAACTTTGCTGGCCCGCCAGCATTATCAAAGCTTTGCCGAGCGGTTCCGCGGGTTTCCGATTAATGTGCGACCGCTGTCGCGTTTTGTGACTGCGGGAGAGGCGCAGAAGACCCGGGATGCGATGGCACGGGGCGAAGTGGATATCGTGGTGGGCACGCACGCTTTGCTGGCCAAGAACATCCGCTTCAAAGACCTTGGCCTGCTGGTGATCGACGAAGAACAGCGCTTTGGCGTGGGGCACAAAGAACGCCTGAAACAGTTGCGCAGCGACGTGCATGTTTTGACCCTGACGGCCACGCCGATCCCGCGCACCTTGCAGCTGTCCCTGAGCGGTGTGCGTGACCTCAGCATCATTGGCACGCCCCCGGTCGATCGTCTGTCGATCCGCACCTATGTCAGCGAATTTGACAGCGTCACCATCCGCGAAGCGCTGTTGCGCGAACACTATCGCGGCGGGCAGAGTTTCTACGTGATGCCACGCATCAAAGACCTGCCCGAGATCGAAGAATTCATGCAATCTCAGGTGCCTGAGGTTTCTTACGTAGTGGCTCATGGCCAGATGGCCGCGCGCGAGTTGGACAATCGGATGAACGCGTTTTACGACGGCAAATACGATGTGTTGCTGGCCACGACGATTGTGGAAAGCGGTCTTGATATACCCACGGCCAACACGATGGTGGTGCATCGAGCGGATATGTTTGGCCTTGCGCAGCTTTATCAGATCCGGGGCCGGGTGGGCCGCTCAAAGGCGCGGGCCTATGCGTATCTCACCACCAAACCGCGCGTGCCGCTGACGCCCACAGCCGAGAAACGGCTGCGCGTGTTGGGAAGCCTTGATACGCTGGGGGCAGGGTTCACACTGGCCTCGCAGGACTTGGATATTCGCGGCGCGGGTAACCTTCTGGGAGAAGAGCAATCGGGCCAGATGCGCGATGTGGGCTATGAGTTGTATCAATCCATGCTGGAAGAGGCGATTGCCAAGATCAAAGCCGGTGAGATGGAAGGGTTGTCGGACGCCGATGATCAATGGGCCCCACAGATCAATCTTGGTGTGCCTGTTCTGATCCCCGAAAAATACGTGCCCGATCTGGATGTGCGTTTAGGATTATATCGCCGTCTCAGCAGCTTACACACCAAAGTTGAACTGGAAGGCTTTGCCGCTGAACTGATCGACCGCTTTGGCAAACTGCCGCGCGAGGTCAACATGCTGATGTTGGTCGTGCGGATCAAGGCGATGTGCAAACGGGCCGGGATTGCCAAGCTGGATGGCGGGCCGAAGGGCGCGACGATCCAGTTTCACAACGACAAATTCGCCTCGCCCCAGGGGCTTGTCGAGTTCATTCAGGCGCAAAACGGGCTGGCCAAGGTGCGCGACAACAAGATCGTCGTCCGGCGCGACTGGCGCAAGGAAGCCGACAAGTTGAAAGGGGCCTTTGCCATTGCCCGTGACCTGGCTGAAAAGCTGATTGCCGAGAAGAAGCGCAAGAAAGGCGGCTGATCGTCTTATCCGATCTCGCGCACCAGATCGCTTAACTGCGCCAGATCGGGCAGGGTACGATAGCGCGGCGCGTCCTCGGGCGGGTCGTCATGTTCGACTTCCCAGGTCAGATCATGGGGAATGTGAATGCCCCAACCCCCCGCCTCAATCGCCGGGCGCACATCCGAGCGGATCGAATTGCCCACCATCATGGCATGGCTCGGGCCGTCGCCGTGGCGCTGGAAAATATCGACATAGACAGGGCAGGTCTTGCCCGACACAATCTCGACCCCGTCAAACAGATCGCCCAGCCCCGATTGAGCTAGCTTGCGCTCCTGATCCAACAGGTCCCCCTTTGTGATCAAAAGGATACGATGGCTTTCGCTGATCTCTTCCAGGGTCTCCTTGGCATGGGGCAACAGCTCGATTGGGTGCTGCAACATATCCTGACCGGCGGCGATCAATTCGGCGATGACCGGGGCAGGGACGGTCTGATCGGTGACCTCAATCGCGGTTTCGATCATCGACAGAACGAACCCCTTGATGCCAAACCCGTAATGTCCAAGATTGCGCCGCTCGGCAGCGACCAGACGTTGCATCAGATCATCCGGCTGGGCGTGCTCGGCCAGCAATTCTGCAAACCGTTGCTGCGTGAGGCGAAAGAACTGTTCGTTCTGCCAAAGCGTGTCGTCTGCATCAAAGCCGATTGTTGTTAAATTATGTGGCATTGGTGGTTTTGAGCGCGTTCGCCCCCTTTTCTAACCCGCGGCAAAGGTTATATAGAACCCTCACATGATCAATCGTCAATTCGATAGAGCGCACCAGATGACCATGACACCTCTAACCATGGCCGAACCGGACGACAATGACGGCGACAGTGCCGTTGTTGTTGAAACGCGCACCAAGACCAAGCGCCCACCACTCTATAAGGTGCTGTTATTGAACGATGATTACACACCGATGGAATTCGTTGTCGCGGTGTTGGAACGGTTTTTCCACATGACCCATGCCGAGGCGTTCGAGATCATGCTGACCGTGCATAAAAAAGGCGTGGCGGTCGTGGGCGTATTCAGCCACGAGATTGCCGAGACCAAAGTGGGACAGGTGATGGATTTCGCCCGCCAGCATCAGCATCCGCTGCAATGCACCATGGAAAAAGAATAGAGTGTCAGCGTCGCGCCTGACGATTGCCATTGCGGGCGGTGATATCGCGTTGCCCGACACTGGGCAGATTGCCGTGTTCGGGCCGCGTGTTGGCTATGACCTTTCTGTATTGCCCAAGGATCGCGTGGTGGTGGTCACCGGGTTTTACCCAGACTATGCGCATTTTGAAGGGCAGGGCTTTGCCTGCACTGTCATACCCGAGGGGCGGTTTTCAGCGGCGATCCTGTGCCTGCCGCGCGCCAAGCCATTGGCCCGCGCGCTGTTGGCCCAGGCGGCGGGATCAAGCGATCTGGTGATCGTTGACGGTGCCAAGACCGATGGGATCGAATCCATCCTCAAGGAGCTGCGCAAACGGGTCGAGGTCAGCGCGCCGCTGTCCAAGGCGCATGGCAAGGTGTTCTCGCTGTCCGGCTCGGATGCGTTTGCCGATTGGGCCGCCGTATCCTCGTCCATCACAGACGGGTTTGTCACCGCTCCGGGGGTGTTTTCTGCCGATGGTGTTGATCCTGGCTCGGCCATGTTGGCCGCGCACCTGCCAAAAAAACTGGGCGCGCAGGTGGCCGATCTGGGCGGTGGCTGGGGCTATCTCAGTCGCGCGGTGCTGGAACGTGACAGCATCGAAACCCTCTATCTGGTCGAGGCCGATCATGCCGCGCTGGACTGTGCGCGCCAGAACATCACAGATTCCCGGGTCCAATTCCACTGGGCCGATGCCACGCATTGGGAAACCCCGGCCTTGTTGGATGTGGTTGTTATGAACCCGCCGTTTCACACCGGGCGTGCCGCCGATCCCTCACTGGGTCGCGCCTTTGTGCAGGCGGCGGCCAAATTGTTGAAACCCAGCGGCCAGCTTTGGATGGTGGCCAACCGTCATTTGCCCTATGAGGTCACGATTGCCCAGGCGTTTGTGCAATCCGAAGAGATCGCAGGGGATGCAAAGTTCAAGATATTATGCGGCACAAGACCGGCTACTAAACGGCGCTGAACTGCCCTAGACTGGGCAATGGAATCAGGGAAAAGGACCCCCTTCATGTCCATGTCTATCACCGGAAAGACCGCTATCGTGACCGGCGGAGCGAATGGCATCGGCCTGGCAATCGGGCGGCATTTTGCCAACATGGGCGCCAATGTTGTCTTTGCCGATATGGACGAAGATCACCTGATCAAGGAATTGGGTAACAATGTCGAGGATAGCAATATTCGTTATTTCGCGGGCGATTTGCGCGAAAAGCTGACATTGGCCAATTTGCTTTCGGCGACAATTGATGCCTTTGACGAGGTTGATATCCTGGTGAATGCAGCGCGTCAGGTGATCCCGTCTGATCCGCTCAATCCGGATGATGACGCGGTACGCACGCTGCTCAATCAGAACCTGATCCCGGCCCTCCGGCTAAGCCAGTTGGTCGCCAAGCGGATGATCAAACAGGCCGAAGGCCGCGACGAGGGCATGGCAGGCTCGATCGTGAACCTGTCCTCGATTGCAGCCAACCGCGCCCATCCCGATCTGTTGGCTTATTCTGTGGCCTCGGCCGCGTTGGATCAAATGACCCGCTCGCTTGCCGTCTCTCTTGCGCCCGAGCGTATCCGCGTGAACGCCGTGGCCTTTGGCTCGGTGATGAGCGCGTCGCTGCAGGACGCGTTGCGCGACAATGGTAGTTTTCGGGACGATATCGAGGCGAATACGCCGCTGGGGCGGATTGCATCACCCGCTGAACTGGCCACGGCCGTGCAGTATCTGGCCAGCGACGCGGCCAGCTTTATGACTGGGCAGATCATGACGATTGATGGTGGGCGCAGCCTGCTGGATTCCGTGTCGGTTCCGGCGCACTAATCCGGTTGTAAAAACAGGGGCCAAAAGACACATGACCGACATGTCAGAGGAAAAGCACCGCGCCGCCGCATGGTTTCGTACATTGCGCGACGATATCGTGGCGGCTTTTGAAGGGCTTGAAGATAGTCACAGTGATGGCCCGTTTGCCGATAGGGGCGCGGGTCGATTTGAGGTCAGTGAGACCAGGCGCGCCAGTGACGATGGCAGCGATGCCGGTGGCGGGCTGATGAGCGTGATGCGCGGGGGACGCGTGTTTGAAAAAGTCGGGGTGAATGTCTCGGAAGTGTTTGGGTCGCTGGGCGATGCGGCGCAAAAAGCGATGGCCGCGCGTGGTGTGCCGGGCATGGACAAGGATCCGCGCTTCTGGGCCAGCGGGATCAGCCTTGTGGCGCATATGCAGAACCCCCATGCGCCTGCCGTGCACATGAACACGCGTATGTTCTGGACACCCGGTGCCTGGTGGTTCGGGGGCGGGTCCGATCTGAACCCCTGCATCGAATATGACGAGGACACAGCGCATTTTCATGCCCAGCAACAGGCGCATCTGGACCCACACGGGGCCGAGTTGTATCCCGAGTTGAAGGCTTGGGCGGATGAGTATTTCTATGTTCCGCACCGGGGTCGCGCGCGCGGGGTTGGCGGCATTTTCATGGATGACCGCAATAGTGGCGATTGGGAGGCGGATTTTGCCCTGACCCGGGATATCGGCCGCGCGTTCCTGCCTGCTTATCTGCCGCTGGTCGAAAAGCGCCGGGTGCAGGAATTTGGCGAGGCCGAGAAAGACATCCAACTGGTGCATCGCGGGCTCTATGCCGAATACAATCTGGTCTATGACCGGGGCACCAAGTTCGGGCTGGCCACCGGGCATGATGCCAACGCGGTACTGATGAGCCTGCCGCCGATGGCCAAATGGGTCTGACGACCTATCAGCCTTGTTCGTGATCGGCCAGGACTTTGGCCCCCCGATCGGCCAGCGCGCCGGTGCCATCTTTCCAGCGCCGGTGAATCCAGAACCATTGCCCCATATTCGCCCGGATCATTGCCTCAAGCCTTGCATTGAATTCGCGGGTCATGGTGACAGCGTCGGTGGCGGGTATTTCATCCTCGACGATGATCTGGAAATCCAGGCCATTGGGTTGACGCAACGCCCACACAGGGACCAGAGGGGCCTCGAATTTTATTGCCATTTCTGCCGTCGCCAGTGATGTCAGTGCCGGTTTTCCGAAGAACTCCAGCGGCACCCCGTCATGGGCGTTGAGGTCGCTGAGCATCCCGACATGCCCGCCTGATTTCAAGCGCTTAACCATCTGGATCATGCCGCGGCGGCCTTGCTCGAACAGCGGCTCGGACACGGCGGCCATTGCGGCGACGTAATGGTCGTTAAAGGGGCGGTTGGTCATGGGGCGATAAAACACACCCATGGGAAAGCCTTGTTCGATCATCGCAATGCGTGTCGCGTTGATCGAGCCGAAATGCCCGGTCACAAACAGGATCGGGCGATTTTCGGCCCGGGCCTTTTCGATCACGGCAAGGCCCGGACCGGTGACAGGCGTGTTGCGCACATGGTCGCGGAATTCCGGCGAATAAAGCTCCATCATGTTGCGCCCGGCATTGTCGGGTACGTCGCGGGACAGTTTTCTGATCTCGGCCTCTGATAGATCCGGGCAGGCATGGGCTAGGTTTTCGCGTATACGTTTTCGATAGCCCAGCAGGGGGGCCAGAACACGCGATGTCAGCCAGCCGGTCGTGGGTACACGCCAGCGATAGGGCAACACCCGCACCAGGCGGATCATGGCCACAAGCGAGCCACCGGCCAGACGTTCACCAAAGGGAATTTTATCAGAGGAATCGCGCGTCATGTGTCAGGTCTTGCGAGGTCAGGCGTGAGACATAGGACGCACGCGGGGCTTTCACAAGCTGCTTCGCGGCAGCCCGGTCCCGATCATGCTGTCGCGGGTGACAAGCTGGGCCAATTCAGCCTCGGTCAGACCCTCGGTCCCGGCAGGGCGCGCAGGCAACACGATATAGCGCATATCTGCGGTGCTGTCGTGGACGCGCACCTGCATATCGTCGGGCAATTCGACACCGAATTCACGCAGGACGGCGCGTGGTTCGGATACGGCGCGCGAGCGATAGGCGCGGGTCTTGTACCAGTCGGGCGGCAGACCCAAAAGATTGCGCGGGTAGCAACTACATAAAGTACAGACGATAAGATTATGTATTTTATCTGTATTTTCTACTGCAATCAGATGGGGAGGCCCGATATCAAAGCCCATATCGCGACTGGCCTCTGACGCATTGGCAAGCAGATGGTTCTTGAACCCGGGATCAACCCAGGCGCGCGCGACAACGGCGGCGCCATTGGCCGGGCTGCGGGCATCCATCGCGTCGATCTGGGCGGCGATCTCGGCCGGGGAAAGCTGACCCTTTTCGATCAGCAGTTCGCGCACCGCGATTTCCATGCGCTGCCAATAAGTCAGCGGTTCGTCGTTGTCCTGACGATAGGGATGGCCCGACGGGCTGAGATGGTCGTGGTCGTGATGATCATGGGGCATGTTTGCTTAGACCTTTTCCAGCCAATGGCCGTAAATCTCGGCATCTATGGTGTCATGCGGGTTCTCGGCGGCCTCGCCCCAGATTTCTGCCATCGAAAACCGCACCCGGTAGAGCGGTTTCGGGTCGGCCACATGGCCATAGGCCAGTTGCTCGGGGTTGCCGAATTCGCCCAACTTCCGCTCGATCACGCCTGTCTTGCCGCGCAAATACCACGGCGCGCGCACATGGCCGGGCGGGGTAAGGGGTTTGACACGGACGCGATCAGCCACCGGAGGCCTCGCCATAGGTCGGGCCACGGGTTTCGATCTCGGCCATGCGGGTGCCTAGCTCTTCAAGTGTGTAGACGCCGGCCTCAAGCAGGTTCTGGTTCACGGCGGCGACCCAGCGTTCGTAATAGCTGTGTTTTTCAAAGGCACCTTCGCCCATGTCCTCCAGCGCGCGGCGCAAGCCGTCGACGGTGAACAGACCCTTGGTGCCGCACAGCACCATCAATGCATCCACGCGTTTTTCCCAAAGGGCGAAATCATGCCCGTCCATCGGAATGGGGCCCGCATCCGTGCCCCCCATATCATGCCAGCGGCGTCCGTCTGTATCACTCATGGTCGCCAGCGTAGGTGCAGAGTTATGGGCTGTCCAGTCTAGTCGTCCTCTTCCTCGTCAGGGACGATCAGAACGATCTCACCATTGGCCTGAAGGTTGCGGACCGCGTTGACCACGATGGTCATGGCATCTTCGCCGTCCTTCGGTTTGACCTTGTCGAGCTCATTCATTTCCTCTCGGATCGCCTCGGCCATTCGCTTGGAGATATTGCCAAGGATAAACTCGCTCACAGCGGCCAGATCGCCATCAGAGGCGGATTTGAGCGCGGTGACCAGGATGGCTTGTTCGACATCGCGGGTGACCTTGGGCACATCGACGGGGTTCAGCCGTTCCGGAATATGAACGAAGGTAAAGATGGCCTTGCGCACAAGGCTGGCAAACTCACTGTCGGTTTCATCCAAACCTATCAGCACATCATCGCGGGTGGAGGAGGGGGAGTAGTTAAGAATCGCGCCTACACGCTCCACCGGCCCGCTGGCGAAGGCGGTTTCAGGTTGATCATGCAGTTGGGCGGCCAATGCCAGGCCAATGCGATCTACCGCATCCGGGCTGACCGATCCGGTGCGCGACATTTCAAAGGCGATCTGTCTGGCAAACGGGCCGGGCAACTGCCCCAGTAATTCAGCAGCGCGGGCCACGGCCAGTTTCGAAAGCATCACGGCCGCCACTTCGGGGCTTTCAGATTGCAGGATGGTGATCAACTGATCCGGTTCGGCGGCGGCCACCTGCTCCCACGGATCACCGAATTGGCGCACCCCGGCCTCTTTACGAAGGCGGGCGGCGGTTTGCGGACTGATCCGATTGCCCAACGCTGTCAACGCCCCGGCGACCCCACGCGGAAAGGTCAGGCCAAGCGCCTCAAGCTCCTGGGCGAATTCGGCCACCACATCGGCAAGTGTCTGGCGGTCTACATACCGCATCGAGCCCATTTGTGTGGTCAGCGAGGCTTGCAGGGGTTCGGGCAGGTCAGACAGAGGAACCTCGGCCCCCTCATTCAGCAGGAACCGAACCACGATAGCGGCTTTCTGACGGCGTGACAGGCCAGCAGACC
>Ga0316205_10003627_pt1 | contig 14373 bp, 13 predicted proteins | sample 3monthpyrite_MG_FD_204941 | JGI IMG/M metagenome (GOLD analysis project Ga0316205, IMG submission 204941) | Microbial mat bacterial communities from mineral coupon in-situ incubated in ocean water Damariscotta River, Maine, United States -... | ecosystem: Environmental > Aquatic > Marine >... | reverse complement strand
TGTTCTGGATACGGCAATTTTTGGTAACCGGCACAGAAACGGCAGAAACCGATGAATAACCCTATAATTCTTGCCAACGATCGTTTTTCGGCCGACCCCCTCACAAGGCCCAACTAATTGGCTGTATCTTAAAGGTGTTTTTGGTGACCCCGATTGGATTCGAACCTGCAACCTGCCCCTTAGGAGGGAACCGTTCATAGCGCTATTCCTTCTTTGATTTCTGCTGCTTGGGTTTCTGTACAGGGTCTTCCTGTACATGGTTTGTACGAAAACGAGCTCTGACATCGGCCTCATCCGTCTCTGCGTGGGCATAGATACGCATCGGCAGATTGGGGTCCGACCAGCGCCCAGCCTTGGCCGCAGTGACGGGATCGACGCCTTGGCGCACCACCAATTCAGTGAAGAACCCGTGCCTGCCTGCAGGGTGTGCGGAGAGGTACGGGATGCCTGCACTCTTGCAGATCGTCTTCCAACGAGTGTTGTAGCCAGTGGAGCTGCCATAGCCGAACACACGCGACTTCATGAACTTGCCGGTCTTGCGGTTCTTGGGGCGCTTGGGAGGCAATGCCAGAAGTTCGTCCATCATCTGCGGCGAGACAGTGATCCAGCTTTCCGGGTGGCCTTTCTGCGCATTGATCCTGACCTTGTTCTCGGCGGGTCGCAGATCGTCAGGCTCAATCGAGACAGCCTGATCGATCCGCGCCGCTGTCTCGAACATGAACCGGACCAGCGCGGCGTTGTAGGGATCAGCGGCTTGGCAGAAGGCCTCGATCCACTCCTTGTCTGCGGGTTTGCGCTCTACGCGGCTGTTCTTTCCTCGCCGCTTATCCTGCGCAATTCGCTCGAACTTGTCGTAAGGCTTCACCCGGATCAGAGGCGTGCCTTCCAACTCATGCGCGTTGTTGATCACCGCACTCGCGGGCGTCACGATCTCGCGCCACCATGTGTCAGTCGATGCCTTGGGCTTCAGCTTTGGCCCAAGCCCCTTGAGAAGCGCACCAGAAATCGAGCCCAACGGCATGTCGCCGATCTCCTGCACGATGGGGATGAGCTGCTTCGCCGTCTTCGGGGATGCGTTGTAGAGCATGATTGCGTCCGAGAACGTCTTGCTCGGTTCATCGCCGACTACATGGCGGCGTATCTGCATCTCGGTTTCGCGGTTTATCCAGTCCCGTGCGCCCGCTTCTGTAGATGCCTTAGTGCTTCGCCGGTATGGGCCTGCGATTGGCCTGCCGTTGTATTCGATCCAGCCCTTAGCCCAGTAGAAGCGACCTCTCTTGTAGATTTGGAGCGGCATGCTTGGCCTCCTTCAAAAATCTTGTCGATCTGCGCGGGTGTGATCAGCATGGTCCGACCAAGGCGGTAAAATGCGCCCGTGTCGTTGGCACGCTCGCGTAGAGTGCGTTCAGAGATGTCGATCCCCATGCTGGACATAACCTCGACCCATTGCGCAGGAGTCTTGCCGAGGCCAAGGATTTGAGAGCCATCTGCGGCGTGGTGACTAGACATCGCTCAGCCCTCCCTGCGCGAGGTCGCCGCTCTCGGTTCGGCTTTTACTGTGAACTGCGCCACATACTTTTCCCAAGCCCCGCTGGGGATTTTCGGATTCCGTTTCCCAGGCGCAGTGTAGATGTGATCCAGCATGTCCTCGCGGATCAGGTAGCGAACGTTGGTCACAGGAATACCGACGCGCTCTGCAAGTTCTTTCGGTGTTTCAAGGAGTTTTGTCATGCGTTACCTCTGGCTATCTCGACCACGAAGCGAAGCATAAGATTCCCTTTTGCCTTCAGATTAAAACAAAAGTACGCTCAGCATGTGAGAAACGAGCGCATAGCCACGCATTATGGTCATATTTCATATATGTGACCATATTTGTGGTCAATGCAACTAATTTTAAGGTTGTGCATGACTGTTGAAGGCCTGGGACACCGGTTGTCGGCGATAAGACGCCAAGAAAAGCTATCTCAAGAAGAGATGGCAGAGCGTCTACATGTCAGCAGAAGTGCCTATCAGTATTATGAACGAGGCGAGCGTGATCTCCCTGGGTCGTTGCTTTTGAAAGTATTTCGGGAGTTCGAGGCTGACCCTCTTTGGATTCTTGAGGGTGACATCGAAGAAGGGATAAGTCGACGTGAGCTGCAGATTGCCAAAGCCTACCGCAAGATCGGCTTGGCTGTAGAGCATCGGATCCTGGAACGCGAGCTAACTGTGAACCCGGAGAAGAAGTGGGACGCAATTGATTTCCTTTTTGCGGAGTTCCTCAAAGCTGAGGTTCTACGGAGCCAAGAATTCGCGCCAGCCACTCAACGTATCGATAGCATATTGGGGCTTGTAGCATGACTACGAATGATGAAGCCGTTTCAAACGTGCATTTTCTGAAACCCAAGAACCCAACCCTGAGCGACAGGCTTGATGCCTTCTTGGAGGAAAATTCACTTAAGGTAGATCGGCCCAGCCCATCAAGACCGCCCACCGTTGGTGTCAATAAGATCGTCTGCGCCTCTTGTGGCCGGAATGACTACTATACTCGTGGATTTTGCACGTGCGGACATTTTTTGATCGGCCAGCACGAAGACGAATTTGTAACATGGTCATTGAAAGCCGAAATTCGTGAAAAGGAAGTGGCAGAGCGGCTTGCAGAAAAGTCACGTAAGTGGAAAGCATTGATGTTTCCGAGTACACTGTTTCTTTTTGTACCACTTCTTCAAATGTTCGTTTGGCCAGAAATTTTTGGTTTGACATCGTTTCTTTGGTTCGTACCTGCATTGGGTACTCTAGGCATTGCGGCAATAGCTGAAACAGTTGCTGTCAGAACAATGAGTATCTCTACTGGCAACGCAAGGGCTTGGGATCATACATCGTTTCTCTTGGACCGTGCAGGAGTTGACTTGGAGCGACACTGTTGATGAATCTTCAAATACATCAATCGGATGTCTCAGCAGTTCTGGCAGACACTGGTGGCAACCAGCACCCCAAAGTTGTTGATCTGTTTGCTGGAGCGGGCGGGTTTTCTCTTGGTGCAGTGGCCGCTGGTGCCGAGGTCGTTTTCGCAGTCGAATTTGATCAGTTCGCCTCTGCAACCTACCGTAAAAACCTGTGTCAAAATGGCAGGACAACTCTCTACACACACGATATCGTTGATCTTGATCCAACGGCCTTAGCCAGAAAGCACTTCCCGGATGGATCAGAGTGCGACATTCTACTGGGTGGCCCACCTTGCCAAGGATTTTCCACGCATCGAATCAAAGATGCGGGCGTAGGAGACCCTCGCAACACACTGATTTATAGATATTTCGACTTCGTCAGAGCGCTTCGCCCGAAAGCATTTCTTATGGAGAATGTTCCTGGTCTGCTTTGGCCGAGGCACAGCGACTATCTAAGAAAGTTCTACGAGTTTGGAGCTCAAGAAGGATACACGCTACTCGCCCCAGTGACATTGGACGCCCGGGATTTCGGGGTTCCGCAAAGAAGAAAGCGCGTCTTCATTTTGGGCCTGAGAGACGAGGATCGCGCCGCTGAAATAGATTGGCCCCCGTCGGCTACACACACTGAAACAAATGTCGACCAAGAAAAGAGATGGGTTTCCTGCAAGGATGCTTTCTTAGCTGCCCCAGCTGGCGATCCCAATGACTTGCACATGAAGCACAACGACGAACTAGTCAGAGCGTTCAAGAACACACCACAAAATGGCGGTTCACGGCGAGACTCGGGCCGAACGCTACCCTGTCATAAAAACCATGATGGCCACAAAGACGTGTACGGCCGCATTGATTCACGGATGCCGGCCCCAACAATGACAACAGCTTGCATAAACCCATCTAAGGGCAGATTTGTGCATCCGACGGAGCATCATGGCATCACTGTTCGTCAGGCAGCGAGAATTCAAACCTTCCCGGACAATTTTGTATTTGAAGGCGGCCTGACCGCTGCTGGCAAGCAGATTGGCAATGCGGTTCCGGTCAAAATGGCAGAAGCTCTTATGAAACATCTAATTGAACTATCGACCGCAGGAGAGCCTGACATGTGTGGATCGTCTCTCAAGGAAGACAAACGTTGAGACGTTCGGGCTTTAAAACAAGGGCAAGAACGGTCGACCACTTAGGCCGGGAACAGGTTGCGGACTGCCCCACAGCTATTTCAGAGCTATGGAAGAATGCGTTTGACGCATATGCCACAGATGTCGCTCTGGACCTCTTCGACGGCAAGTCGCCAGTTGCTGTCGTGTCCGACAACGGCCACGGGATGAACCTGGAAGAGTTTCAAGACCGGTGGCTGGTTATTGGAACCGAGTCTAAAGCGACCGCAGATCGCGTCCCGGTTAGAGATCGAAAGGGGCTGCAGGAACGCGTGAAACAAGGCCAGAAGGGCATTGGCCGGCTCTCTTGCGCTAACCTTGGACCGATATTGTTGCTGATCTCCAAACGATCAGACGAGGAGTTCGTTGCGTCCTTGATCGATTGGCGGTTGTTCGAAAATCCCTACCTGAATCTCGCCGATATCTTCTTTCCGACCGTCGAAGTTTCTGATCTTGGTCAAGCGTTCGAACGCTTACCAAGCATGATTGAGGAACTCGTCCAGAATATCGAACCGCTACAGTCTTCGCTCACCGACGAAGCGAGCGCCGAACAACGAGCCAACGCAGATAGAATTGCTCGTGCTTGGAATGATTTTGACAATCTGCCCGAACGGGTTGGTGGCGTGACCTCGAAGGCGATTATCCATAGCATTCGCGAGCTTAACTTCTCGTTGGATCACCTATCTGGGTGGGCAGTTGCGCAAGAAGGTTCAGACAGTGGTACAGCTCTGATTGTATCAGGAATCAACTACGACTTGCGTGCTCAGCTTTTGGACGGAGAATTAAGGGCAACAGAAGCGAGAACCCGAAAAAACTTCCGTGAAACGCTAGCCAGCTTTGTAGACCCCTACATCGATCTAAGTGCCAGCAACATTCCAGATTTCTTCGAAAAATTTGGATACCACGTCCGAGTCTGGAGAGATGGTAGTAGCAAAGAAATCATTGGAAGAGACATCGGCGTATCACGTCACCAAGTGGCCAAAATGGAGCATTGTATCAAGGGGGACGTTGATGAGGAGGGCGTTTTTCGCGGTCGCGTCAAAGCATTTGGGAGCTGGTTGCCTGACGAAGTCAAAATCCTGCCTGCTTCCAACATCGAGATCCCAACTCGCTCTGACACTAGATTGGGTCCCTTCGAGATATACATTTCGTCGATTGAATTCGACTACATGAAATCGACGCACGAAAAGGCTGAACATGATAGATTCATTGAGATGGCCAGACTTTACAGTGGCTTTATGGTTTTTAGAGATGGCTTGCGAGTCTTGCCATATGGTAGGAGCGACAACGACTTTTTTGAAATGGACGAAAGGCGTTCCAGAAACGCAGGTCGCGAGTTTTGGAACCATCGCCAAATGTTCGGTCGAATTGCAACGACACGTGAAGTTAATCCAAACTTAAAGGACAAAGCTGGCCGCGAAGGGTTCATCGACAACAGGGCCGCAAAGGCGCTACGGGACATCGGTGTAAACTTACTGATGCAATCGGCTCGCAAGTACTTTGGTTCGGATGCGCCGGTCAGGAAAGAGCTACTGCCGGAAGTCAGGGAAACGAAGAAGCAAGAACGCGATTCTCAGAACCGAGAAAAGCTAAGAGCAAAGAACAAACGAACGTTTGCGCGAAACCTGAAGGAAGGCCTCGCGAACCTTCCAATCTTGGTTGAACAACTAGAGGATGCCGCACAAAATCTTAGTATCACAAGCGATGCTGAAATCTCAGAAAAGCAGGAATTGATTTCGTCATTTCGAGATCACTTACCTTCCGCAACCATTCCTGGCGCGCCACGTTCTATGTCGCCGCGACAGAAGGAAAACTATGCGTCATACAGGTCACAGGCTGCTCATGCACGGCAGCTTTATGCCACAGTTTCCAAGGCTGTTGATGAGGAAGTCGAGAAGTTCCGCCCGTCAGACCCACTGTCAGTCTTGGAGAGCCAGGTTGAAAAATCACGCAACCGAATTTCAGCTCGTGTAAATCACTGGCAAAAGCTTGTGCGTACACTTCAAACTGATGAATTCAAACGCATCTCAGAGCTTTCGGACCAAAGAAAAGCATTGTTCAAAGACGAGGCTGAGGCGGTGCTTCAACTCTTCAAGGCTGAACGCCAGACTTTTTCATCTGCGTCTGCCAAGCTCACAACTCTGGATCGCAACATTTCTGAGGAAAATGAGGATATCTTTGAACCTTACGTGCGTGCGCTAGAAGGGCTAAAGGAAAGCATCGATCTCGAACATCTTGCTACCCGTGGGATGGAAGAACTGGCTGAAGCAAGAGTCGAGCTTGATCGGTTGAATAGTCTAGCCCAACTTGGGATAGCCGTGGAAATCACTGGTCACGACCTTCAAGACTTTGATGACATAATTTCCGCCGGCCTTAGGGCCTTACCTGAAGAACTGTCGGAAACCAAAGCTGTACAAGACATAACGCTTGGCTTCGAAGGACTTACCGACCAGCTCCGTTTTCTGTCGCCACTTAGGCTGTCCGGGGTCAAGGTAGAAAAGTGGATCACCGGTGTTGAAATACGTGACTACATTCAAGACTTTTTCGGACCCAGCCTCAAAAAGAATCGTATTGAGCTAAGGTCAACCGAAGCTTTTCTGAACTTTAGGGTCTTTGATCAACCTTCCAGGCTGCTTCCAGTTTTCATCAATCTGGTGAACAACAGCATCTACTGGGTCGGAACAAGCAACAACGAGCACCGTGAGATTTTGTTCGACGTAGCGTCGGCAAAAGTTGTGGTAGCAGATAGTGGTCCGGGCGTTGCGCCTGAAGATGTAGACAACCTCTTCAAGCTGTTCTTCACAACAAAGATTCAGGGCGGGCGAGGCGTGGGACTCTACCTCGCTAAGGCAAATCTGGTCTCCGGTGGGCATTCAATTTCATATGCCGGGGACGCCGCAAGTCAGCTGCTCTCTGGTGCCAATTTTTTGATCGTTTTGAATGGGGCCGAGTTCAAGAATGGCTGAGAATTTTCGGAATTTCATCGAAGAAGCGTTTATTGATCCAATCCGCTCTGTCGTGATTGTGGATGACGACTATCCGACGATTGAAGAGGTCCTAGGTGCCGATCCAAAGAACAAAGGCGTCGGTGCTGCAGAGTCGAGACAAAAGGAATGGGTCAAAGACCCACAACAAGTTATGGATGTTGTTAGCGAGTTTCGGTCCAAGGAAAAGAAGTACATCCTCGACATACATGACGCTCAGAACCTGACTGACGATGAGGAAGTCGACGGGGCGGCACACCTACACCAAACTGATCTCCTGGTCTTGGATTATCAGCTTGATCCAGACAATGCCGACGACCACACACGCTCTCTTCGGATTGCGCGCAAACTCTTCGCCAGCGATCACTTCAATCTGATCATCGTTAACACCAACAAAAATCTGGACGAAGTATTTGAAAGCTTCTTGATCGGCCTGCTTGAAAGCGACCGCTTACCTGCACTGTCTGAAGAAGCCGCAGCAAAAGTCGAAAAAGCATACGAAGAAACGAACATACCAGATAACTTCGCTGACGAACTGGATAAAGGTGTGGGTTTTCGCCAGTATGCTTCGGTTGTCGCAAACTGTAAGAACTTAGCCCTCGTGATGTCTGGAAAGGGAGAGTTTGCTGCGCTGAACAAGCTTTTTTTGGATGCAAAATTGGACAAGAAATATTGGCTCGGGATGGCGATGTCAGCGGTGCTTTCCTATCAGGAAAAGATCGCTGAGCAGCTGAGCCAAGAAAACTGTCATGTGTCGAGCTTTCGCGACTCCGGGGAAGTAAAGTGGATTAGGTCAGACCGAGGTTTTATCACGTTTTCAGGCAAACAAGACAAGAAGCCACTACTGGATGCTCTAAGGGCTGCATTGGCTGATTGGAAACCAAAGCCATCACGGCTTTTGCTTGCCAAAATGTCAGCTGATATCGAAAACCAAGGGGTCGAAATGCAGGATCGGGCGCTTGCAGACAACCATTCGTCCGCACTTTGGTTCAAAGAACTGCTTCTTTCTAGCGAAGAAAACCGTAAGTCGACAATTGATCGCACGGTAAGGCGTCATATTGAGTCGATGATCTCCGAAGTGCTCCCAGGAGTGCGATTGTTCGCTGAAAGGCTTGTTGAGTCTCAGAGGCAAGAGAAAGAGGCGGATAATATCGCGGTTGTCAGAGATCACTATCAGGTCGACCTAAGCAGGGCTGAACAACTGAAGAAGGCGCAACTTTTGCACAACGCTTTGGTTTGCAGCGATGACGTTGGCGGGTGGCATATTCAGACAGGCCATATCTTTGACGCCGCTGGGGATACATGGATTTGCGTTTCGCCGTTGTGTGACACAGTCCCGGCGCAAATCTCCAAAAAGAACCTCAGCTTACACGGGAGCCGGCTCAGGTTCACCGCGCTAAAACTCCATGAGAGAAAACGGAACAAGTTGCCCGAGAACGTTCAGAGTAACCAGTTCCTCTTCTTCAGCTCTGATGACGGCGTTTCAGTGTTTTCGATTGTATCTAGCCCTGATGCGATGCCTGAGACGGAAGTGTTCTATGCGGACAACCGGGGAATCTTTGACGACGGTTACAAGTTCACTGTTTCACGCTCTGAAATGAACCAAGAAACCAAAGCCTTTGACATGATTGGCCACCCCTGCGAGGTCCGTTACCAGCTTAGGTACGAGTATGCACAAAACCTCGTGCAGCGTCTTGGAGGTGCGGTCACTCGAATTGGGTTAGACTTTGCGGGCGAGTGAACCTGATTACTGACCTTTCGACCGGTCAAGTCATTTGCCCAATCCTGTGCTGGCGCAGCGTGTATCACATATTGACACATGTATCTAATCATGATACATGCATGTCATGATCCAAAGCACCAAGGGCAAACTCGCCGCCAATGCCGTGAAGGGCAAGTACGGCAAAGGCTTCCCGGGTGACTTGGTTAAGCGCACGCGGGCGATGCTTTCGGCGCTGGATGCGGCGGTTGTTGTTGAGGATTTGCGGTTCCCACCTGGCAACCACTTGGAAGAACTGAAAGGGGATCGGGCCGGGCAACACTCCGTGCGGATCAATGGGCAATGGCGCATCTGCTTTGTCTGGACGCCGAACGGCCCCGCCGATGTCGAGATTGTGGACTACCATTGAGAGGATACGCTGATGAGCTTGCTTGAAGACCCGATGCACCCCGGTGAAGTCCTGAAGGAGCTTTACCTTGACCCTCTAGACATGGGGGCAATCGCGTTTGCGCGGCGTCTGGGCGTGCCTCGGACGCGTATCGAGCGGTTAATCAAGGGTACAACCGGGATCACGCCTGACACAGCGCTGCGCCTCGCGCGCGTGTTCAACACAACCCCGGCGTACTGGGTTAACTTGCAGACAAACTACGACATGGCGGTAGCGGCCAAGGAAATCGATGTGTCTGGCATTGAGCCCTTGGTTGCGGCCTAGTGGAGGTCAGTTGCGGCTAGGGGCAAACCTTGCGCTTGGACAGCGGTTTTTTGCGGCGCGGAAAATGTCCGTTTTGATACGTGGCGCATAGCTTGCAGACCCCCATTTAACGCAATCGTCGCTTATCGAACCCTTTCAATCTTCGTAAGGCCAGCCGGTGAGCGATAAAGAATTCCTAAACTCCTCAAAAAGGTGGCCGGTCGACAAATCTGATGCATTATATGGAGACCATTTTGTAAAAGGGTTGTCGGATGGATCGGCATCTTCGTTGGGTCGCCTTAAGTGCTCACCAACAACTCGCTCCCGTTGTTCATTAGGCTCCCAATGCAACGTGGTATCTTTCGTACCAAATGTGACGGGTTTTTCGCCAAGATAAGTGATTGACGGAATATTGGCGGCGATAAGAGAGAGTCCCTTTAGTTCACCCATATTGATACTTTGAATAAACCCTCCTGGAACGGGTTCTGGTTTATCAATGCGGCAGCGGCGCATATCAGCACCAACAAACATTGATTTTGCACAATCAATGTAGTTCAGAACCGATCCATCGAAACGTGCGCCTGAAAAATCAGAAAACCGCAAGGTTGCGAATTCAAATCGGCATTGAGCGAATATCGCGCCTCGGAATGACCCGTTTGCCAAATTTGCACCACGAAAATCACACCGCCGCAGATCAAGGCGATACTTCCGTACAGCTTCGATACCGATTTGCTCATCGCTCCGGCGTTTGATTACATCAATTGCAATTTGAACATCAGTTCGCAACGTAAAAGGCCCTTCTTCGTCGAGGTCTTGCTCCAACGAAGGCGTTGCAGTGTTTTCACGAACATATGCACAAAGGACTTCCATAACCCGAACATGATCATGACCATTATCAAAGCGGGTGCTATCCTGTGCGATGCGTTCCAACGATAGAATAGCACCGATCCGAACCTCAATATTGGGAGCAGTTTCCTTGAAAACTTGCCATGGGCCTTCGTTTCCAACAGCCTCGTTTCTATCAAGATTTATGCCTTCACCTTGCCACTCGATGATTGTCCTTTCATCAGGCCATGTAGACACAGTTTGCTCGTACCCTTCGTCAACGTCTTCGGTATGTTCGTTCCATCTTCGATACGGCTCGGTTCGCGACAGTTTTGTCCGTGGCTTGCTGGAATAGTCCTGGGCTCTGTTTTCATCGTAGGTGATACGTTCCACCTTACCTGTCCAAATCGTTACTGGGCGGCCAATTCGCTCAACGGCTTTTTCCACCCCAAGCTGTTCGACCGCTTTGTTGATCCGGTCAGTTATGTGACCTTCTTTTTGGTAAAGAACGGTCTGGTGTTTTAGAAAAGTGGACCAAATAAGAAAAGGAGAACCCAGTAGGGCAGCGACCAATGCACCAGCGCCAAGGTTGATCCCCTCAGTCGCACCTGTAACGCCAAGACTGATAGTGTGCCAAGTTACGGCGAATGCGGCGATTAGAGCGGTGACGAATAACAAAGGGAAAGCAAACGTTAGAACTACGCCGATAAGACGCCCCAATGGGCGCGCTATCTGCCAGTTGGGTGAATCTGATATTCCGAGCCATTCCAAAAACCCGTCTCGTCTATCGCCGTTGGCCATTGTTTCTCACCATATAAATGTCACCAACAACCTTTGCGGGATAAACTCTTGGGATCAATGGGCGATTTGAAGGCTATCGTTCTGACGGAGCAAAATCCTGGTCCGCGCTGCCGACCTCAACTGGCCCTAATGCGTCATCCCCCGGTCCATCTCCACCTCCCGCGCTTCTAGCTCTGTCTCAGCCTCTCTTCGGCGTCCTTCGCTAAGCTCAAGCTCGTGCTCAGTTGCTCGTCTAGCGTCCTGTAGCTCGCTTCCTCGTTCAACAATCCACGCAATGCTTTCAGTGACACGGCTTGCGAACGAATAAGCAGCGTCGCGCATTGTGCGATACCATCCATCTGGCTCTGCATCTTGGTCGTCGAGCGTTCCTCTAACCCGCTCAATTCCTTTGCTGAGACCTCGCAGGCCGTCACCAACCGCTCGACGCAGGCGAGCAAGTCGCGCTCCAAGGCTGTCAGGGGTGTCGTCATCTAGTTCTCCTCGATCTTGATGCAGGTCACTGACCTGCCGCCCAGCGTGCAAGTCCTCAGGCGTGTCTTGGTCGGGTCCAATACCAGCCATGTCCCGTCCTCCCTGTCGATCCGCGTCAGGCCCAAGTCCGTCATCTCCGAGCTGGCCAGCAGCAGCGTCCAGAGCAAGCTCGCGGCCATCATCGAGACGATCCCCACCAAGAATGTCCCCGTGATCAGCCAGGGCGAGATCGTCAGCCAGCTCTTGTTCTGTTGCAGAAAGGTGCGGGTATCGGTCTCGATTGTACGCTGCGCGTTGGTCGCAATGCCGTTCAAATCGGTCCTGAAGCTCTCCAGCTGGGATGCCATCGAGGCGGCGTAGTCCTGCCGGATCGTGTCCAGTTCCGCGTTCAGCTTCTCGCTCAGCCGGGTCGGCTTGCCAGTTTTCATGGAAAATCTCTCCTTTCAGCCGCCAGCGCTCGCCGGTGTCGGGATCGCGAGCGGTGATGTAGGCCTTGCCGGTGCGTGGCAGGTCGAAGCCTGCATCTGTCAGGGCGTCGATCATGGATGCGCGGTCGGTGATCAGCCCGAGGTCGATCTGGTCCTGTATCCAGGCATGCAGCTCGTCCCGACCTTGTGCGCGGGTTGGGGCCTCGATGGTGTCGCGGACCTCTTGGGCGCGCTCGACATCCATCGGGTCGGCCCAACCGTGGCGCTGGTTCAACACATCCCGCAGGCTGTCGTAGGCGTCCTGGTAGCCGGGTGGCGCGATGTTGAGGCTCTTGCCCGTCGTCAGCTCCAGGCGCGGTGTGCAGAAGTGAAGCTCGACCCGGCCTTCGTGGCGATGGCGGACCCAGAGCACCTCATATTGCTCAGGGTCCAGCCCCGCGAAGGCCAGCCGCTCGAACCCGTCCATGACCTCGGCCTGCTGGTCCTCGGTCGGATCGTCGCTGGCGGCAAAGCTGATCACGCCCGCTCGGTAGGTCCATTGGTGGCGGCTGGCGTCGATCAGGGCCTCGGTGCGCTCGGGGTTGCCGCGCAGGACCTCGGGCAGCGGGTAGCGGGTGACACTCACGGGCTGGCCGTCGGCACCGCGGATCAGGTCGCGGTTGCTGTCATGGGCCAGCACGCGCTCTGCCACGAGGTAACCGACCGGCCCCGCGCCCGCGCCCTTGCCATTGGAGAAGAACTTGATCAGCACTGCCGCGCCTCATCGAGGAGCGCGGCGAGCTGGCGTTCGATCACCACAAGGCGGCGCGCGACGGTGAGCGTATCGAGGTCAGTGCGCCCGACCTTCATGGCGTGGTTCAGCCAGCGCGCGATCTGGTTGAGGTTGCCGCCAATGCGCCCGACCGCCAGCACGAGAGCGGGGTCAACGCGGGGCACGGGCTTTCGACGGCGGGCTTCAGTGAGGCCAAGCGCTTCGCGTAAAAGGGTCGAGGCGGGCAGGCCAGCCGCCTCGGCCTTGGCGCGCAGCTGTGCCTTCTCGGACGCGGTGCAGCGGAAGACGAAGGTCTCGGTCAGCGGCACTTTGGCGGGGGCTTTGCCCGCGCCGGTGGGGTTCGAAGGGGAGGCTTGCCGCCCCTCGCAAGGTCCCGTGTCAGCAGCGCCAGCGTATGACATGGGTCGCCTTGCTGTTTGCTCTTCGGTGGGATCGATCGCGGTCATGATCTGAGGCCTGCGGCTTGGATTTGGGCCTGCGTCACAAGCTTTGAGGCTAGCAATCCGTCGATCTGCTTGGCCGTGATGTGTTTGCACATCGGGCTGCGATCACTGATCCAGCAGGCCAGTCGCGCTTGGTGGTCAGCCTGCAACGCTGCCGCCTTCTCCCGGTTTTCCGCTTGCTTCTCGACATAGGCCTGCCAACGCCGCGACTGGAACCAGTTATCGGAAAAGCAAACCTTGGAGCGGGTGAAACCTGCGCTGTCGGTGGCATAGGCTTGGACGGCCAACAGCAAGTCCTCCGGCCCGATCCCTTCCTTCATGGCCTCTTCGATCTGGGCAAGGCAAGCCGCTTTGCCGCGAAGGCGATCCGGTGGATACGCCGCCAAAATCTTCTCAGCCTCTTCATCCTCCACCGCCACGCGCTTGCGCGTAGGAGGTTTATGGATGGTTTTAGGATGGTTTGGGGGCCGTGGTGGCCCCGGTACCCCGGCCACTGTGGCCCCCGTTCCGGGGCCAGTCTGGACGGGGTCCACTGTGGCCCCCGTCTCAATCTCGGGTTCAGCCGTCAGTTCCAGCGCCTCGATCCGCGCCAGATCGATCCGGTAAACAACCGTGAAACCGTTCTTGCACCCCCGCGCGCCGGTCTCGACGAGAATGCCTTCTTTCAGGAACTCACGGATCGTTCGCTTGACGGTGGTCTCTCCAAGCTCGGTGTGTCGCTGGATCGTCCCCTTCGAACACCAGATGCCCGAGCCATCGTCAGACGCCTTGTCCGCCAGAAACATGATGATCTGTTTGCGCGTCGCACTCCCGAACTTCCGCTCTGCGCACGCATTCGCCACGCGCCAGCTCATGAGAACACCCCAAAAGCCGCACGAACGTGCAAATTTTGTACAGGTTTTGTACGAGAATTCGGTCGTTTTCGGAGAATTTGGTGGAAAACGAAACGGGCGTTTCTGCACGCTGCTGCACAACAAGCTGAAAATAAGTCATATTTTTCAGGTGTTTTTGGCGACCCCGGCAGGATTCGAACCTGCAACCTGCCCCTTAGGAGGGGGCTGCTCTATCCAGTTGAGCCACGGGGCCATACTCTTGATTACATGCACAAAACGCGGTTCTTGAGATGATCCTCTTGCGTGTCACGGCATGCCGAGCGGTAGCTT
>Ga0316205_10003626_pt1 | contig 14373 bp, 12 predicted proteins | sample 3monthpyrite_MG_FD_204941 | JGI IMG/M metagenome (GOLD analysis project Ga0316205, IMG submission 204941) | Microbial mat bacterial communities from mineral coupon in-situ incubated in ocean water Damariscotta River, Maine, United States -... | ecosystem: Environmental > Aquatic > Marine >... | reverse complement strand
TGCTTTTATTGCCAGGTCTTTTTTTATCACTGATGTTTAATGCGGCTGCAAGCGTGGAAAAATGGCTGCTTTATTCGCTTGGCCTGTCTATCGTTGTTATATCAGTTGTAATAGAATCTGTAGAAGCCATTTTATTATCGCCCTTACTGGGTGATGCGTTTCTGGTAGCTGTTTTTCTCATTTCCTTATCTTGTCTGCTATTACTACTTATTCGACTTAGAAGTGGATCACATATTATATTCCCTGTAGTGTCCATTGAGTCAAAAAATGTCATTTATTCAATAATCATAGTTCCTTTTATACTTATCGCCGTGCTGACACCTAAACTTTTTTGGGAGACCTTTAATGGTGATGGTATGCATGCTTATGAGTCTTCAAGGTTGCTGCTGTTCCAGGCATTTCCTTTTTGGGACCCTGCTACTGGCGCTTTGACCAGTTTTCCGGGTATCACTTCTGCCTTATTTACATACCCGACATCGTGGTTTATTCGGATATTTGGTGAATTCGAAGTAGCAGCGCGTCTGCCCTATATATTGTTTATTAGCGCATTATTTGGTGCAATTGTAACGCTGATAAAACATGGAAAACATAAGCAGATTTCAGTTACAGAGGTAAGTCTCATATGGGCCGCATTGGTAATTTACACGATTACCATGGGTTACAGTGCCAGTTATAATCCTTATTTTGCGGATTTTGCGTTACCTGCCACTCAGGATACATTGCAAATACTTTTATTTCTGGGATTTATCATTGCATTTCTTGACAAAAAACCAGGTTGGCTGCTCCTTTTTTCTGTACTGACATATACATCACTACCCAGTGGGCTTCTATTGATGTTTTTCTGGTGCGTGGCGGTACTACTTCTTATGCGGCCTGTACCCTGGAGAATATTATTTCTGGTTGCAGGATATGTATTACTTATTATTGTTTCATCAACGCTATTTAAAACGTATTCGCCGTATTTAAATTCAAGCGGTGAATATGAAATGTCAAAATTACTGAATCGATTTGCATTTTTACAGGTTTCTGATTGGCAACGATTTATCTACATACTGGTACCCTCTGGCTTTATACCTGTATTAGCCTTGCTGTTCTGGCGGAGACAAGATACTGTAACTCGCGCAATAACTTTGGTCATAGTGGTATATTTCCTGTTTTTTTATCTGCAGGCATATATATCCTTGCATCATTTTTCATTGGCGATGATATTACCGATTATTGTACTATGGAGAACAGATGTTGTATTTAATCAATTTTTTTATAAATATACGATTACACTGGTCTTGACAGGTATTGTTGCCGGGTTGGTTATGGCTTTCCCTGATAATACACAGGTTAATACACATTATAGAAAAATTGCCAAGAAGATGTATTTTGATGTTAAAGGTTATCATGAAATGAAACCTGGTATATTTCGTAGTGTAGAAGTGATGAATAAAGTTATAACACTTGGATCTGATGTAAGAGTTCCTGACAAGCTCTATTTTATGCCGAATATTCTCTGGCTGTATTATTCACAAGGTAATAGCAGGAATAAAAAAAATAATTACATACTGAAAGAAAGTAATAAAATATCACCATCTGATTCTGGTAAAATCTATACCAGAAACGGATATAGTTTGATAATACGAAACCTGGATATCATGAAAAAAGATCTCGCGATAAGACCAGATACTCCACCAGGTAGTCGTGTGTTTAGTATCCCACGTAAAATATTATTTGGTAATGGTTTAGCGAAATTCAATAAGAGACCATACCTGATTGATGTTTCGACTTTACGTAAAAAATAGAATGAACCTTAAAAAAATAATTTTATATAAATTTCAAGGACTGGTTTATGTCAAGTAAACGCTTATTGATCATCGCAGGCTTATTAACCTTATTAGGTCTGGGTGTAGCCGCGTACTGGATTAATCATATAGGCGGTGATCATTTCATTGATGGCATCCTTACAATAAATCCGGTGTATATAATTTTACTACTACTCATTACATGTTTTTTTATATTTATAAGATTTATTCGCTGGCAATTCCTGCTCAGACAAATTTCTGTACGGATACCAATAAGATCAAGCTTCCTGTTATACCTGTCATCCTTGGTGGGTATCGCTACACCTGGCTACATTGGTGAAGCAGTACTCAGGAGTGCTTTTTTACGTAAACAATTCGCTGTACCTATACGAGTTACAGTTTGGGTGTTTGTGCAAGAAAGATTGCTGGATGTTGTTGTGCTCGCAAGTATTTTTTTATTGATAGATGGTACTTCCGGGTTCCAATGGGTTGCATCTTTAATACTGCTAGGAATGTTATTGCTTTGGATTATTTTGTATTTTGTAGCGCCCAGATTAGGGATAGCAACAAACAATATAATGAAGCCTGTTATTATTTTTCAATCAATATTATTGTCTTTTATTTTATGGTTACCAGTAACAGCTATGATCTCGATTTCCGCTTTAAGTGTCAATCAGGAAGTCGGAGTGTTATTCAGTATGCAGTCATTTAGTATAGCCACCCTGTTGGGAGGCCTGTCTTTTATGCCTGCGGGCGTTGGAACCACTGGAAGTGTTGCCATTTTACAGCTTCAGGAATATGGCATGGCTCTTCCTCTTGCAGTTATTGTTATAACACTTGTTCGTATTTCGACAACGGGTGTCACCTTGCTTGTAAGTGTAATATTTCTTATCCGTCAATGGTCAGCTTCATGGGCCGTAAACAATGCAGATAATGAGCAGCATTTTGATGTTATTGCTTCTGAATATAAAGTGCAGTTTCAGGAGCATGTATGGGATTATCTGCTTGATAAAAAAGTGAACTTGATGGTCAGCCATCTTCGTGATCTTCCGGATAATGCAATCGGTCTTGATCTTGGTTGTGGTCTGGGCCAGCAAGCATTAAGAATGCAATCATTAGGTTACAACATGATTGGTTTGGACATGTCTATCGGTTTGTTAAATGAGGCACAGAATTCAGGGCTGATGGTAATAAATGGAAGTGCAGTTCAATTGCCATTACCAGATAATAGTGTAGATTTTATCTATATGGTCGGAATTTTACATCACTTGCCAGATAAGGAGTTTCAAAGGAAAGCATGCAATGAAGTCATGCGGGTACTGAAGCCAAATGGTTTATTTCTGGTTCACGAAACTAACCCTAAAAATATACTATTTCGTTTTTATATGGGATATATATTTCCTTTACTTAAAACTATAGATGAAGGTATCGAGATCTGGCTAGACCCAAAACAATTGTCTGAAACTGAGAACCTTAAGCTTGAAGATACAATATATTTTACCTTTCTCCCTGATTTTATCCCCAGCTTTTTAATGAAGCCGTTAAGAAGGCTGGAAAGAAAGCTGGAAAACAGTTCAGCACGTGCATTTTCAGTGCATTATATGGCAGTTTTAAGAAAGCTGAAGTAAGTGTTCGGGTTAATACTTTTTTCCATCTGACATGCTTACGCTAGGTAAACAGGCTTTGCAATATGTGCAAAGCCTGGTCTCTTATATGATGTCAGAAGGGTGGAGGTATTTCAGGTTATGTGGATGTATAGCTACACTCTCGTTGGCTAATGGTTCCGACAAATAAGCAGTGTGCTGGTTGTTTCTTTAAATATTAGATATTGATACTGACGGGGGCAGTATGATTACTTTCGATGCCACTCGTATCATAGCTTGATATAGAAAAATAATGAGTGCCGGTAGCCAGGTTATTAAAAGTATAATTTAATAATGAAGGATCGTTAAGGTCAGCAACAAGTGTCAAATTCGTACTGCTGGTGCCATAATACAGCCTGTAGCCACCAATATCTGAAATATTTATGAAGGTTCCATCTGTATAGTTTGTGGGCATGCTCCATGAAATTGTTACATTGGCCAATGTGCTGTTAGAAGTGACGTTAATAGAAAAAGACATTGAGGTAGATGTTTTTCCATCAGATACGGTTACGACGATGTTACTGTATGTACCCGTTTGAGTGCTTGATGGCGAGCCCGTTATTTGCCCGGTCGCAGAATTGAATTGAGCCCATGACGGCAAGTTTTTGACGCTGAAAGTTAATGGGTCGTTATTGGCATCATTGGCGCTGGGTGTAAAGGAATAGTTTTGCCCGGTATTCAGACTTAATTGCGGGCTACCGGAAATGCTAGGAGCAATGTTAACGCTCCCTGTGTTTCCACCACTATTATTCGTCGTTGACTTGCTGTCACCTAAGCAGGCAGAAAGCAAAATACTACAGCAAATTACTGATAAGAATCTGATTACGCTCGCCGGTTTGTTCATGTAAATCTTGTACCAAATAGCTATATATAATGTGCAATCATTGTCTTATTAAGCATGCGTCTAATACGTGACACACTTCACATTATGCTTGCCTGGTTGTAAGGGGAGGTTTACTTTTATTTTTTTTGTGATGAATGTCACAGGAAAATATTGGCTTATGTATAATGACATTAACCATTATTTTGTTTTGATAAACATGACATGCAAAATGCGGACAAATGGTAAGATTGGGCTATCAGCTATTTATTATTCAGAGGTTCCTTAATCTTGTAAAGAATAAACTGTTTATTTTCAAAAACGATGGTTAGATCATCAGCATGTTGATTGAGTAGTTTTTTCGTGTTGTCCGGGTGATGTCTGATCTGGTTCTTCATAAATAGAAAATAGTTGGCATTTAATTGTTTAAAATTTTTCCAGAGTGATTCTGACGTACGCTCATGGAAGTAATTAAATGACTTCACCTGAGTATAGAGCGTTAGGACACGGGGTTTCTTGGATACAACTATATCAGAGCTTTTCAGGTTATTGGTTATAAATTGGTACAATTCTTTGGCTGGCGGACCTTCGACGTGATCATAATGTTCTGAGAAGTCTCTGTTTAAAGTGTTTCCAATATATGAAAAAGTTATCAAAGCCAATGCGAGCGCAGGTAGCCATTTTGGTGCACGTTTATACCGGGGTAGGTCTTCTAATCCCTTGACGATATAGAGTAAGTAAAATGGTAAAAAAGGCAAAAGATAGCGGGTTCCCTGATTAAATGGAACTACAATCAATAAGCCTATATATGCTGTGGTCATGATTTCTGAAATATTTTTCTTCCAGACAAGGTTGTAAAAGCCAAGAAGGAATAGCGCACTTGTAACAATAACGGTTATTACCCGAATAGTGAGTGAATAACCATTCGCCCAATATCTTTCCATGCTGAAGAAGTAGATAGTCAGATTATGGGTCACGTAACGAAGGAATGACCCACGGTCAAATAATTGACCGTCATCTTCCGGTGGCAAACCTTTATCAAGTGAGCCAACCATTTTCGTGTATGCAGCATCCGTATTCAGGATATTGTTTTGTATGATATACAGGATGAGAAAAATAATGCTCGAAATAATGAGTGCAAGACGAATTTTCCTTCTGTAAAGTATGTAAGCAGCAATGAAAACCGGAATAAGGATAATGCCGATACTTCTGCATCCATAAGCCAGGTAAGCTAACAGTCCTATGCAGATGCCGTAGGTGATTTCGTGTTTTTTGCTGAGGTTATCCAGCTTCAGGTATTTTTCTGCTATAAGTAAAAACGAAATGAAGAAAAAAATGAATGGAAATTCAGAAAGTATGTGATCTTTGTAGTCCCAGAACCAGGGACTGAGCCCCAGTAATATTATCAGTAAAATACGTGAGCCTGGTTTTTCTAGTTTATTAATAATCAGGCGGTGAAACACAATAAGTGAAAGGCATAATATTGTAATCAGTGTGATCTTGAAGGCAAAAAGATTCACGCCAAACAACATGGCTACAGGCGTTAACAGAAACGGTACTACAGGTGGATATGCGTGGGGTGATGCCCAGCTTATCGTGGGGTTTACAATATGGCCGGTTTTAGTATATGGCAGGCCATTAATCAGATTCATTGTATGCTGAATATATAAGGCAAAGTCTCCACCCCATATATGTCCATCGCGGATCGTTAAAACATAAAAGCAAAAAAGCAATGAGATAACCGTAAATAACGCTATTCGTTCTTTTTTATGCGCATGGTTTAATGTGCTCAAATCAGATATGCCCCCGTATATCAATACTTAGTAGAGTATACTAAATGGTAGGTAGCTTATAGGTTTAATTAAGATTGATTTACGATTTTTTTAAATTTACAGATAAAAATTTTCAGGTTCGATATAGAAGCGCCATTTGGTTGACAATGCAGCAACCTGATTGTTAATTTTTTCGACACGCCATATAAAAAATCAATTCAAACATAACTCATTATGTTTATGGATAAGCGATTCATTTAATGATGGAGGCAGGGTTGTGATATGAGTATTTTGTGGATTAACAAATATGGTAAGAATCAGAGTAATCATTAGGATTATATGAAATTTTAACGTAATATAGATATATTGAGAAACTTATGGGGGTGATTTTTGTCGGGGCATTGATAGTAATGTGTCAGATATAAATCGGTTCCAAATCGCGCATATAATAAAGTAATTATAATGTAATATTTCAAAAGGAATATCATGACTAATCCAGAATCAATAATAGAAAATGTCAGTATTGTGATCCCCGCATATAACGAAGAAGGAGGAATTTCATCCAGTATAAAGGATGTTATAGCGGCAATGGACGCATCCGATTATAGTTATGAACTGTTGATAGTAAATGACGGCTCAACTGACAGAACGGCAGAGCTTGCTGTAGAAGCAGGTGCACGTGTCATAAACTTACCGGAAAATATGGGATATGGAGCAGCTTTAAAAGCTGGAATAAAAAGATCCAAGTATGAAACAATTGTCATTACTGATGCAGATGGAACATATCCGGCAGAAGTTATTCCTACGCTGATTTCCGAGCTTGGCGATTACGATATGCTGGTCGGGGCAAGAACGGGTGAAAATGTAGCCGCACCACTTGTACGTAAACCTGCAAAATGGGTTTTAAGGAAGCTTGCCAGCTACCTGGCTGGCAGACATATACCTGACTTGAATTCCGGTTTGCGTGTTATCAGGAAGGATCTTGTCAGAAGGTTTGTGCATTTATTACCCTCAGGCTTTTCATTTACGACAACCATTACATTGGCTTCGCTATGTAGTGGATCATTAGTAAAGTATTCCTCGATTGATTACCATGCCAGAATAGGCAAGTCCAAGATTAAGCCGTCCCATGCTTTTGATTTTTTGTTATTGATTATACGAACCATTGTTTACTTTAACCCATTAAAAGTTTTTTTGCCGTTAGGCGGGTTGTTTTTTCTGGCTGGTTTTTCGAAATTCGTGTATGACGTCTATATAGGTAATTTCTCTGAATCAGCATTGCTTGGTTTCATTGGCGCAGCTGTTTTATGGGCAGTTGGATTATTGTCAGATCAAATTTCTAAAATGGCACTCAGATCTGACGGTTTATGATCAGAAAATTTTACTCAGGGCTCCTGGGCGCATCTGCAAGTAAGAAAAACAGAAAAATACTGGCGGTGAGGATTGCTGTTAGTGTGGGGATTATTGCATTTCTTTTGTGGTGGTTGCCACTGGATGAATTGGTTAAGGCTATTCAATCAGTTCCCGGAGTTACCTGGTTAATCGTAATCGCCTGTTTCTTGCTGGGTCATTTCGTTTCTGCTTTGAAGTGGCGGTTATTGTTAAGTGTAGTAGGTACGCATATTACTGTACTGCAGGCTGTTCGTGCTCATGGCGCAGGGCTGTTCGCAAACCTTTGTTTACCATCCATAGTCGGGGGTGATTTTGTCAGAGCGGCTGTAATCGTTCGTGAAAAAGGGAGCATGGAATCAATTGCTCTTGGTAGCCTGACTGATCGGATAAATGACACATTTGCGCTGTTAGTACTGGCCAGTATTGCTGGTTTTTTTATCCCTGGTTTTTCCAGTATGGATGTGGGGAATGTTTTAACTATTGTATCTGTTTCACTCATTGCTTCAGTACTCGTCGGCTTTTTTGCGATTAAATTTGTTCCAGTCAGTCTGTTTCCAGTAAAAATAGCCGGAATTGTGCTCAAGTTACGAGGTGCCGTTGATTCCTTATTATCGGCACCACATATTGCGCTGATGGGTTTTATATTATCTATTAGTATACAAGCAGCCTTTATCGGCCTGAATATTGTCATTGCAACTGCAATGAATATTTCTGCAGCGTGGGCGATCTGGTTTTTTGCGTGGCCACTTGCCAAGTTGATAGCATTGGTTCCGGTTAGTCTGGGTGGTATCGGAGTACGAGAGAGTGCAATGGCAGTGTTGATGGCGGCATTTGGTATTGATGCGGCTGTTGTGGTTGCTCAATCTTTATCATGGCAGGCGGTGTTAATTGTATCAGGTTTGATTTCGGGTATTTTTGTAACCTGGTTGCCGGGTAATGTGGCGCAGGTTGAACAGATTCAGCAAGGGGATAGAGCATGACTGAGATAGTGATACTGGGGGCCGGCCCGGCCGGACTGGCAGCCGCGATGGAGCTTGCAGAGGCCGGTGTAAAGGTGACCGTGCTGGAATTACAGGATCATGTTGGTGGAACTGCAACAAGTTTTAATTTTGAGGGAGTGAATGTTGACTATGGCAGTCATCGATTACATCCGGCATCAGATGCAGCAGTCCTGGCTCGAATAAAAAAATTATTAGGTGAAGATTTATTAACCAGACCGCGTCATGGCAGGATTCGTCTGATGGGACGATGGATACATTTTCCTTTAAGACCGATTGATCTTGCCATCCGTATGCACCCGAAGTTTGCCATAGGCGTCATGTTGGATTTGGCGAAAAAAATATTTTCTGGCAAAAATGAGACTAAACAGAATGATAGTTTTGCCAGTGTGCTAAAACGGGGGCTTGGGAGCACCATCTGTAAAGAGTTTTATTTTCCCTACGCAAAAAAAATCTGGGGTCTGGAGCCTGACGAGCTTTCACCCATACAGGCCAGAAAACGAATCTCTGCAGGATCGATTGGCAAGATGATCAAGCGCCTCCTGCCGGGTGGTAGTAAGGGTGGTGCGAGTACCAAAGGAATATTTTATTATCCACGTTCAGGCTTCGGGCAGATTTGTGAATCCATGAAAATGGCAGCGCTTAATGCTGGCGCTGAAATAGTTCTCAATGCGAAAATAACGAAAATCAGCACGGGGCTGGAATCTCCTGAAGTCACTTATGAGAAAAACAAGCAGTCTGTTGAATTAAAAGCCGATCAGATATTTTCAACAATACCAATATCAGCTTTAACTAAATTGATTAATGCCAAAATACCCGCTGAAGTTGAAGATGCCGCTAATTCGCTCAGATTCAGATCCATGCTGTTAGCATATATCAGACTCGAACAAGAACAATTTACAGAATATGACGCGCATTATTTTCCGGGTGCAGATTTGCCATTTACTCGTGTATCTGAGCCAAAAAATTATTCAGATAGAACAGAGCCAAAGGGTCATACGGTACTGTGTGCTGAAATACCCTGTTTTCAAGGGGATTCCATCTGGGAAAAATCAGATGCAGAAATTTCGGCAATAGTAAGCGAAGGTCTTAAAGATGCTGGCTTGCCCGTTAATTCAAATATTAGTGCCGTTAAAACAATACGCCTTCCTCATGCATATCCTTTGTATACCATTGGTTATGAAAATCATTACAGTCCACTAGAGAGCTGGGTTGATGGGCTTGATGGTATACTCAGTTTCGGGCGTTTGGGATTGTATGCACATGATAATACGCATCATGCGATCTTCATGGGGCAGGCGGCAGTTAAATGTCTGAATAATAAGGGTGATATTGACAGAGAGCAATGGAATGATTTCAAGAAAATATTTGAAGCACATGTTGTCGAAGACTGATTTCAAATAAATGAAATCAGCCTCAGGCCGGGCTTAATTAGAACTTGCCGGGAGTTGGAAAATAGCGTATCTTGAAATCTATGCTAGTTATATGTTTTTAAAGTAATTTATTGGTAATCATCAGCTAAAAGTAACATTTTAGCCCTATAAAAGATCATGCAGGATTGGAGGCATTTATGAGTCGGGATGAGGTTTTTAGCGGAACAGCTTCCAGGGGTAGTGACTTTGAATTCAATGAAGAAGTGGCTACAGTATTTGATGACATGCTTATTCGTAGCGTGCCTTTTTATCTCGAACAGCAAAAGCTGATTGAGGAGATAGGTAATCAGTTTTACATTCCAAATACTTCCATAATTGATCTCGGTTGTTCTACAGGAACGACGCTTATACGCATGGCTGATAGCGTTAGTTCAGCTACGCAATTGATAGGTTATGATAATTCACAGCCGATGCTCGATAAGGCCCAGGCAAATATTGATGAGGCAGGCATTACCGACAAAGTAGATCTTCGCTTCGGAGACATGAATGATAAACTGGAAGATCTTGATTTTAATAATGCCAGCGTTGTTACATTATGCTGGACTTTACAGTTTATTCGTCCGCTTAAGCGCGATGCGCTGATCCGTAAAATATATGATGGAATGGCTGATGGTGGGGCATTGATAGTAACAGATAAAGTTCTGACCAATGATTCAAATATGAATCGTTTTTTTATTGATTTTTATTATGACTTCAAACGCCGCAATGGTTATTCTGACGAAGAAATAAACAAAAAACGTGAAGCACTGGAAAATGTCCTGATTCCTTTCAGGGTGGATGAAAATTTTGAGTTATATAGACGTAATGGTTTTCAGATTGTAGAAACATTCTTTCAGTGGTACAACTTTGCAGGATTCCTTTGTGTGAAGAGTGAGTCGTAATGAGTATGACTACAGATGGGTGATAATTTATTTGTACTCAGGTAGTTATTCGAGATGAAGGCAATTATTACTTTTCATAGTGTGGATAATAACGGCTCCGTTTTGTCATACCCGGTTAACAGTTTTACATTACTGCTAAAGCGATTACATGATTTAGATATGCCTGTGTTGAGTTTGCATGACTTACTGGATGTAAACGTCATGAAAGGTGTTGCAATTACATTTGATGACGGCATGCAATCAGTGTTTAAAAGTGCATTGCCTGTATTGAAAGAATATAAAGCACCAGCCCATGTTTTTGTTACAACCAATGCGGTGAATTCAGATAAAATGTGGCCATATGACAATCGATATGGTGAGTTTGACATGCTCGACTGGGATGAGATTGGCGCGCTGAGTGATGCAGGGATTTATATAGATGCGCATACGCAGTCGCACCCGGATATGCGCACGATTACCCCTGATCAACTCGAAGATGAATGTCATTCGGCGGATGAGATAATTGAGGGTTATGTCGGTAAAAAACCAGAATATTTTGCATACCCGTTTGGATATCATAATAAACGTGTCAGGGCCTTTACTGGAGACCATTACAGTGCTTCTGTAACGACAGAACTTCGTATGCTTGGTGATAATGAAGACAGTGCTGCATTGCCCAGGCTGGATAGTTTTTATTTTCAGTCAGATAATGCAATTAATAATCTGTTTAGTTGGAAGTTTAATCAATATATAAAAACAAGATGGTTGTTACGTCGAATCAAAGGTAGTCAATGCAATCCTGCCTGTGAGTGATAAATTAATATCTACCAGCTATGGCTTTTGTTTAATCCGATATCAGAGTTGAAGAGTTGACTAAAATAACAAAACATCTGTATACAGCTTTTCGTATCATTCTTGCAGTGGGTATGCTCTATTATCTGGCCAGATCCGGGCTGATTGAATGGAGTGCGTTGAGTGGACTGGTGAGCTCCTGGCACTATACGTTGCTAGCGATATTACTTTTTTTTGTGGCCACTTTTCTGCAGGCCTGGCGCCTTCAAATATTAATAAATACTCATCTGAATCTCTCGTTTTATGCGTCAGTACGGTTAACATTTATTGGCTTATTCTTTAATACGTATTTACCGGGCGCAACGGGTGGTGATCTGGTTAAAATATATTATGCCAGCAAGGGAAATCCCGGCAGTAAAACAGAAGTAGTGACGATTTTTTTTATTGATCGGTTTATCGGGTTGTTTAGTTTGTTATCATTGCCACTGCTGATGGCACCTTTTTTCTGGAATTTGATAGAGCAGCAATCAACTTTAAAAGGCCTGCTCATCATATCGCTGGCTGTTAGTACGGGTATTATTGTTGTTGTTACGCTGGGTGCAAGATTTGATGCGGATAACAGTAGATTCCTTGGTTTTATTGAAAGGAAAATACCATTTGGTGATATTTTTAGGCGAGCAATTAATACCATGCATGCATATCGCTACCAGAAAAAAATTATCTTTAAGGCTATTGGCTGCTCATTGTTTCTTCAACTCATCATGGTTTATGTGTCATTGTCAATTGCACAGGCTATCAATAAAGATGGCGCCAGCCTTGAAATGACTATATTGGTACCACTGGGCTATCTTGCCAATGCACTGCCTGTCACACCTGGAGGGATAGGGGTCGGAGAGGCTGCTATGGAAAGTTTATTTGCACTATTTCAATTGCCGGGTGGGGCAGAAATGATGATCGGCTGGCGTATTGTTATGGTTATTGCGGGCCTTGCAGGTCTGGCATTTTATCTGAAAGGCGAAAAAAGAATGGTATTCAGTAAAGGATGATATGATAGGCAATATTATATTCATATTTGTATTACAGACTGGACGATACCCGGATAGTTTGGTGTATAATAAAATCCTTACATTTGCTGTCGATAAAAGGGATGTAAAGTGAGTAAAAATAAAAGTAAATTTGATCTGCCTAAAGTGGCCTTTTTTGCGGCTATTGCGTTGATGATATTTTTTGCGGGCGGTGAATTTGCTCAGCGTAACTGGCACCCATGGAAATTCTATACAAATACATATAAAAATGCCAAGCAGTTAATTTTACAATCGATTGCAACTCGTCCGACTATAATGGAAGAGATTAAATATAAAGGCGATGGCGTTGTTCGTTATGATGCCAAAAAAGCCTTTGATGGATATACGCTGGTTCAGGGATGGTTTTCGGAAGGTACGGACATGCGCCTGTTAGATATGAAGGGTAATATTGTCCATCAGTGGCCAGTTAGTTTTTCAAAGCTATGGCCAGATCCGAAACATTTACCTGAAGGTAAAATTCCTAAAACACGCTTTAACCTGGACATTCATGGTATGTGGTTACACGCGGATGGATCAATAGTCTTTAATTTTTCAGAATTAGGGACGGTTAAACTGGATAAGTGCGGCAAAGTTATCTGGAAGTTAAATCGACGCACACATCATTCTATTACAATGAATCCCGATGGGTCAATGTGGATCCCAGCTCTGGCTCACCCAGATAATATTGATGATAAATTAATTATGTTCGGGCTAACCAAGCAGGAGCTTAGGCTTCGTGAAACATATGAAGATCGCATACTTCTTGTAGATGCCCATGGGAAGATCAAAAAAGAATTTTCATTGTTGAAGATATTGATTGATGCGGGTCTTGAAGATCAGTTATATGATGTAGGCAAGATAGTAAAGATTGACCCGACGCATTTAAATGACATCGATGTAGTAACAAGCGCGCTGGCAAACAAGCTTGCCGGTGTAAATGAAGGTGATTTACTTGTTTCTATTCGTCAAATGCATATGTTAGCGATCCTGGACAAGGATGACGGTCATCTGAAATGGCACAAAAGTGGTCCCTGGGTTCGTCAACATGATCCGGATATAACCGCAGCAGGGAATATTGAGGTGTTTAATAACCGGCGTGATTATTTCTTGCTGAGCAAAGCCTCTGGCCACCTGCCAGGAAGTAATATCGTCAGTTTAGATCCAGTTAAAAACAAGGTTAGTATCATTTATCCACAAACTGGCCAGGAAACATTCTATACTGAAATACAGGGAGTTCATCAATTATTACCTAATGGTAATCGCCTTATACTTGAATCAAAGGCAGGGCGTGTTTTTGAGATAGATGATAAAGGTACAATTGTTTGGGAATATATTAAGCCATATGATGATAAGTATGCTGGCTGGTTCGGGCATGCTATTCGTTATGATAAAAATTATTTTTCGGTGAAAGACTGGGCTTGTCATTAGTCTGGAAAACAGAATACAGGAGAAGCTAATGTTTTATTTGTTACGCATAATTATGACTATGTCTATTTTTCTGGTGCCTACTTTGGCGAGTGCGTATGTAGGTCCTGGTGCCGGGCTTTCTGCGATAGGCTCTGTGCTTGCTTTGATCGGCGCGGTCATTATGCTGATTGTCGGTTTTTTATGGTATCCAATCAAGCGTATGCTTCGAAAAAGAAAGCAGTCCTCAGATTCTGAAGCTGGCGACAGTCAGCATTCTGATTCCGGAAAAGAATAGAATATAAACATGGATTATGCTGGTGCAATCTTGTTAGTAATTGTTTTTATTGTACTTTTGAAAGTACTGAAATTACTGGAGAACTCTTTGCAAGTAGTCCGGATTTC
>Ga0316205_10003625_pt1 | contig 14378 bp, 11 predicted proteins | sample 3monthpyrite_MG_FD_204941 | JGI IMG/M metagenome (GOLD analysis project Ga0316205, IMG submission 204941) | Microbial mat bacterial communities from mineral coupon in-situ incubated in ocean water Damariscotta River, Maine, United States -... | ecosystem: Environmental > Aquatic > Marine >... | reverse complement strand
TCACCCGCGTTCCGCGCGGGTTGGTGCCAACGCCTGCGGCGGCCGGCATTCTGGCCGGCGCACGCCAAATGGCAGAAGCCGCCGCCAAGCTGGAACTGGCGGCAGCAGGGCAAAGTGCCGATCTGGCCGGCAGCGTGCGGGTGACGGCCTCGTTGGCCATGTCGCATTTCGTTTTGCCCCCGATCTTGGCGCGCTTGCGGCAAAGCCATCCTGAGATTCAGATTGAACTGGTGCCCAGCGACACGACCGAAAACCTGTTGTTCAGGGAAGCCGATATTGCCATCCGCATGTATCGTCCCGAGCAGATGGACATCGTCACACGCCATGTTTGCGACCAGCAAATTGGCCTTTATGGCGCCACCGCCTACCTGGATCGGGTCGGCCGCCCTGCCAGCCTGGAAGACACAATTTCCCTGGATGTCGTGGGCTATGACAAAAGCGAGCTGATCATTCAGGCGATGCGCACATTTGGCCTGAACGTGGGTCGCGATTTTTTCGGTATGCGCTGCGACGACCAGGCGGCTTATTGGCACCTTGTCGTGGCCGGCTGCGGTATCGGTGCCGCGCAGCGGGCGATCGGAGATGCAGAACCCCGGGTAGAAAGAGTGTTCGAAGGGTTGGCGTTGCCCAGCCTGCCCGTCTGGCTGGCCGCACCGCAAGCGCTGCGCGTCACGCCGCGCATTCGATGTGTCTGGGATTTCCTGTCAGACGCGCTGGCGCGGCAAGCCGCCGCTTGACCCTTGGGCCGCCGCCCGTTACCCGGTGACAAACCATTCCAAGAGGACGTGAAACGATGGCAAACCCTTCCCTTTTGATCCTGCCCGGCGACGGCATTGGTCCTGAAGTCATGGCCGAGGTGCGCAAGGTGATCGACTGGTTCGGCGCCAAGCGCGATCTGGTCATCGACGTCAGCGAAGACCTTGTGGGCGGTGCCGCCTATGACGCACATGGCGTGCCGCTGACCGACGCGACCATGGCCCGCGCCCAAGAGGTTGACGCGGTTTTACTGGGTGCGGTCGGGGGCCCGGCCTATGACAATCTGGATTTCAGCGTCAAACCGGAACGCGGCTTGCTGCGGCTGCGCAAGGAAATGGATCTGTTCGCCAATTTGCGTCCGGCGCAGTGTTTTGATGCGTTGGCCGATTTTTCATCTCTCAAGCGCGATATCGTTGCCGGGCTGGACATCATGATCGTGCGTGAATTGACCAGCGGTGTCTATTTTGGCGAGCCGCGCGGCATCCACAAGGAAGGCAATGAACGTGTCGGCATCAACACGCAGCGCTACACCGAAAGCGAGATTGCCCGCGCCGCCCGCGCCGCTTTTGATCTGGCGCGCAAACGCTCAAACAAGGTCTGTTCGATGGAAAAGGCCAATGTGATGGAAAGCGGCATCTTGTGGCGCGATGTGGTCAATGAAATCCACGCGGCCGAATATGCGGATGTGGAACTGAGCCATATGTATGCCGACAATGGAGCGATGCAGCTGGTGCGCGCGCCCAAACAGTTTGACGTCATCCTGACCGACAACCTGTTTGGCGATATTCTGTCGGATTGCGCGGCGATGTTGACCGGATCGTTGGGCATGTTGCCCTCTGCCAGTCTGGGCGCGCTCATGGACAACGGCCGCCCCAAGGCGATGTATGAGCCGGTGCATGGTTCGGCGCCTGATATTTCGGGCCAGGGCAAGGCCAATCCAAGCGCTTGTATCCTGAGCTTTGCGATGGCGTTGCGCTATTCGTTCAACGAAGGCGCAGAGGCTGCCCGGCTGGAAAAGGCCGTGAACGATGTCCTGGCGCAGGGCATCCGCACCGCCGATCTGTTTCAGGCCGGTGACGCGGACCCTGTCAGCACATCGCAAATGGGCGATGCGGTTGTCGCCGCGCTGGATGCCAGCCTTTAACTCCGGGGCAATGGCGCGGGGCTGGGCAGCCAGCGCCATTGCCATATGCGAGCTTGTGGTTGGTTATTTCGCGATCGGGCTGTAGACAGCCTGACAAAGTCATAATGCAGGTTTCCGATCCATGTCGCACAATATCAAAGGTGTCTTGTTTGCTCTTGGCGCATTCGCAATCTTTGCAACACATGATGTGATCGTGAAATTTCTGGGCGGCCAGTATGCGCCGTTTCAGATTATCTTTTTCAGCGCATTGCTGACCTTTCCGCTGGCCACATTCATGCTGATGCGCGATCCGACGCATGGCCATTTGCGCCCTGTGCATCCGTGGTGGACGGCCGTCCGTACAATTGCTGCGGTTGTTGGCGCGGTGTCTGTATTCTACGCTTTCTCGGTGCTGCCGCTGGCTCAGGTCTATGCGATTTTATTCGCCACGCCGCTGTTGATCACCATCTTGTCGATCCCGATTCTGGGCGAGATTGTCCGTTTTCGGCGGTGGGCTGCGGTCATGGTGGGCCTGATCGGGGTAATTGTGGTGCTGAGGCCTGGTCAGGCTGATCTGTCGCTTGGCCACGGCGCCGCGTTGCTTGGCGCCTTTGCCGCTGCCTTTGCCTCGATCATTGTGCGCAAGATCGGTCGCGAAGAGCGCAGCGTGGTTCTGCTGCTTTATCCGCTGGTGGCCAATTTCGTGGTGATGGCCGCGATCTTGCCTTTCGTCTATGTGCCCATGCCGATCGAGCATCTGGGCCTGGTGGGTGTGATTTCGGCCTTTGCCTTTGTCGCGGGATTGATGATGATTGCGGCCTATACGAATGCAGATGCGGCCATCGTCGCCCCGATGCAGTATTCGCAAATCATCTGGGCCACGATCTTTGGCATGGTGTTGTTTGACGAATTCCCGGACAGCGCGACGTTGTTGGGCGCCGCCATCATCATTTCCAGTGGCCTGTATATCGTGTTCCGCGAAAGCCGCGGCGCGGTGTCCGAAAACACGCCGGTTCTGCGCACCAGATCGCGCCATGAAACGCCCACTGGCTTTCGCGTTGGCCTGTTGCTGAGACGCAAACAGGAACGTAACGCACAAAAATAGGCCGCGCGCGCGGCTAGACGCTGAGCGTGGCCGAGACCGCGCGTTTCCAGGCGGCGTATTTTGCCTCACGCAGTGCGGCGTCCATGGTTGGATCGAACCGCTTTTCGCTGCGCCAGCTGGCGGCGAAGCCCTGTTGATCAGGGTAGATCCCCGCGCGCATCCCAGCCAGCCAGGCCACGCCCACCGCAGTGGTTTCCAGAACCGCAGGCCGGTCAACCGGTGCGCCTATTATGTCAGACAGGAATTGCATCGCGCCCTGGCTTGCGCTCATCCCGCCATCGACGCGCAGAACGCCGGCCGCGCCCGCGGTGGTCCAATCGGCGTGCATGGCTTCCAGCAGGTCCCGGGTCTGGAAACCAACGCATTCCAGCGCCGCACGCGAAAATTCGGCCGGGCCAGAGTTGCGGGTCAGACCATAGACAGCGCCGCGGCAATCCGGGTTCCAATAGGGCGCACCCATCCCGGTGAACGCCGGCACGATAATCACATTCTGGCCAGGATCGGCGCTGTCAGAAAGCGCTTGCGTTTCAGCCGCATTGTCAATGATCTTGAGCCCGTCACGCAGCCATTGCACCACCGCACCCGCGATGAAAATCGAGCCCTCCAGTGCGTAGGTGGTCTTGCCGTCCAGTTGATAGGCAATCGTGCCCAGCAAGCGATTTTGGCTGGCGACCATGGTGTCGCCCGTGTTCAACAGGGCAAAACACCCGGTGCCGTAGGTCGATTTCAACATACCCGGCTCAAAACATGCCTGTCCAATCGTGGCGGCCTGCTGATCGCCCGCGACGCCCAAGATCGGGATTTCCGCGCCCAGCAGATCGGCCTTGGTCACGCCAAAATCGGCAGCGCAATCCAGCACCTCGGGCAACATGCCCATTGGCACATCCATCATGTCGCACATTGTGCTGCTCCAACGGCCCTGGCCGATGTCATAGAGCATCGTGCGCGCGGCGTTGGTGGCGTCGGTAACATGGCGCGTGCCGCCGGTCAGGTGCCAGATGAGGAAACTGTCGACAGTTCCGAACAACAACTCTCCGGCCTGCGCGCGGGCAAGCGCGCCGTCCACATTGTTCAGGATCCAGTTGAGCTTGGTCGACGAGAAATAGGGATCCAGCAACAGTCCGGTCTTTTCGGTGACGACAGGTTCATGCCCGGCGGCGCGCAATTCCTCGCAAAACGGGGCTGTGCGCCGATCCTGCCAGACGATCGCCTTGTGAATGGCCTGGCCCGTGGCCTTGTCCCACACAACCGTGGTTTCGCGCTGGTTGGTGATGCCGATCCCGGCAATGTCGTCGGCTGCTATCCTGGCTTTGGCAATCACATCCTGGCAGGTCTGAAGGGTTGTGCGCAACAAGTCGCCCGCCTCGTGCTCGACCCAGCCCGATTGCGGAAAATGCTGGGTAAATTCCTGCTGTGACGTTGCGGTGGGTTTCATGTCACGATCGAACAGGATTGCGCGCGTTGAGGTCGTGCCCTGATCAATGGCAAGGATAAAGGTCATCACAATGCTTTCTTGTTGCCGGTGTTTGTCGCTGCGTTGGTATTTGCGGCCTCGGCCATCCATCGGTCAAGTGCGGTGATCTGTTCGGGCGACATCCGCAGCCCCAGCCGCGATCTGCGCCACACGACATCCTCGGCGGTTTGAGCGAACTCACGGGTCATCAGCCAGGCAATTTCCCGCGCGGTCAGCGTGGCGCCAAAGCTTTCGCCCAGATCGGCGGCGGATGTGGCACCGGCCAGAACACTCGCCGCCTCGGAGCCATAGGCCTTGATCAGGCGGGTGGCCCAGAAGTCATCGAGAAAGCCATAATCTGCTTTCAGCTCCGTGATCAATTTGCTCACATCGCCCACGGCAAAATCGCCGCCGGGCAATGCCACGCCTGCGGTCCAGTCACCGGTTTGATCCGCAATGAAGGGCTTGATCTTGTGCAACGCCTGCTCGGCCAGTTTGCGGTAAGTCGTGATCTTGCCCCCAAATATGTTCAACAGCGGCGCCGCATTGTCGCGCGCATCCAGCGACAAGACATAGTCGCGTGTTGCCGCGCTGGCGGATGTCGCGCCATCATCATACAGCGGCCTGACGCCCGAGTAGCTCCAGACTATATCATCCGGGGTGACGGGCTTGGCGAAATAGCCCGAGGCAAAGTCGCACAGATAGGTGACCTCTTGCGGCGTGCATTGCGGGGTGGTGTCGGCGCTCGCGTGGTCGACATCCGTCGTGCCAATCAGCGTAAAGTCGTTCTCATATGGAATGGCGAATATCACACGCCCGTCTGCACCTTGAAAAAAGTAGCCCTTGTCGTGATCAAACAGCTTGCGCGTGACGATATGGCTGCCGCGCACAAGGCGCACGCTTTCAGTAGACGCGATCTGCAGTCGATCCGAAATCACGTCACCGATCCAGGGCCCTGCGGCGTTGATCAGGACACGCGCCCAGGTTTCATGGATCGTGCCGGTATCTTTGCTTTGGAGGCTGATTTTCCACAGACCTTCTTCGCGCTCGGCAGAAATGACTTCGGTGCGTGTCAGGATGGTGGCGCCGCGTTCCTGGGCGTCGCGCGCATTCAGCACCACCAGGCGCGAATCTTCGACCCAGCAATCCGAATACTCAAAGGCGCGCTGAAACTTCGGGTCCAGCGGCGCGCCTGCGGGATGTTTGGCAAGGTTCAGTGTCTTGGTGCCCGGCAATATTTGCCGCCCTCCCAAGGTATCATACAAGAACAGCCCCAAGCGGATCAGCCAGGCCGGGCGACGCCCCCGCATCCAGGGCATGACGATATTGAGCAGGCGCGATGTAGGGGTTGAGCCCTCGAACCTCATGTCCTTGTGGACGGGCAATACAAACCGCATGGGCCATGAGATATGCGGCATGGCGCGCAGCAGGGTTTCGCGTTCTTTCAGCGCCTTGGCTACAAGGCCCACCTCGAAATATTCCAGATAACGCAAGCCGCCATGGAACATCTTGGTCGAGGCAGACGAGGTGGCCGAGGCCAGATCATTCATTTCCGCCAGGGTCACAAGAAGCCCCCGCCCCGCCGCGTCGCGGGCAATGCCGCAACCGTTGATGCCACCGCCAATGATGAAGATGTCACTCACGGCTTGTTGGGCTTTTGAGATGGGCATGGGCCGCTCCTGCGTTTGACCGTGCTTTGCACGACCATGAGTCGGGGGGGCGTGTCAATTCATATTTCTTCGTTTTTGTTCGTTTAAGCGCGAAAAAGCCCCCGATTTTGGCATTTTCGGTTGCGTGTCCCGGAAATCCTCACATAATCGCGCGAAAACGAGGGCCCATGGCACAATCATTCAGACAACCCAGCATTCTGGAGATTGCCCGTCGCGAAGGTCGGGTGATGGTCGAAGACCTGGCGGAGCGGCTGGAAGTCACGCAGCAAACCATCCGCCGCGATCTGACTGAGCTGGCGGATGCGGGCAAGCTGGAGCGTGTGCACGGCGGCGCGATCTATCCATCTGGCGTGACCAATATCGGCTATGAAGAGCGCCGGGGGTTGAATGAAGTGGCCAAGGCCCGTATCGCGGGTGCTTGCGCCGCGGCCATTCCTGATGGCGCGTCGGTCTTCGTGAACATCGGCACCAGCACCGAAGCCGTGGCCCGCGCCCTGCTGACCCACAAGAACCTGATGGTGGTGACAAACAATATGAATGTCGCCAACATTCTGGTCGAGAACCCACATTGCGAGATCATCGTCGCTGGCGGCGCATTGCGCCGATCCGACGGTGGATTGGTCGGAAATTTGACCATGCGCACGATCGAGCAGTTCAAATTCGACATCGCTGTGATTGGATGTTCGGCGATGGATTTGGATGGCGATCTGCTGGATTATGACGTGCAGGAAGTGGGTGTCAGCCAGACGATCATCGCGCGCGCCCGGCAAGTGTTTCTGGTGATGGATCACTCCAAGATCGGCCGCGCGGCGCCGGCCAAGATTGCCTCGCTGAAAGAGATTGATCGCTGTTTCACCGACCAGGGCTTTCCAGCCCGCCTGGTTGAAGATTGCACGGTGTGGGGCACGGAAATTGTTGTCGCGGCTGGCAGCTAGTTCTGCTCACGCAACACGCCCGCTGCCGACAGATTGCGGCCCTCGAAGATGACTGGGTGATCGTTGTAGTTGAACCAGAACCGCTCGGCCCCACAATCCCGCCGGCGCAAGCCCTCTGGCAAATCCACCGTCCGAATGCCTGCGTTTTCGCAGGCCGCGCGCAGCAAGTTGGCGAGCGCGGTTTGATCCAGCCAGGCGCCCAGATAGGCCAGATTGCCGGTCTGCATCATGACAGACGCACCATCCGCGGTTCTGGCGACGATTTCGGCCGTTCCCTCAAGCGTTTCGCAATAGTGGATGACATGCCCGCCGCCTGCCATCGGGCGCGGCGCATCCGGGCGCAGGCTTTCCAGTTCGGCCACCGTGACGTCCAATCCGGGCAAATCCGGCGGCAACGGCACGGGGATCGTCATGTCGGCGTCGCGCGCGGCGCTTCGTGGACCGATGATACAGGTCGCTTTGCTGTCGGCCAGCGCCGATTTCAGGGCGTCCGGCATATGCATCATTCCGGGGGCCAGCACCATTTCATATTCTGCGAAATCGCGCGCGGTAGCAGGCAAGATGTCAAGTGACAAACCCAGCGCGCGCAACGCCTTGTAAGTGTCGAAAACCACTCCGAAATAGCTTAGCCCCTGTCCGTGCGGCTGCGTCTCCCATGCGAAATCGGCATCATAATCAAAGATCAACGCGACCGGGGCGCGGGCCTGTTGCACCTCTGGCGCATCGGCCAGCTCTTGCGCCACGCGTCGGGCTTCGGCCATTGCCGGTGCCTCCTGGCTGTCGGGGCGCAAGAGGCCCGCATGCAATTGTTCCTGCGCCATCGGCGCTTGCCGCCAGCGAAAGTAGCAAACAGCCTCGGCGCCATGGGCAAAGGCTTCCCAGCTCCAGAGCCGAACCATGCCAGGCAAGGGCGCAGGATTGTAGGGCGCCCAGTTCACCGGGCCGGGTTGTTGTTCCATCACCCACCAGCGGCCCCGGCCAACGGCGCGATACAGGTCATGGTGGAAGGCCTGGAAATCCGGGTCGCCCTGGCGCGCAAAGCGTTTTTGGTGATCCGGGCCGGCGCCAACGCGGTCTTCCAAAAACCCAAGGGGGTAGCTGTCCCATGTGGCGATATCCAGATCGGCGCCCACGGCGAAATGGTCGAAATCGGTGATGCGACCCATGTAGTTGGTTGAAATCGGAGCATCGGAATGGGCGCGAATGATGTCGGCTTGAACCCTATTGAACGCCACCACTTGGTCTGAACTGAAGCGGCGGAAGGCCAGTACATGGGCCGGGTTGGGCTCTGTCACGGTCAGATTGGGCAGATCGATCTGATCGAAATCACCATAGGCCATCGACCAGAAAACATTGCCCCAGGCGGCATTGAGCGCATCAATATCACCGCCATTGCCCCGACCCGGATAGCGGGCGCGACACCAGTTCTGAAAGGCGGAGCGCGCCGCGGATGAATAGGAGAGGGTCGTATCATGGCAACCATATTCATTATCGGTTTGCCATGCGGCCACATGGGGGTTGCGGCCGTATCTTTTCGCCAATTCGCTGGTGATGCGCGCACATTCGGCACGATAGCCGTCGTGGCTAAAACAATAATGTCGCCGTGAGCCGAATTTTCGCGGCTGGCCATTGGCATCAACCGCCAGCATGTCGGGATGGCGGTCTATCATCCAGCGTGGCGGCGTGGCGGTTGGCGTGCCCAAAACCACTTTCAGCCCGGCTTCGCCCAGCACCGCGATGGCCCTGTCCAGCCAGTCGAAAGTCAGCTTGCCCGGCACCGCTTCAAGCCGCGACCAGGCAAATTCGCCGATCCGCACCCAGGTCAGACCGGTCTCTGCCATACGCCGGGCATCGTCGTGCCATATGGTTTCGGGCCAATGCTCTGGATAATAGCACGTGCCGAGCGTGCGTTTGTATATGCTCATGCCAGGGCTATCCGGCCAGAGCCTGATCATGGGCGGAAACGATTTCCTTGGCGCGTTTGCCTACATCTGCTGCAGACATGCCGGGCTTGTAGATGCCGGAACCGATGCCAAAGCCGGTAGCACCAGCCGCAAGCCACTCGGCAAAGTTCGCGGGCCCGACACCGCCGACGGCGTAGATGGCCGTCTCGGGAGGCAGGACCGCCCGAATGGCCTTGAGCCCTTCGGTGCCCAAAAGGAAGGACGGAAATATCTTCAGCCCATCCGCCCCGGCGCGCAAGGCGGCAAAGCATTCGCTTGGGGTCAAAACGCCTGGATAGCTGGCCAGCCCGGACGCTTTGGTGGCCATGATGACCTCGGTGTTGGTGTCAGGCGAGACGATCATCTTGCCACCCACACTGACCACGCCGGCCACATCTTGGGTGCTGAGCACAGTGCCCGCACCGATCGTGGCTGTCTGTCCGAATGCGTCCACCATCTGCCCAATGCTGTTCAGCGGATCAGGTGAATTCAGCGGCACTTCTATTCGGGTGATGCCCGCCTCGATGATCGCCGCACATATATCGGTAGCTTCTTGTGGTTTGACGCCACGCAGGATGGCGATGATTTCTCGGCTCACTGGGCTGTTTCCTTGATTGCGGCATGGGCAGCGCATAGCCCGGCCAATGTGATTTCGCAGACATCCGCGATGGTCGCCGCGACGCCTTGCGCGGCCAGGCCATCATGATACAGGCGGGCCAATTTATCGTCACCCAGAATGACCACGCTTTGGCCCAGCCAATAGGCGCGGGTGGCGGCCAGTTCCGCTCCGATCAATAGACCCGACAGGCGCGCGCGCGCAGCAGGCTGTCCAAGGTCGGCCACCAAAGCACCGGCGCGCAAGGCGAACAGATCCGAGGCCAGCGTTTGCGGCCGGGACATGGCATCGCCCACAGCTTCGCCAAAGGCGACCGGGTCAAATCCGTCGCCCGCCACCGTGTGCCGCAGCACCGATTTCCCGGACAAAAGTGCAAAAATCTCACCTGTCATGCAGGTTTGAAAACTGACGACTTCTTCGGCGCTGATATGCACCCATTTCGTATGCGTGCCCGGCATGCACAGAATGCCATCGAAGCCCGGATTGTATTTCAGAAATCCTGCAATTTGCGTTTCCTCACCCCGCATCACATCGGGGCGCTTCACTTGTTTTATGCCAGGCAGGATATGCACATCGATCCGCGCGTCGGTGCTCGCCACGCGCGTGGCCTCTGCCCCTGTCGGCACTTTGCAAGGGACGGACAAATAGGGTGCCTCGGCCCAGCCCTGGCGCGAGCCTACCATCCCACAACACACCACGGGCATGACCTGTGTGTCGCGCAGATAGGGGTCGACGAGATCAAGCAAGGCGGCCTCAAATGCCCCGCGTTCCAGCGTGCCCATGCCCGCGTCAGATGCGGCTTCGGCAAGGACCTGATCATCTGCACCCATGGCCCAGATGCGCAAGTTGGAGGTGCCCCAATCCACGGCGATCCAGGCGATATGTTGCTGCACCTCAGCCATCAGCCCGTCACAACCACGCCGCCATCCACAACCAAAGCCTGGCCCGTCATCATCCGGCTGGTGCCCGAGGCCAGAAACAGAACCGCATCCACCATGTCCTGAGGGGCCAGCGTGTCTTTCAGGCATTGGCGGGCCAGATGCGCCTTCAGGCCCTCGGGCGTCACCCATAATTCCTTTTGCTTGTCTGTCAGCACCCAGCCCGGCGCGAGAGCGTTGACGCGGATCTTGTCGGGGCCCAATTCACGCGCGAGGCTGCGTGTCATGCCGTTTATGCCGGAATTGGCTGTTGTGTATGACGGGTAGCCCGCGTTGCCCATCATATAGCTGATGGAGGTGAAGTTGATGATTGAGCCACCGCCGGCTGCGCGCATGCCCGGGGCCACTGCCTGACAGGCAAAGAAATAAGCCTTGAGGTTGATGGCCTGCGACCAATCCCAGAATGCCTCATCCACGTCTTCCAGCTTGTGGCGCTTGTCATTGGCGGCATTGTTGACCAGAACCGTGACAGATCCGTGGCGTTCCGCCGCTTCGTCGATACAGGCCTTGAGCCGCGCAATGTCGGTGATGTCGCATTGCATGTAATGTGGTCGCTGGCCGTGCTTGGCCTGCATCTCATCGGCAAATTCTGTTGCATCCGAACGCTGCACAAAGGCCACTTTCGCGCCTTGTGCCAGCAGCCCATCGGTCAAAAAGGCGCCAATGCCAGAACCGCCGCCGGTCACAAAGACCGACACGTCTTTCAGGTCGTGAAATGTAGCTGTCTTGGTCATGGCGCTCATTCTTTGGTTGGGGTTACAGGCGCTCGCCCTCTACCACCCACATTGTTTCAGGAAAAGACCAGGGCAAGGTGATGCCGTGATTCATCAGATAGTTTCCGCTGACCTCGATAGGCCCCGATTTCAACGCGGTTTCGCCCCGCGACAGGGCTTCGGCATCGGCACGGTTGATCAGTTCAATTCGGTAGCGTGCCTCTGGGCTGAGGCGCGTTAATCGCAGCGGGCGCGGCGATATCTGCGCCGAAGTTTCGGCCTTGCCCGAAAACACCACGAACCGCTCGCCGCCTTCGGCCAATTGTTGCTCCGCTATGACGGCGGGATCAGCGCTATCGAGGCGCAAGATGTCAGCGCGCGCCATCCAGGCGCGGTTGTCCTTCCACCACTGCGTAACAATGCTCAGCACCTGCGCTTCTTCCGCGGTCAATTCACGTGGGTCCATTTCAAAGCCCATGTGCCTTTGGGCCGCGACCCAGGCGCGGAACCGGATGTCCAAGATCCGCCCCGACGTGTGGCATTTGCGCGGCCCGACATGGCTGCCCGTGACCACCAGCGGCAGAAAGATTGCGGCGTTGTGCTGCATCTTCAACCGCTCCAGGGCATCATTGCTGTCGCTCAGCCATACACGGTGGGTGCGGCTGAGAATGCCAAAGTCGATGCGGCCGCCACCGCTGGCGCAGCTTTCGATTTCCACGCCCGGATGAGCGGCGCGCAGGCGATCCAACAGTTCGTACGAGCCGCGGGTTTGCGAGGCATCCGGCATCGGCAGCACCCTGTTGTGATCCCATTTGATATAATCGATTGGATTGTCACTGAGCACTTTGGAAATGCGCTCAAACAAGAAATCGCGCACTTCCGGCAGCCCCATGTTCAAGGCCTTTTGGTTGCGCCCCAGGATCTGGTCCTCGCTGCCCAAAGCCCAATCGGGATGAGCGCGGTGAATGTTGGAATTCGGGTTGATCATTTCCGGCTCGAACCAGATGCCAAAGGTCATGCCGAGCCCGTGGACATGTTCTATCAGCGGTCGCAACCCATCGGGATATTTGCGCGGGTCCACTTCCCAGTCGGACAGCGATGAGGTGTCGTCATCACGCGCTCCGAACCAGCCGTCATCCAGCACAAATCGCTCGGCGCCCAATTTGGCCGCGCGGGTCGCGATGTCTTTCAACTCGGGCAAGTTGTGGTCAAAATAGACCGCTTCCCAGCAATTGTAATGCACCGGGCGCGGGCGCTGGGGGTCCGGGAATGTCACAATTTCATCTCGCAGGTGACGCTGGAATGCGACCGCGCATCCGTTGATCCCATCGTCCGAGAACATGGCGTAAAGTGGCGCTGTTTCGAACACTTTGCGCGCGCGGGATTCCACCCGGCTGGAATGGCCAAACTGGATTTGCCGGCGGCCGTCGGGCAGCTCTTCGGCGACCATGCGGTGCCCGCCCGACCAGCCGTAATGAAAGCCATAGGTGTGGCCCGCGGCATTGGTCGCACCGCGGCAAGGCACCAAAAGGCCAGGAAAATGCTCGTGTCCTGTGCGGCCTGTGCGGTTGTTGCGATAGCGGATGCCGGCCGACCAAGCTGTGCGGTTCATCTGAAATTCCCCGCACCAGCGCCCGGCGAAATCAATCATCTCATCCGATGCCTGGGGGGCCGGAAATACCGGTGCCGCCAGCCAATGCAGGTGCAACGGGTTGTCCGATTTCAACGTTGCTTTGGCAGTGATGACATGCGTCCGGGGATTGATGGCGAAGTCTGCGATATAGCGCAAACCGTGGTCCGGGTCGCTGAAATGCAGCGCCAGACTATCCTGGCCCTCAACGGCCATGTCCAGACAGAACTTGGGCAAAAGCGGCACGCCGTTTTCGGCCCGGATGATCACGCCGGGTTGGCCCGGGAATGTGCGCGTGGCCTCAGGGCATAGCGACAATTCCGGGTTTGCATCCAGCATCCCGCCGGTCACGTCCAGCGCGTGGGCCGCATAGAGTGTTTCAAGGTCTTCTTCATCCGGCAGGCGGGGCCCCCAATAGATCACCTCGGCAAGGCGATCCTTTTGCGAGCCCAGAACCAGAGATTGGCGACCATCGTCCAACCGCCAGCATTGGATCATTTCACGGCCCCCAAGGTCAGACCGGCAATAAAGTGTTTTTGCATCAGAAAGAACATCGCCACTGGCGGCAACGCTGCAATGATCGAGCCTGCCGACATCAGGTGATACATGGCCCGGAACTGCGCGTTGAAGCTGGTGATACCGGCAGTCACGGGCTGGGCGTTTTCACCCTGCGTCAGAACTACAGCCCAGAAGTAGTCGTTCCAGATGAAGGTGAAAATCAGCACCGCCAACGCAGCCAGCGCCGGTTTCATCAAGGGCAGAACCACATACCAGAATATGCGCCATTCAGCGATCCCCTCGACGCGGGCCGCTTCGATCAGCTCATAGGGCAAGGCACGGATGAAGTTGCGCATGAACAATGTGCAAAACCCGGTCTGGAATGCGATGTGAAACAGGATCAGGCCGGTCTTGGTGTTGTAAATGCCCATGTCCAATGTCAGGTCGCGCACCGGCACCATCAAGATTTGAAACGGCACGAAATTGCCCGCGATGAACATGAAAAAGATCAGCAAATTTCCCTTGAACCGATAGACGCCCAGCGCGAATCCAGCCATGGCCGACAGCGCCACCGCCCCGATGACGGTAGGCACGGTGATCATGAAGGAATTCAAGATGTAGCGGGGCATGGAAGAGTTGAATACCTGGCCGTAATTGTTGAACAGCTCAAAGGAACTGGGCCAGCCCCAGAAATTGCCGGTGGTGAAATCGACATCCGGGCGGATCGAGAACATCGCTACCGCTACAAGCGGGGCCAGCCACAGGAACAGCGCGATCGGCAAGAGCGCCTGATAGGTGACTTGGACAGTGGTCGAGGATTTCTCAATGGGTTTCGGGAACATTCTAGCGCGCTCCTTTTTCGTCTTGGTACATCCGCCACAGGAAGTAGCCGATAAAGACCAGCATGATCAGAAACAGGATCACTGCGATGGCCGCGCCATATCCCATGCGGAAACCATATTCCGACAAGGACCGCTCGAACATGTAAAAGCTCAGCA
>Ga0316205_10003623_pt1 | contig 14381 bp, 12 predicted proteins | sample 3monthpyrite_MG_FD_204941 | JGI IMG/M metagenome (GOLD analysis project Ga0316205, IMG submission 204941) | Microbial mat bacterial communities from mineral coupon in-situ incubated in ocean water Damariscotta River, Maine, United States -... | ecosystem: Environmental > Aquatic > Marine >... | reverse complement strand
ACCGATCGTCCAAATTTATTCGTAAAAGAACTACGGATTTACATGGATTACCTCAAAACAAAAATTGAAGAAGTGAAGGTCTCCTCCACTGTAAAACAAGAGAAACACCTACTCACTTTCATTCAGAACCTTGGGGAAGGAATTCATTACTATGAACGTCTATTCACAGAGATGAAAGGCAAGTTTGTTGAATCTCGATCTAGTATTCTTGCAGAATTAAAGTCAAGCACCCAATTGCTGAAAACTATGCAGCTGGAAATAGGCAAGTAATCCTCTTTTTGTCAATTATTCCTACATTGGCGCGTGAATTATACAAAAAAGAAGAAGTGGAAAATCCGCGTGCAAATGGCATTCGTCCTTTTTGCACTTGCAACAATTGCAACGCTTGGCGGACTCGGGTTTATTGCAGGCAAAGTCGATTCGTTTGATGAGTGGTCCATCGCCGCTAAAGAACTGTTATTTGGTGAAAAAATGCTCATTTTTCCTTGGGTAGGTTCCGCGATGATATGGTTGATGGTTCGTGCATATTATCGTCTATTACCCGAAGATCGTTGGGGCGTTTAAGCTCCGTCTGTCAAAAAAATAGCCACACCCAATTTGCATGGATGTGGCTATTGAAAGGCAGCATTTTAGGGGTATAACTATTCTACCTTTAACACATTGAATATTTGCTGAGTACCTTCATTCGGCGCATAAAATTTAAGCACCCACTTTCCAGGTGAAAGTCCTCTCAAGTCTAGCTGTCCTTTGTGCTGATCCTCCACTGTAAATCGTGGAATTTCGAGTACCTTTCTTCCAGCAGCATCAAATAAGGCACCTGTAAGTTCCAAGGACTGATCTGTTTGAATTTCATAGAACAATTCATCATCAACTGGGTTTGGGTAAACCGAAATCTCCCCAGAAAAAGTCTCTTCATTTAAGCCTACCCCTTCATTATCGGCTTGTTGAAAACCTTCTGACACAATCAAGTTTGGGTTTTCCGAAGCGTTAATCGCAACTTCTCCCACCGTCCAGGAAACTTCCATCGAAGCTGTTGAACTATGATTTCCAGCGCTCCCAACAACATCTCGTTCCTTCGTCACCTGAGAGAAACTCAGAATAGGAACCAACAGCATCGGAAACGTGCTAAGAATTAATTTTTTCATACTTCCTATTGTTATTGGTTAATAGCTTCTTTCAATTGCTTCACTTCTTCTTGAAGTTGAGTCACTTGCTCGTTCAATTCTTGAATTGCACGGATTGAAATCACAGCGAACCCATCATAAACCACACCCTTGTAACCGTCTTCCATGTCACGAACAAGATTCGGGAATACCTCTTGCACTTCCTGTGCTACGAATCCAGTAGAGCGAACTGCTCCTTCTTCATTGTCAATGTAGTTGTACGTTGCTGGTTTCAAGTCCATGATGCGTTCAAGTACCGATCCCATATACGTGATGTCCTTTTTCAATCTACGGTCTGAAGACTGTGTATAAGCTCCATCTACGGAAGAAATATCGGCTCTAAACAAGTTGTTATAATAGAACTTGTAGTTCTTAGTTGTCGTTCCAACTCCATTCTCCCAATAATCCGTTGCCGATTGATGCTCAATTCTAAAGCCTTTGTTCGCTACATCCTGCTTAATGTGCAACATTTGATCAGGTGTAAGTTCATTGATCCCTACTCGACCGTTGTCCATAATTCTCATTTGTGAAGTTCCATTAGTTCCCAAACTAAGTGATGATGTCGCTTCGTCATTAATGATGTATGCATTTCCACTTCCACTCATTCCCATTCGCAAACCAGATGCTGGTCCTGAAGTGTTATCAGAAACACGGATGTAACTAATTCCAGATTCCGCGTGTACCGAAAGCTTTTGATCTGGAGTACTTGTCCCAATCCCAACGTATCCATCAACAGGCTCTACAACCATCGCTGAAAATGTCGTTCCTGTTGTTTTAACCATGCGCAGTGTTCCATCCGTCCAAGATGCCAATCGCCATTCTGTTCCACCACCTGTGTTCTTTAATCCCAAAGCAGAACCATATCCTGCTGTACTTTCTAGGCTTAAACCAGCACCCGGAGTGTCTGTCCCGATTCCAACATATCCGTTGTTGTAATATGCGTTACTCCCATTCAAAGCCCATGGCCCAGCAACATCTGCTGTATTGGCATGTATTGCATAAGGAACAGAAACCAATTGACTTGTTCCCAAATCAACATAGCCCGTCCCATCATCTACTTCAACTTTAAGATTTTGCACATCACCACTCCAAGCTATTGCCGAAAAAGTTCCCATAGTTGGCGTTCCTTCTCCAATTTTTAAGGAAAACTGTCCGTACGAATTTGTCGTAACAGTGTGTGTTTCTTCATAGCCTAGAACTCCAGCACCTACACCCGAGTAGATTCCAACGCGGACATCAAGGTTTTGTGTTGCCAGTAAAATTCCCGCCCCATCGCGAGCTACTGCTTGATAATTGATTGCATCGGGTGCCTGAGCAAATCCTACTGTTCCCGCGAGAACCAATGCTAGTGATACTAAAATCTTTTTCATTTGATTAGGTTTAAGAGTTAAACATTCCACTAAATTCTTAGTTATTGCCCTGTGTATCAATGATAAATGTTAGTGGTTCCAATAATGTGTATCAGTATGTACGCATCATTGATGACCCTCTGTCCTTAGAAGGTTGTACTTTTGTTCCAGATGAGTCACGAAGGATCAACATATAGGACATATTTCAATTGGAGTTCAGGTAAAGACTCAGCGCTTGCCCTGCATTATCTTCTCAGTAATCCAGAATATTCTATAGAACACCTCCTTACTTCCGTCAATGCTTCTGTCGATCGTGTGAGTATGCATGGAGTCAGACGTGTGTTGTTGGAACAACAAATTGAAGCAATCGGGATTCCTGCCTCAACCGTTGAGCTTCCCGAGGAACCAACGATGGAAGTCTATGAAGAAAAAATGACCGCTGCACTGAATAAACTCACAAAGAAAGGGCTGAAACATGCTGCATTTGGAGACATATTTCTGGAAGATCTCAAAACATACAGAGAAGATCAACTAAAAAAAATGGATGTTCAGGCACATTTTCCACTCTGGAAACGGGACACTAAAGAGCTGATTCGTGAATTTATCGATCTGGAATTTAAAACAGTCGTTGTCTGTGTCAATTCAGAATTTATGGACGAATCCTTTGTTGGAAGGACAATTGACAGTGATTTTTTGAAGGATCTACCAAAGAATGTTGATCCCTGTGGGGAAAATGGGGAGTTCCATACATTTTGCTTCGATGGGCCTATTTTTAAACATCCTGTGGGTTTTACAATCGGCGAAAAGGTCTTTCGTTCCTATCAGAATCCAAATTCAGAAGATGATCTTTGTGGCAAAAGCCTTGGCTTCTGGTTTTGTGATCTCGTGCCTTTGGACTAAGCGAATTATACAGTATTTTTAAGCTCTCACCGAAACACAAAACCATGTCCGTCGATTACAAATCACTTAATCAAGAATCTTGGAATGCACGCACAGGAGTGCATATCGTTTCAGATTTTTACGACAACGCGTCTTTTATTCAAGGACGCAACGCTTTGAATGGAATTGAGCTGGACATGCTCGGCGACGTTGCAGGAAAAACAGTATTGCACCTCCAGTGTCATTTTGGTCAGGATACCATTTCGTTTACACGTTTGGGCGCAAAAGCTACAGGTATTGACCTCTCAGATAAAGCCATTGAAACTGCAAAAGAGCTCGCAAAAGAAACAAATTCGGACGCCACCTTCATTTGCTGTGACATCTACGATTTACCCAATCATCTCAAAGGACAATTCGATCTTGTTTTTACCAGTTATGGAACCATCGGCTGGCTTCCCGACATGGATAAATGGGCTGGAGTTGTCAATCATTTTTTAAAACCGAAAGGCGAGTTTCTCATTGTTGATTTTCATCCTTTTGTTTGGTCTTTTGACGACGATTTTCAGAAAATAGCTTACAACTATTTCAATACGGAGGCCATTCACGAAACGCAAACGGGAACATATACGGATGCCAAGGAAGATCTTGAATTGGAATATGTAACGTGGAATCATCCAACAAGTGAGGTGATGAATGCCTTGCTTAAGCAGGGACTTACAATTGAAGCGTTTAATGAATACAATTATTCGCCTTATGATTGTTTCAAGCAAACGGAAGAATTTGAACCTGGTAAATTTCGAATCAAGCATTTCGGAGATAAGTTTCCAATGGTATTTGCGCTGAAGGCGAGTAAATCATAGATTTCTTTGAGTAGCTGTTTAGTTTAAATTTATTAGCTAGACGTCCTCCCCCTAGCCCCCTCCCAAGGGGGAACTGTTCCTTCTCAGTCAATTAATTTTTTGAGTTTTTCTTTAGTAATCTTACCGCTAACTTTATCATTTTAATCTAGGAATTCAATGAACCCTCCAAACCTTGGGTTTCCCCCTTGGGAGGGGGCTAGGGGGAGGACATTCCTTAACAATTGAATAAAATGGTAAAATGCAGCATGAATTGTTTATTCCTAGCTATCTCCAATTCAGCATTAGTTGTTATTTTCACACGCAAAGTGCATCAAGGTCGTACGTCTAAAAAAGAGATTGTAGCCAACAATTTCTTCATAAATGATTGTCGCTAATGAATGGCGCAACTTAACAGGAACCAAGTGTTCCAAAAAAACAAAACAATGAAAAAAGTCATAGCTCTCATGGTTGTCTTTCTGTCAACTGCATATTTCACTCCAGTGCAAGCACAAGAGATTGAATGGGTCAATTTGGAAGATGCGCAGAAGCTCAATGAGAAGAAAGAAACAGCAAAGTGGATCATTGTTGACATGAACACTTCATGGTGTGGTCCGTGTAGAATGATGGAACGCAACACGTTTACAGACAATGGAGTCATTGAATTGATGAATGAACATTTTCATGCCGTAAACTTCAATGCCGAAGGTCCTGATGACGTAACATTCAACGGAAAGGTGTACAGCAATCCTAGTTATGATGTGAATCGAGGAAGCGGTCGGAACTCCATGCATGAGTTAACTAAGTATTTCAAAATTTCAGGATATCCTACACTTGTTGTAATTGATGAAAAGGGAGCAGTTGTTCAACTAATCGTGGGTTATCAGAGTCCTCAAAATATGATCTCCGTTCTTACCGGTCTACTAGAAAAGCAATCCAAAGAATGATTAACACCCGACTAAAAGCACTGCGCACAAAAATGCAGGAAGACGGGTTGGATGCCGTTATCTTCCCATCCAATGATCCACATCAGAGTGAATACGTTGCGGATTACTGGAAAATTCGTGCCCACTTTTCTGGATTTACTGGCTCTGCTGGAACGCTTGTCGTTACCCAAACCGAAGCTGCTTTGTGGACAGATTCACGCTATTTTTTGCAAGTCGAACAGCAATGTTCTGATAGTGATGTTGAATTACACAAGCAAAGTATTCCGCATGCTCCTGAACACGTTGATTGGATCTGTGAAATTCTCCCTGAGAAAAGCACCATTGGCATTGACCATCGCTTGTTCTCTTATGGAATGATGGAATTCATCGATTCTTCTGCGTCAAAAAAGGACATTACGCTCAGTGATATTCCAACGCTTGTTGAAGAAGTGTGGGAAGACCGACTTGAACAGACAAACACTCCAATTGTTGATCACCCCATTGCTTATTGTGGCGAATCGCGTGAAGAAAAATTTGGTCGAGTTCGTACACTCCTTGAAGAAAATAATGCTGACTATCTGCTCGTTTCTGGACTGGATGAAATTGCTTGGTTGTTCAATATTCGATCTACCGACGTCGACTTCACCCCGCTTGTCACGGCTTATGGACTCATAGGAAAAGATTCTGCCATTCTATATTCCAAAGAATCGCGCTTTGACGAAAGTTTGCTTGCTGATTTAAAGGCAGCTGGTGTGCAGCTTGAAGCCTACTCATCCATTGGACGTTCATTAACTAAGCTCTCTAAAGGAAAGCGAATTCTCACCGATCAAAACGCTTTGAACTATGCATGTTTCGCTGCCATAAAAGGTGAAATCGTCTACCAACTGTCTACAATTCAAACGTGGAAGTCCATTAAAAATGCCGTTGAAATTGAAAATGCCAAAGATGGAATGCGCAAGGACGGAATTGCCCTGACGCGCTTCTTTATTTGGTTAGAAAACTATCTGAAAGAAAATACAATCACGGAATACGAACTTGGTCGGCGACTTGAAGCGTTTAGAAAAGAGCAGGATTTGTACACTGGAGAATCCTTCGCGGCAATTGTTGGTTACAAAGCAAATGGTGCCATTATTCATTATACGGCTCCTGAAAAAGGTTCCGCAACGATAAAAAATGAAGGTGTTCTTCTCATCGACTCAGGTGCGCAATACCAGAACGCAACAACGGATATTACCCGAACGATATGGTTGGGAGGAATTCCATCCGATGACTTGAAAAAAGCGTATACGCTCGTATTGAAAGGATATATTGCATTGGAAACACTGCGCTTTCCAAAAGAAGTGGTAGGGATGCAACTGGATTCTTTTGCGCGCATGCACTTGTGGCAACACGGAATGAACTACGGACATGGAACGGGTCACGGAATTGGACTTTTCAGTATGGTTCACGAGCCGGGACAAGGCTTTTCTAGCAACGGAACAACATCCCGTGGAACCTTGGCTCACGAAGAAAATCAATTTACGTCCATTGAACCTGGTTTTTACAAAGAGGGAGCTTTTGGTATCCGAACGGAAAATATTGTTGTCTCCAAAATTGTTGAAACAACGGATTTTGGAACCTTTATGGAATTCGAACCAATTACTGTATGTCCGATTGACACAACGCTAATCGATCATGAGTTGTTCACCGTTCAAGAAGTCGATTGGATCAATGCGTATCATGCGAAAGTGTACGCAACACTTAAAAACGACCTGAATGCTGAAGAGCAGAATTGGTTGAAAGAGAAATGCAATCCGATCGTACGTTCGTAGAAGTAAAATCATAGGTATTTTCTGCAATTTTCACACTGTATTGCGCGTATATGTACCTGATTTTTACCCATTTCATGGTTTTTTGCGCGTATTTGTATAGTTTGGGTTAGATAACCCGAACACTACATTATGAAAAGCGCGCACATTTTATTCGCATATCTCTGTCTCTTTACCTCCATTCCGTTCATGTCTATTGGACAAAACAATACGCTTCCTACAACTGAATTGCCTTAAGTTTAATGTGTCGTCCTTCACTTGTGAAATACGCAAAACTGCCATTGACATTTGCGAAATACAGTATCACAACCCAGTCAAAACAAATTATTTTTGAGTTAGAAAGATTGCTACATGAAAACGCTGCTTAAACTATCCATTATTGTTTTACTGTTTGGCTGCACCAAAGGCGGAAAGAACATTTCTATCACTGGTTTTGTAGAAAACCCCGTTACGGGTCTTGGCATTTCAGATGTACAAATCAAATTGTTAAAAACGAGTGGCGGACTTCCTGATGGATTAGAAGAAGTAAAAAGCGTGTACACAAACTTGGATGGTTATTTTGAAATTCATCATCTAGGAGGAAACAAACTGTACTTTATTCAGGCAATTCATGGAGTTTACTATCCTCCAAATCAAAATACGGCCTACACGATCAATTATTAGACTCCCCCTTCACCCCAATCCAGCCCTCGATTGTACCAATAATATTCTTGCGATCACTTTCACTGAAATGATGAATGCGCGTTCCATGATTTCCTCCCTTCAAAACGTATTTTTTCAATCCTCGGGCTTTGGCTTTCTCAGAAAGATCAACAGCGGTTGCACTCCATGTATCAAGCTCGCCGTAGATAAATAACATTGTTTCTGCCGAGTCTTGAATGAAAGTATTGACCTTTTCCATCTTACTGGGATCAAAACGAACCTGCATATTGTTGGGAACCGTGAATTCAAAATTGTATTTCCCTTGAGAAACATACGACTTGAAAGGACGAATGTCATAATCGTAGATTCCCATTTCTGACATCGCAGCATAGAAGAACGAACGTTGCTTTTCAACACCACTGTCCTCAAAGAAAGAAATGCCTGAAACGGTCAAAACATGATCCAATAGTTCTTTATCACTCACACGACTGCTTGGAATATCATCGAATGATGCTCCCCATTGCCAGAAGGCGAAAGAATACTCCAAAATGTAATAATCAAGTGCCACCTCCCGCGAAAATGACCACTCATACCCTCGTTCATCAGCCAGTTTATTCAGCTCTTCCAAAAGTCCTTTTTTTCGTTTGAAACACGTGCGCTGAAAATCTTGAATTTGCTTTCGTTGATCTTTCGTTCCAACCGTTTCCAAAAAATTCCAAATTCGTGGATCCTCACGTTTGAAGTTCAAGGGAGCGACATAACAAACACTTGCATCAACATCATCGGGGTACATTGAACGGTGAATCATTGTCGTTTGTCCGCCTTTACTGATTCCAGTAGTGATAAACTTGTTTTCAGGATAGATAGCCTTTTTTAGCGCAGCGATTATTGCATGTTGATCCATCGCCGCATTTCGAACGGTTAATGTTTTCCATGGTAAAGGTCCTTCTGGTTTAGATTTTTCAAAATAACGATGTTCGATGGTGATTTGATTTCCCTTAAACAGGGTCGCCAATTCTCCAGACTTCGATGTGTAAATGTGGTAGCCCTGAAGTTCAACAATAACGGGCGCATCGTCAGAGGCATGCGCCAACAACACACGTTGCTTAAACATTGGTGAATTAGGGTCACTTGGATCAGTGTGCTGTTCAAACCATAATTCATAATGTTCTATAAAATGGTCGTCTGTTTCGAGAATTTTCAGACCAACAATTTCAGGAATTGCCTTGAGTTTCCTGTGAAGAACGGGGACATAATCGGATTGCGCATTCGATGGAGCCGTAACCGTTATTTCTGGCAGTTCTTTTGTTGTTGCACAACTTGTAACGATCAAGGCTGCTACTAAAGCCCAGCTATAAAATCCTATTCTTTTCATCTATCTAAAAATAAATCTATCTTTCTGCGAATCACTCGGGTCGATCCATGTTTTATTCTTTCCACAAAACCAAGCCTGTCCAGTTACTTCTGGAATCACTGCATAGTGAGAACCAAAAGTAGTGACTTCCATGACTTCAACGTCCATTATGGTGTCTAAAATACGCCCAATCGTAATTTTTGCCCTAACTCTTCTGGAAGGTTCCAATTGTATTTCATCAATTTTGAAGGTTCGTTCCAAATACTAAATATACACAACTCTTCAATTGCCATCGTAGAAGGTGTAGAATTGTATTGAAGTTGGATAATATCTAGTGCGATCTTGCCGATTGTTCATTACTTAAGGATTTTACTAGCGTATAAATTGGAACTTTTTTCTTGCCCTTTGAAGTTAATTTCCATGACCTTAATCAGGTTTTCATACAATCTTTGACTGCTCTAAATTTTGTTCAAAAAATAAGAACCTCTGTAAACCTCCACTGTTAAAGGGTTATCTGTGATTTTCTTATTTAGACTGAATAAAAATACCACTTTTGTGGTATTGTGAGAAGTGAAGTGAATGCCTTCCTTTGTCCAAAAAACAAAAGCTTACTCATGAAAAGAATTATTGCAACAGCACTCCTTGCCTTCTTAAGCACTTCAACACTTTGGGGACAAACATTTCTTGATAGTACTGTCAATAGTGCCTCAAAAAGAATCTTCTTTGCTGATCCGAAAAAGCTATCAGTTGGTAGTTATGGTGAAGCTCATTACAACGCTCCAATTGAAGCAGGAAAATTCAGAAATGCGGAAGCCGATCTTCACCGCGTGATTCTATTTATGGGATACAAGTTCAATTCAAAACTTCAGTTTTTTACTGAAATCGAATTTGAACATGTAAAAGAGATCTACGTCGAACAAGCATTTATTGACTACAGTTTCAACAGTGCATTCAACGTGAAAGCGGGTGTCATTCTTATCCCCATGGGCTATGTCAATGAATTTCACGAGCCTACCTTGTTTAATGGTGTTGAGCGGCCAAGCATTGACAAATATTTGATTCCAACAACATGGAGTGAAATCGGTGTTGGATTCCATGGACTCATTAAAAAGGCAAATCTGAAGTACCAGATTTATGCAGTAAACGGGTTCAATGGTTACAATGGATCCGCAAAATTTTCAGGCAGCAGTGGACTGCGTTCTGCACGACAGAAAGGTTCAGAAGCGGCACTCCGAACCCCAGCAGTAACGGGTAAATTAACCTTCTTCGGATTGAATGGTCTTCGTCTGGGAGTTTCTGGTTATTACGGTACATCAGAAACAAGCATGTATGATGGTCTTGATAGAAACGATGCTGCCGCGATCGCCTCGGCAGACAGTACGCGCGTAGGGATTCTGATGGGTTCTACGAATATTCAGTACAACATTGGTGATTTCCAAATTCTGGCAGTTGGTAGCTATACGAAACTTTCCAATGTAGATCAATACAACGGTTATACGGGTTCGACACTTGGAAAAGATTTGATTGGATATTACGGTGAAGTTTCTTACAAGCTTGATTTGAAAAAAGACGGCTACCCAAAATTAATTCCTTTTGTGCGCTACGAAAAATACAATACGCACTACAGAGTTGAGGGTGGAACAACACAGAATCTTGCATATGATCACGAAATACTTACAGGAGGTATAGGATTGCAAATTACCCCTGGAACGATTGTGAAAACAGATTATCAGTGGGTAAAAACAGTTACAAACCCCAAACCTACTGGCTTGTTTAACCTAGGGTTTGGATATTGGTTCTAAAGATGAAAAAGACATTAAAAGTTATAAGTTTTGTTTCGGTATTGGCGGTGCTTTTTGCATTCGCTAATCCTGAGAAAAAAATAAACAAGTTGGTTTCAAAGATTTGGAAAGATCAACCTACATCACTTCATTTGGTTGATCTTCCGGATTCTTTGGATGCTACAATTTCTCAATTGCACGAAATTCGGTCGAATGACGAGATTCTTGGATACGCTTGCTATACGAGTGCTTTCGGATGTAAAGTTGGTGGTTGCACAGCACCAGGGAATCCAAATGTTGATGGGTACGAAACCTTCGATTATATCGTAATCTATGACAAAGATATATCCATTCTCAAAGTGGATATTGCTAACTACGGTGGACAGTACGGCTATGAAATTTGTCGGGCAAATTGGCTCGCACAATTTATTGGACAAACAATGGGCTTTAAGCTTGAAGATAACATTGACGGAATTTCAGGTGCCACCGTCTCCGCTAGCTACTTAATTGACGATCTGAATCAAGTGGGGAAGACGTTAAAAACATTGCAAGGGAACAAGATAATTTAGGTTATCAATCTTTGATATAATTAACCTCCAGCAGGTGAATTGCAGCAGGGACTATTCGGAATTTAAGTGTTCCCTGACCGACTAATTCTCCATCCGCTTCGCAATAAATAACTCCATCCGTTTTTTGGATCTCTACTTCCTTGGTCGAGAAATACGTGACTTCAGGATGCTCGGTGTATATTCCCTTCTTCAATTTTGAAAGATTTCGCACATAATCAATCAAAGAAACTTTCCCGAACAAGGCAATGTTCAGCAAACCGTCATCAAATTTTGCCCCTGGTTGAATTTGCAAGCCATGCCCAAAGGTTGAGCCATTGCAAACTGCCAGTAATAACATCTTTCCCTCGTAAGTGAATTCGTCGCTCACAATTCGTACTGTCGGCTTTTTATAGGAAAAGAACGCGCGTGCAATTGCTGTTGTGTAGGAGAATTTCCCCTTCATGTTCCATTTCTTTCGCTGTTGGGTTAAGAGCTTAATGACATGACCGTCAAATCCAGTTCCCGCAATGTTTAACGCATACGTTTTGATCCCATTCTGTGTTAGTTCACAGAGGTCAATCTTGCGAAATTTTCTGTTTTGCAATCCTTCCAGAAAAATATCAGCATCAAAGTTTCCTAGCATTCTGTGGAAGTCATTGCCCGTTCCATTTGGTAAAATTCCAAAAACGACATCGTGATTTGAAGAGCCCATTATTCCATTGATTACTTCGTTGCAAGTTCCATCACCACCAACCGCGATAAGTACCTCGGAGCCAGAATTTGCCTCATTTCTTGCAATCTCCGTTGCATGCTTTGATCGCTCCGTGTAAATTATCTCAACGGAAATTTCTTCAAGCAAACTTGCCCGATCAATAACATCACGCATCGATTCCTTCAATCGTCGGCTGCTATTCACAATAAATACTACGCGTCTCTTCATTCGAACGTCTTAAATGTAGCTTTTAAGACCGAATAAAAGAATTCAAAATGTGCTTTGTACATGTATAGCTTTACTGTATTTGCCGTTTTTCGCGTTTTTTCCAAGGCATCAATCGTGTATCTTTACCGCCTAAACTGCCCTGATTATGAAACGTATTCTTTTTATCCTCTCACTACTTGCTACTTTTCACATTTCGGCTCAAGCCGAACAAACGAAATATGGTACGAACGCCTCTGACCCAGAATGGGTTCACTATATGTATCAGGACAATCCAAGCCTTTTTGTCTTACGAGATTTATACGACGCGTATTATGCAAGCAATGATTTTAAGAAGAATAAGCACACGCAATATTTCAAACGTTTGCTGAAAGAAAACTGGTTGAATACAGACGAATACGGATTTATCCAGCCCACAGCAGCGAAACAAGCACACTACCCAACGGTTAAAAGTCCAAGCTCTCCTTGGGAAGAAATTGGACCATGGGATTACGACCACGAGCAAGCAATGGCTTTTCAAGTACAATCGCCTGGATCTGCGCATGTTTACACTGTTGAACAATCACCAGTCAATTCAGATTTGGTATACGCTGGAACAGCGACAGCGGGTTTATGGAAATCAACGGACAAAGGTCTAAACTGGACATCTGTTACAAAGTTTCTCGATGTCAATGGAATCTATGCTATCGCACTTGACCCTGCAAATACGAATATTGCCTATTTCGGGGAAAGAAATGGACAAATCTGGAAAACAATTGACAGCGGTACAACGTGGAATATCATTGGCGATGCAGCATTTCAAAGCACGGACAAATGGTTTCGTGATTTAAAATTTATTGGAACGAACACTTTGTTGGCAGCAACAGATGATGACCTCTTCAGATCCACTGATGGTGGACAAAACTGGACATTGGTTCAGGCAGGAGAGCACATGGAGATTGAAATTCATCCTACCGATCCAAACATTATTTATAGCGTCAAGTTGACGAGTACGCGAACAGAATTCTACAAATCAACAGACAACGGTGTTACGTGGACTATTAAAACGAACGGATGGCCTTATCCTGCTGCAGGAGATGAGCAGAAGCGTACAGAAATTGCCGTCTCTGCCGCAGACCCAACCTTGGTTTATGTGTGGGCATCAGGAGAAGTTGGTGCAGATGGAGGTTTCTATGGCTTCTACAAAAGCACGGATGCTGGAGAAAGTTTTACATTTGAATGTTGCGACGGTTCCCCAGGTGGACCTGCATCGGTGACCAATCCAAATATGTTGGGTTGGGCTGAGGAAGGAGATGAAGAAGGTGGTCAATACTATTATGACCTAGCCTTTGGCGCTTCACCTTCAAATGCGAATCGAGTATTTGGTGCTGGAATCAACGTTTGGCGTTCAGTAGATTTAGGTGTCAATTGGGAGCTAAACGGACATTGGGTTACGTGGGTTGGAGCAAATACTGCCGATCGATACTCGCACGCCGATGTACACGACATAAAGTTTTTTGATAACGGAACGGGGGTCGATATGTGGGTGGCATCCGACGGTGGATTGTATTATTCTTCGAACGAAGGAGACAACCTCGAACCGCGCATGCATGGAATTCACGGAACAGACTTCTGGGGATTTGGATCAGGATTTAAAAATGGGTACGTAATGCTTGGCGGAACCTATCACAATGGGACGCTTATTCGCTACAACGATATTTACAAAGGTGGAATCGTAGATCCGAATGAAGGAGGATGGTTGGCTGAACTGGGCGGAGACAACTACCGCGGATTCGTCAATTATGGTGAACCTAAGACGGCCTATGCAGACAACGGAGCCTTCGAGTTTTCCGAGGATCGAACGGTTCGAAAAACAAATAAGTCCTTTGATGGAAGCAAAAAATGCAATACATCGTACGTCTCTGGTGAATATGGGACTTACGGATTTTTGCCCAGTAACTATACCACATTTTATTCTCCTGTTGACACATGGCTCTATCTTACAAAGAATGGAGGGTCGTCTTTTGAGCAGGTGTACGATTTTGGAGGATCAAAATTGATTCAAGTGAAGGTCGCTTGGTCAAATCCTGATATCATGTACGTTACCCATAAAGTGAGCGGTGGCGTTTACAAAATTCTTCGCTCTGATGACGCCGGAGTTTCATGGACAGATGTGACG
>Ga0316205_10003622_pt1 | contig 14384 bp, 17 predicted proteins | sample 3monthpyrite_MG_FD_204941 | JGI IMG/M metagenome (GOLD analysis project Ga0316205, IMG submission 204941) | Microbial mat bacterial communities from mineral coupon in-situ incubated in ocean water Damariscotta River, Maine, United States -... | ecosystem: Environmental > Aquatic > Marine >... | reverse complement strand
TGAAGGCGAATTAGTCATTACCTCCGACATACCACTGGCTGCTGAAATTCTGGAAAAAGGTGGTGAGGCATTAAACCCGCGCGGTGAACGCTACGATCGCGAGACCATCCGCCAAAAGCTGACGATGCGCGATTTTATGGATGAAATGCGTGGTAGTGGTGTTGTCTCGGGTGGACCACCGCCATTGAGTCAAACCGACCGCCGTGAATTTGCCAATGCCCTGGATCGATTTTTAGCCAACGCATAAGACTTTTTGATTTTTCTAGTACCAAATATGTCACCAATTTTTAAGATCTCTCTATATATAATGTACGTAAGCTGACTAGTTGAGGGAATAACCATGCCATATAAACTTATTAAGGGCACATTTCATCTAACGGGCAAAAGTAAAACAGGCAAAGACACCTCGTTTCAGCCAGATGGTGACTCCATGCACTTCAAGCCCAGCAATCCGGCCCACCTTGACGATCTACAGCGAGTCGGCCGACCTTATCGACTTACCCATATCGGTAGTCTAAACCTGCGCTTCGAAGGTATTGATGCAACTGAGATCCATTATGGTGGCTCACGCCAACCTTCTCCACAGGCAGAAGACTCACGTGATTATCTGACTGGCCGAATTGGCATGAATCCTGTGACCTATAAAGCCGATGGCTATCGGGTCAAACCCCCGGCGAACGACGGGCAAAAAGGATTTATACTCTCCAAGCAGCTAGATTTTCATGGCCGCCCGGTTTCATTTTGCTTTACCGGTACGACTACCTTAAGTAACGGTAGCTGGCAGTATGTAAATAACGCATTATTAAAACGTAGTCTTAACTACAAGTTGCTTGTCAATGGCCTGGTTTATCCTCTGTTCTATGACACTCTTTACAGTAGCTTGCGTGAAACCATGCGTGACGCCACGCTTAGCGCAATATATGCCGGCAAGAATATCTGGCAATACGACTGGACAAATTACTGGGTAGATATCAGTAAAGAGGAACATGTACAGAGCTTTTACAATATATATCCTAAACTCTTTCGTCGAATCACTGATTACTATAACGACTTTGATTCATTTAACCGTGCACAGTTTATTAGCTGGCTTGATGAACGAAGTGAGAACGATCAGGTCTGGTACAGACCGGACTGGAACCTGACACACCTGGATAATCTGGTTGAAGTCAAAGGTAAAAAAGTTCGTATGACTCATTTTCCTGAAGACCTGGTGTTTGTCTCACGCAGGACATAACACAAGTAGTCAAATTTTGTTATGCTTAGCCAATTGAATATCAGTTGGTTAATGTAAATGGACTATCAATATAAACTGGATTTTAAGGTACGTGATTACGAGTGTGATTTGCAGGGTGTGGTCAATAATAGCGTCTATCAAAACTACCTCGAGCACACCCGCCATGAGTTTTTACTCTCAGTCGGAATCGACTTTGCTGAGCTTACACGCCAGAAGATCAACCTGGTCGTGATCAGGGCCGAAATCGATTATAAAATCCCCCTGACCAGTGGCGATAATTTCTGGGTCGGTTTAAATCTGGAGCGCGCATCAAAGCTGCGCTTTGACTTTCTGCAAGACATCTACCGCACAGCAGACGAAAAACTCATGCTCAAAGCTAAAATCACAGGCACCGGCGTCAATGAGCGTGGTCGACCTTTTTTACCAGAATCCCTGGACTCACTTTTTAGCTAACCTACTATTAAATAACTAGAACGAGGTTTTCAAGCTGGTTTTAGCCCGTTAAACTAAGCATTAATCAGGCTGTAGGGGGCATACTCATGGTCGATGGCATTACTGCACAACGTATCAGTTTCTCAACGCTGTTTAAAATTCTCTATATCGGCAATCTCATTTTCCCGTCATTGCTGCTCATTATTCTCAGCACCCTCAGTTTCTTTGGCTTCGAAGTCCTCAAGTTTGGCGACAGTTACCTAACCGGTACTGATGGATTGCTTAAAGGCCTGGTAACACTTCCCTTTATGTTTTTATTTGCCTTATTCTGGAGTGCTTTCTTCTGGGTGAGTTATGCAATCTCGCTCTGGATTTATTCGAAATGGCGCCCGATGAAATTATCATTTGTCCCCACAACTCAACATGAAAAGGATCTGGATCAATGAATACTCAACGAAAACCTGGCTGGGTGACATTTGTTGCGGTCGTAGGCATCGTATTAAGTGGCTTTGGTGCACTTGGTGGTGTTCAGGAGGCGATGAGCCCACTAATGTTTGAGCAACAACAACAACAATACGATCAAATGATTAAAGAGTTTGGTACCATTACTGAAGAACTTGAACGCTATAATGATCCCGCAAACCAGGGCATTATCAATTTTATGAAATGGTTTGTTAACGCATTTGAGAAAATCCTTAACATGCCTGACTGGTACAAAACCTGGATGGTTATTTCAGGGATACTAGCTATGGCAATAAACGGTTTCTACATGTTCGGGGCTATCGCGTTAATGCAACTCAAACCACAGGCCATACGCTACTTATTTATTGCATTACCTTTAAGTATCAGCCTTGGTGCTGTCCGTACCTATTTTGCCTATTCCGCATTTGATGATACCGGCCTGCTCTTTATGAGCGGTACCATGGCTGCCATCGTTATTGAGATCATTCTGCTCTTAATTCTCATTAAAGCTGACAAGGCACCGTACCGACAATTTGAAGCATAATCACAAGTTATTAAAAAAGTATGCAAGATACAAAAGACAATAAAGATACTAACGAAGAAGAGATTGTATACGTTGGTTTTTGGCTTCGATTCGCCGCTGCGGTGATTGATTCTATTGCCGTCTCTGCCGTGATCATCCCATTGTTATTTATTTTCTATGGTGAAGGATTTCTCACTATTAAAGTCGCCCCTGATGTCGATCAGATGTTGAGCAACCTGGTACCAGAATTTAGTGAGTTCCTAATTAAATACGTCTTGCCGGCCATCGCAATTGTTTTGTTTTGGATGTTTAAATCAGCAACGCCAGGAAAAATGGCCGTCAACGCTGAAATTGTTGATGCAAAAACATTTGGCAAACCGAGTAAAACACAACTGATCATCCGCTATCTGGGCTATTACGTTTCCACACTACCTTTCATGCTTGGTCTGTTCTGGATAGCTTTTGATCGTCGCAAACAGGGCTGGCATGACAAGCTCGCCGGCACGGTCGTCATCCAAAAGCGCCGCTAAGGCATTTCGGCAATTAACATACTGAGCCTGGAAACAGGCAAATTCACTGGCTAAATGCGGTCATATTCTCTAGACTATTCAAACGCTTAGAATAATCCCTGTACACCAACCAGGAAACACTACCCAGGAAGATACCAGCCAGCATGTCTGCACCCGGTCAACTTTTACGTTTAATGTACATCAGCTGGGTGCTGGTGCGTCACCGGCTGGACGCCTTGATCCTGGCCAGCCATTTGTTCAGACCCATCCGCTGGCTGCAATACGCTATGCCCTGGCACTGGATACCTCGCACGCCTCAACCCCGTGGTGTGCGCATTCGCCTGGCACTGGAAGAACTTGGTCCTATCTTCGTCAAGTTTGGGCAAATTATCTCAACCCGCCGCGACCTGTTACCTGATGACATAGCTATCGAGCTCACAAAGCTTCAGGATCAGGTACCACCCTTCCCCGATGATGTATCACGCAAACTCATCGAAGAGGCATATGGTGAATCCATCGATACCCTGTTTGCGAGTTTTGAAACTACACCGTTTGCCTCGGCCTCAATTGCACAGGTTCATGGAGCCGTCTTACATAACGGTAAGCGTGTTGTAGTAAAAGTCTTACGCCCCACAATCAAACCCGTGATCGAGCGTGATATTCAACTGCTCTATGCCATCGCCGCTGGTGTTGAAAGGCATTGGCCACAGGGGAAAAAGTTACGACCCATTGAAGTCGTACGTGAATTCGAAAAAACCATTCTTGATGAGCTGGACCTGATGCGCGAGGCAGCTAACGCCTCACAACTACGACGCAACTTCATAGACTCAAGCTTAATTTATGTGCCCGAAATTTACTGGGAATATTCACGTAAAAATGTTTTTGTGATGGAACGCATTCATGGCATCCCCATAAGTAACATCGACGAATTAAAACGCGAGAATATCAATCTACAAAAGCTTGCCGAGCATGGTGTTGAAATATTTTTCACCCAGGTCTTTCGTGACAGCTTTTTCCATGCTGATATGCACCCCGGCAATATCTTTGTTTCTCCAGAAGGTAAATACATCGCTGTCGACTTCGGCATCATGGGTAGTTTAAACTCCAGTGACCAACGCTATCTGGCAGAAAACTTTTTAGCTTTTTTTAATCGTGACTACCGACGCGTTGCGCAGTTACATATCGATTCTGGTTGGGTGGCGAAAGGAACACGAGTAGAAGAATTTGAAGCTGCGATTCGTACCGTCTGTGAACCTATCTTTGATAAACCACTCAAAGAAATTTCGTTTGGCCAACTATTACTAAGACTGTTCCAGGTGGCACGACGATTTAATATGGAAGTACAACCACAACTGGTCTTGTTACAAAAAACCCTGTTAAATATTGAAGGCCTTGGCCGCGAGCTTTATCCTGACCTGGATTTATGGAAAACAGCTAAACCTTTCCTCGAACGCTGGATGGCAGAACAGATCGGACCACGAGCCTTAATTAAACACTTAAAAGAGAATGTACCACTTTGGGCTGAGCGTTTACCGAAACTACCTAACCTGGTTTACGATGTTATTGAGCAGGCCAAAGCGGGTAAGTTACGCGTCACTATTGAAGAGGAACAACTAAACGCCATTAAGGCTGAAATACGCAGTAGTAATCGACGTACTTTTGCTGCAATAACTGGAACTGGTTTCTTTTTATCTGCGGCAATCATCGCTGCGATGGATGGGTTTTCAAAGGCAATGTTAGGCAATTTACCTTATTTGTCATGGCTGTTTGGTGGTGTAGGCATCGCCATCATCATCGCCGCCTGGCCTAAGGATAAAAAACCAAAAGATAAATAGCCGAAATAACTGTGAATCCAAGCTAGAAATATAGGTGATAGAAATGCATGCTACCAGCCAGGATCAATAACGTGACCACCCAAAATACGATATAAATTAACATTGATTGCCGTGCCTTGCGTTTTTCCAGCCAGGTCCGCGGTTTTACACCTTTAAATAACAAGACCAACTTTGCGGCCAGGTTAACGCAGACAACATTAACGGACAGTAGCAAGGCAGCTCCAAGTGCCTGCTTAAAATTACCACTAGCGACCATTAAACCCACTGTTACCGTCGGTGGTAACAATGCAACCGCGACCATCACACCCACCAGGGTGCTCGAGACACCGGTAGTAAGCGACAGCACACCCGCAGCACCTGAGACTAGTGCCAATACGATTCCGGACACCCACACGTCTGTACGTGACATCAATTCATGACTTACCAGCTCAAACTCCCACATCAAACCGATACAAAAAGCGAGTACAAGGGCAATCAACATACCGCTTACATTGGTTTGCAATGAACGTAAAATTAAAACCTTGTCACCTAAGGCCGCGCCGAAGGCGAGCGCAATATTTGGTCCAAGCAGGGGTGCAATCACCATCGCCCCGATCACAACAGCAGCATTATCTTCAATAAGACCTATGGTTGCGACAATCGTGGAAAAAATGACTAACCAGAAAAAATTGGCATCGGCCCGCGCACCTGCTTCAATTTCAACATACAGCTCTTCACGGGTTCGACCACCACTGTACTTTTTCACGGGTTGTTGTTCTTCGGCTCGAGGTAACACCGCCTCAACCGGATGAATAATGATTCTCCAGTTTTGTAAAGAAGCGAGTGCTTGTTGAATAGAATCAAGTACAACTTGCTGTTTCTCTGTGCGCACTAAGAGGCGCATACTACAACGCTCTTCTTCAGTACTATGGTCAACCCAACAATCAAGAATTTCATTGTGTTCCGCAATACCACGTATTGTGTCAACATGGCCGCAGTCCGCAAGGACTTCAATAATTCTCATAATTAACGTACCCCAATATATTTCATTTTTTTTATTATTAAAGCTCAACTATGAGCTGATCATTATCTGGGCATCAAGCAGGACGCATCAATGGCGCCTCAACCTCATCTCTTTTTTGCTTACCCGCAAGTAACTCAATTAGAGTTAAGGCGAAGTCCATGGCGGTACCTGGGCCACGTGAGGTAATCACTTTACCATCGACAACGACAGAATCATTGCTGTAATTCATTCCTGCTACTGGATAATTGTCCATACTGCCAGGATAACTCGTCGCATTTTTATTCTCGAGTAATCCGGCTGTGGCTAGTGCCATCGGCGCGGCACAAATCGCTGCAGTATATTTATCTTGTTCCGCCATTTGTTTGAGTTTTGTCTGCACGAGTTGATTTTCACGCAAATGATCCGCACCTGGCAGACCGCCTGGCAATACTATTAAATCAAAAGATATCGACATTACCTCAGCCATGTTTTTCTCTGGAACTAACACCATGCCGCGACTGGCTTTGACCGGCTGATCATCCAAACCTGCAGTGACAACCTTAAATCCTGCACGCGTAAGTAGATCGGTAATAGTGACGGCTTCAAGTTCCTCGCAACCCTGTGCCAGAGGAACAAGTACTAAGGGGACTTCGTTGTCTGTTTTCGCCATGCTAGTTTGCCTCTGTTATGACGCCACAGAATTAGTTCTGAAACAGGTACAAGCTTGATATTATTTTGCTCAAGTTCAGGCAAGACTTCATTTAAAAAACGAATCGTTTCTGGGTATGGATGTGCTATCGCAATAGCACTGCCCTTCCTGTTGGCGTATTTAATAAAATAGTTCCACTGCTTTCTAATTCTGTCTGGTTGGCGATTGTGATCCAGAAACACATCTCGGGTTGCATGTGCCAAACCTTGATCACGTGCAGTTATCAGTGCACGACTAGTATCGATGGTACGACTATCGACAAAGTAAAGATCTCCATGCTGTGAGATACCCTGCATTAACCAGCTCATCATTTGCGTATTTTGGGTCAGGCGACTACCCATGTGATTACTGACACCGCGGATATTTTTTATGTAGCCAAGACTGGTATTGAGGCTATTAAAAAATTCCTCATGACTCATTGCCGAGTGTAGACCTGCTTTGCCTAGATACTTCTGCTCTACCGCTTCCATCGGTAGATGTAAAAGCAGTTCTTTATTCCGCTCAGAGGCATAGGCTGCCAGTCTTTTTGCATAAGGTGTATAAGGTAGAATGCCAAACGTTAGTTGGCCAGGAAGATCGATAACTCGGCGGCCGTCTCTTAAACGGTCACCGAGATCATCAATAATGATTGCAACTCTTGGTGTATTATATAGTGAAGCAGTTTCCGCAGCATTTGCGTTAGCACTTGCGACCACAAAGAAGAACAGGCCTAAAAAAACGCGCATACGGCTTACACCTCTTATTTAGTTATTTGCCCATACATTCTAAATCTATATCTTTTCAGATTTGGCAAACAATTCTTATCGCCCACTCAACAGCGTTAGCCCTTTTAATAAGTTCAGCGCTTCGTATAGAGCATAATCCTCATTAGCAAGATTTTTCTTTTCATCTTTCTTGCTAGTCGCAGAGCCGCCATTTTCTTCGTCGTCATCGCCGTTTTCAAGATGCCCTGTTAGATCCGCTTCTTTAACCTGGCCAACTGGTTCTTTATCACCATTTGTGACCTTAAGATTCTGCACCTCGATATCAGGCTCGATACCTTTCGCCTGAATAGATCGACCTGATGGAGTGTAATAACGCGCAGTCGTAAGTTTAATCGCGGTATTATTGCCTAGCGGCACAACCGTTTGTACAGAACCTTTACCAAACGTCTTAGTGCCCATAATAATTGCACGTTTATGATCTTGTAATGCACCGGCTACAATTTCAGAGGCTGATGCTGAACCACCGTTGACCAGTACCACGATAGGTGCTCCGTCGAGCATGTCATCAGGTTTGGCGCTATGAACAACTTTATTGTCATCATCACGACCTTTGACGCTCACGATTGTGCCTTTGGTGATAAAGATATCTGAGATTTCAACCGCCGCGTCCAGTAGGCCGCCTGGATTATTTCTCAAATCAAGCACGATACCTTTTAGCTTGCCACCGTTTTCTTTCTTCAGTTTTGAGATTTGTTTTTTCAGATCGCTACTGCTGCGTTCCTGGAACTGTGTGACACGTACGTAACCGAAACCTTTTTCCAGTGTTTTATTTTTCACACTTTGTACGCGAATCTTGTCGCGTGTAACTTTGAAGGTTAACGGTTTGTCTTCACCGGTGCGTACAACCAGTAATTCGATGGAGGTGCCAGGTCGACCGCGCATGATCTTAACCGCATCATCGAGGCTCATACCTTTTACTGTCTTACCATCCAGGCGGATGATCAAGTCACCGGCTTTGATGCCCGCGCGTTGTGCTGGCGTATCATCAATCGGTGAAATAACTTTTACGAAACCGTCTTCCAGACCGACGACAATACCGAGTCCACCGAACTCGCCGGTTGTACCGACGCGAAGCTCATGAAAGGCTTCTTTGTCCAGATAGGTCGAGTGTGGGTCCAGTCCAGTCAGCATGCCGCGAATGGCATTTTCAAGCAGGACCTTATCGCCGACTTCTTCGACATAGTTATCTTTGATTTTGCCAAAGACTTCACTCAAAGAACGGATATCCTCGACAGGGATAGATTGGGCCTGGCCGCTGTCACGCTCTGCCCAGACGCCACTGCCAATGGCCAGCATCATTCCCGTTAACAGACCGGTCAGCAAAATGAGCGTATTCCGTGTAAAGTTATTCATACAACAATTCCTCAGGCCCTCGGCCCCTAAATTCATACTTCCAAAACAATAGTTTATAGCATTTATAAGCTGCTAATACAGCTAAAATTGCGCTTCAGCCCAGCCTGCTAGACTTAACTCCTTCGACACCAGCGTACCGGATTAGTTGGCTTGCCGTTGTGTCGAATCTCAAAATACAGACCTGCCTGTTGCTGGCCACCGCTGGTGCCCACACTCGAGATGAGCTCGCCAGCTTCGACCCATTCACCAATCTCTTTATATATAGCCTGATTGTGCCCGTACAAGCTCATGTAGCCATCGCCATGGTCAATGATCAGCAGCAGACCATAGCCACGCAGGAAGTCGGCAAAGGCGACTCGACCATGTGAAACCGCTTTAACATCACTGCCACTACTCGCCCTGATCATGACACCAGTCCATTTCACCTTGCTCGAGTTACGGCGTTTTCCATAAAGTGCATTTAACTGTCCTTTTGTCGGCCAACGCAGCTTTCCTTTTAGTTTTGCAAATGGGGTACGCTTGCCTGGGTCCGTCAAAATATCGGGAATAGCCTGATCCAGATCGGTTATTAACTTTTGCAGGCGGCGCTCATCTTCCAGTAACTGCGATAAATTCTTTTCCTTACCAACTAATTCCGAATGTAAACGCGCCACCACCACGGCGCGTGATTTGGAGACAGCCTTTAAGTCTTTTTGCTTTTTGGAATATTGTTCACGGGTCTGCTTAAGTTTCGCGGTTTGTTTTTTAATATTAGCTTCAACACTCTGCAATGAGACAAGCGTGTTACGTGAATTCTCAATGCGATTAATACGGGCTCGATTAAAATAATCGTAATAGGTCATAGTCCGCCCGACCGAAGATGAATCTTCAAGGTTGAGAATGATCTTGATATATTCCTGGCGGCCCATCATATAAGCAGATCGCACCTGGCCAGCCAGCAATTTATGCTGGGCTTTGAGATCTTTTTTCAGTGATTTTCTTTTTCGATAAAGTTTACTGAGCTTGGATTGTTCACTACGAATTTTGCGCTTAACGACTTTAAGATCTTTTTGAATTCGTGCCAGTTCTATTTCGAGTTTTAGAACTTCTTTTTGAACCGAGTCATGCAGCAGCTGAGTCTTTCGAATCTCCCTCTGCATTTTGCCGATGTCACGACGCACTTTCTCAAGCGCGGCCTGTTGTTCCTCATCATCAGTATCGGCTAAAGCAAACCCCGATGGACTACCCGGTAGTAACCAGGCTGTCGGGAATGACAACAGACAAACCAGACTAATGCTGGTAAGCGCTTTACGAAGAGTCGTCTTGAGACTCAATTGAGGTGTGTTTCCAATCTGAAACATGCAAGCCAGTGTAACCGAGTTGAGCGCTAAAGGTATAGCGCCAGATTAGCCATTGAGGTAGTTTTATGCTGCAATAGTAGCTCAAAACAGCATTAACGCAGCCTATGTTTCGGCAGTTTCAGCTTCTTTCAGTATCAGGGAGTGGCCGGTCATTTCACCTGGCTGTTCGAGCCCCATGAGCTCAAGCATGGTCGGTGCAATATCTGATAACACACCCTGATTTACCAATGGTAAATCTCGTCCAACGTAGATGAGGGGCACCAAATTAGTAGTATGCGCAGTGTGTGCCTGTCCCGTCTCCGGATTCATCATCATCTCGGCATTACCATGATCGGCGGTGATGATCATCTCACCATCGGTCCTTTTTATCGCTTTATAGATGTGACTTAGACATTCATCGATGGCTTCAATGGCCTTTACGGTCGCATTAAAATTACCGGTGTGACCGACCATGTCCGGGTTGGCAAAATTACATATAATCGTATCGTAGTTACCACCTTCAATTGCTTCAACCAGTTTAACGGTTAACTCAGGTGCACACATTTCAGGCTGCAAATCATAGGTTGGAACATTGGGTGAATTAATCAATACCCGATCTTCAAATTCAAACGGCTCTTCACGACCACCATTGAAAAAGAAAGTGACATGCGCATACTTCTCTGTTTCTGCAATACGTAATTGGTTTAGTCCGAGGCTACTCACATATTCACCAAACACATTGTGCAGTCGCTCAGGTGGATAAGCCACTGGTACATCAAAATCGGATTTATATTCAGTTAAAGACGCAAACACACCCAGCTTTGGGCTTGCCTCACGTTCGAAAGCATCAAAATCTGGCTCAATAAAGGGGCGCGTAATCTGCCGGGCACGGTCCGAACGATAATTCATAAAGATGACACTATCACCATCTTCTATGCAAACGGGTTTTTCACCCTCGGGGACAATCGCGGTGGCCTGCACAAACTCATCTGTCTCATCACGATTATAGGCAGCACCCAATCCACCCAGTGCCGTCTCGGCCTGAAAATCGGCCTTGCCTAAGGTCATCACATCATATGAGCGCTGGATGCGTGGCCAGCGATGATCTCGGTCCATCGCGAAGTAACGGCCTATAATCGAGGCAATACGTCCGACACCCAACTCAGCAAATTTAGCATCCATCTTCTTGATAGAATCGCCTGCACTCTTCGGTGCAGTATCGCGGCCGTCAAGAAATGCATGCACATAGATTTGTTTCGCGCCTTGCTTGGCCGCCATTTCCGCCATGGCATGGATGTGAGTTTCGTGGCTATGTACACCACCGGGTGAGAGCAGACCCATAATATGTACGGCTTTATTATTGTCCACGGCCTTCTGAACAGCATCCACCAGGGTTTGGTTGGTAAAGAAAGAGCCGGTTTTAATCGAGCGATCAACTCGAGTGTATTCCTGGTATACCACCCGGCCTGCACCAAGATTCAGGTGTCCTACCTCAGAATTACCCATTTGGTTAGCCGGCAAGCCAACCGAGGCGCCCGATCCATTAATAAAGGTATGTGGGTATTTCGCCCATAGCTTGTCCCAGGTAGGTTTTTTGGCGGCTGCAATGGCATTCGCCTTGGTTTCCTCTGAATAGCCAAAGCCATCGAGGATAATCAGGAGCATCGGTTTTGCGTAATCTGACATTTAATCTAAGTTCTTTATTTTATTGGTAAAAAATTAAAAACACCAATCGATTTAGACAGAGTCTAATTCAAAAATTGACGCATTACAAAATCTTGAAAATCTAATTAAAACAAGTAGTTAACGTGATATCACAAAATCTTCATGAAATACTCGGTAAAAATAGTGTTAATAGCCTTCTCAAACGGTAGATTATTGTATAATGTTTTGTTAATAAAGGGCACCTGTGTAAGAATCTACAGGTCGATCCCATAATTAAATAATCGTCCTAACCACTTGGTGTACCCTATGATGGAAGAACTAGAAGGTCTGATAACGCGTGATGAAGATATCGACCGCGCCTCCCGATCACTTAAAGCAATGTCACACCCACTGCGTCTGAAAATTTTATGTACTTTAGGCGCCAGTGAAATCAGCGTACAGGACATTGTTGAACATGTCGGGACCTCGCAGAGCAATATTTCACAACATCTCGCAATTTTGCGTGACAAGGGAATATTGTCTGCACGCAAAGATGCAAACCGCGTTTATTATAAGGTTGGTGATCAAAGGACATTACGTTTAATCGGCATGATGCGTGAAGTTTTCTGTAGCACCAGCCTGGATGACTAACAACGCATTCTGTTGAATCTTGTTACTGGCCGTCACGGCCTCTGACTTGAATTTCACCCACGTAATACACATTAAACTAGTGTCGTGTACTCTCATGTCATTTTAATGACAAACAATTTAGGTAAATTGGTATGGAACAATTTATAGAATTTATAGGTAATCACTATATTCTCAGCGCTGCATGGATTGCGCTGTTTATAATGGTTATTTACAGCTTTATCGGTGCCCGCCTGCGGGGTTACAAAAATGCGAACCCGGCCATTGCCACCCAACTGATAAATCGTGAAGATGCGGTTGTTGTCGATGTACGCGAAGACAACGAGTATGCCGGCGGCCATATAATAAACTCTGTCCACGTTCCTTTAAGCTATCTGAAAGATCGCCTGAAGGAACTAGAAAAATACAAATCAAAACCCGTTATCGTCGGCTGTAAAACTGGACAACGTTCCGGACAGGCATGCGCAATGCTTAAGAAAGAAGGTTTCGAACAAGTTTATAACCTAAGCGGTGGTGTCACCGCATGGCAAGCAGATAATCTCCCCCTCACTAAGAAGTAATTACGAATGGCAAAGATCAATATTTACAGCACACTTTTTTGTCCTTACTGCACGCGTGCAAAAATGTTACTCGAGCAAAAAGGCATGGAATACAATGAAATTCGCGTCGATATAGAAACAGAAAGACGCAAAGAGATGATGGAATTGTCAGGGCGCACTAGCGTTCCACAAATATTCATCGATGACGACCACATTGGTGGTTGTGATGACTTATATCATCTGGAAGCTCAGGGCGAACTCGACGCAAAACTTGGGCTGGACTAAGTCAACGCGAGAATCATATGTCAGAATCGATCCACGTTGTCTGCCCACATTGTCATAGCACTAACCGCCTTCCTGCAGACAAGCTTAAGGCCGGCGGTAAATGTGGCAAGTGTCAGCAAGTTTTGTTTTCAGGCAAACCAGTCGAGTTAGACCAGACAACATTTACAAAGTTTATTACTCGTAATGACTTACCTGTTATCGTTGATTTTTGGGCTCCCTGGTGTGGTCCATGTAAAATGATGGCACCGGTATTTGAACAAGCCGCACAAGATCTAAGCACGCAATTTATACTTGCAAAAGTAAATACAGAAACGGAACAAAACCTGGCAGGGCAATACGCAATCCGTAGTATCCCCACCATAGCCAAGTTCAAAAAAGGACAGGAAGTAAACCGTAGCGCAGGTGCAATGGATTTAAACAGTCTGAAACAGTGGGCCATGACTTAAAAACAAGTCAATACAACCAAAATATAGAATAACTAATAGAGAACAATACCATGAGCGAATCGCAACAAAGCACAGAAGGCAATGCAGAGCAGCAAGGCCAATTCAATATTCAAAAGATCTATACTAAAGATATTTCATTTGAATCACCTAATTCGCCCAAGACTTTTACTGAGAAGTGGGAGCCACAAAACAACCTGGATCTGAATACCAATGCCAGCCCTATTGGGGAAAACACTTATGAAGTCGTTTTATCATTAACGGTCACGGCTAAACTAGGTGAAAACACAGCTTACCTTTGCGAAATTCATCAAGCCGGTATTTTCTCAATTGAAGGATTCTCGGATGAAGATTTACATGGCATGTTAGGGAGCTTTTGCCCAAACATACTGTTTCCCTATGCACGTGAAGCTGTTTCTGACATCGTCACCCGTGGTGGCTTTCCACAACTGTTGCTAGCGCCGATTAACTTTGATGCGCTCTACCAGCAACATATGCAACAAGCCCAGGCTACAGAGACAGAAACCGTTAATTAAATCTCTGTCCGAATGGAAGCCAACTCACATATCTTTTCTGTTCTGGGGGCCGGCTCCTGGGGAACCGCACTCGCTATGCAACTGGCGCGGGCTGGACATGAAACCCATCTCTGGTCACACAGACCTGAACATGTGGAGGCCATGCAGAAGTCGCGCAGCAATGAGCG
>Ga0316205_10003620_pt1 | contig 14389 bp, 13 predicted proteins | sample 3monthpyrite_MG_FD_204941 | JGI IMG/M metagenome (GOLD analysis project Ga0316205, IMG submission 204941) | Microbial mat bacterial communities from mineral coupon in-situ incubated in ocean water Damariscotta River, Maine, United States -... | ecosystem: Environmental > Aquatic > Marine >... | reverse complement strand
GTTATTGTTAGGTCATATAGGAGCTGACATCCACATAGGGGTTAATTTTTATAAACCTTTTTATAAAGTAGACTGGCAATTAAATGATGGATATACCATTGAAAGGGAAGATGGAGACGATATAATTGTATTAGGGGAATTAGGTAGCTATTACCGCTTAAAAAGAGCTATTTCTACCAGGTTAGGTCTTAAATGGTATTTCATAAACACCATAAAAAATCCTGAAAATAATTTCTATATTGGGATTCATCTCAATGCAAATTTAGGACAAGCCGACTTTACAGAACTTAGTTTGGGATTTGTTCATAGATTTAAGGAAATTAAACGCAAGAAACACTCTAATTAAGCTAGATAATTTGTCTTTAACATACTATCCAGCTAGGTTTGTGAGTGTTTAAAATCATTATAACTTCGTGAAAGAACCTTTAATTAGCATACTAATTCCATTTAAAAATACTTCGGCTTTCCTGCCTGAGTGTGTTGATTCCATTTTATCTCAGAGTTATAAAAACTGGGAGGTCCTGGCTGTAGACGATCATTCAGCAGATGACAGTCGTGCCGTGGTTGAAGAATATTCATCAAGAGATAGCAGAATAAAAGTGCATTCCAATCAGGGAGATGGTATAATTTCAGCACTCAGGACGGCTTATAATTTAAGCAAAGGTGAATTGTTGACAAGAATGGATTCTGATGATATAATGAACTCCAAAAAGCTCGAAATCATGGCTTCATCATTAGAAAAACATGGAAAAGGACATATTGCAGTAGGAGGTGTCCGTTATTTTTCGGATCGTGGAGTCGGCAATGGTTATTTGCGATATGAAAAATGGTTGAACCAGCTAACTGCCAAAGGAGCAAACTACTCTGAAATCTATAAAGAATGTGTTATCCCCTCCCCTTGCTGGATGGTCCACAAAAAAGATTTAGAGGAATGTGGTGCTTTTGAGCCCAATAGATACCCGGAAGATTATGATCTTACATTTCGATTTTATGAGCGGGGTTTGCAATGTATTCCATGTAATGAGATATTGCACAAATGGCGCGATTATGAAAGTCGAACCTCAAGAACCAGTGAGCACTATGCTCAGAATTATTTTTTGCATTTAAAACTATATTACTTTGTAAAGCTTCACCGTGATCACATGCGACCTTTAACCGTTTGGGGTGCCGGGGAAAAGGGGAAAAGCACTGCCAGAGAGCTGGTAAAAGAGAATATTCCGTTTTATTGGTTATGTGATAACCCAAAAAAAATAGGTAAAAATATTTATGGACAGGAATTAAGGCATTTTGATTTTCTAGTTAAACTTAAAAACCCTCAAAGTATAATTACTGTTGCAAATGAAGAGGCTCAGGAAATGATCGCAAATTTCTTTTCAAATTTGGGTCAATCCCCTATGGTCGATTATTTTTTCTTTTGTTAAAGAATAGAATCTTTTAACGAAACATGAATAATCTATTTTTGGCGGACTCAGCATTTATAATAATTTCATTTTTTCATTCTACTTGTTTTCCTTCTCAATTTTGTCACAATTACTAGGCAATATCTTCTCAATACTTTATATATTTGTCAAATCAAAATTGGAAATGCTGTTTAAATATCCGGAACTCCTTTGGGCCTTTTTTCTACTGCTAATTCCCATATTAATCCACCTCTTTCAACTTCGGAGATTTAAAAAAACTCCATTTACTAACGTAAAGCTTTTACAAAAAGTAGTTGCGCAATCTCGCAAAAGCAGTACGATAAAAAAATGGCTTTTACTTTTCTCCCGCCTATTATTACTTTCAGGACTTATCCTCGCTTTTTCACAACCGTATTTCGCTAAGGAGTCGGCTTCATATGCCAAAGAAACCGTGATATACGTGGACAACTCATTTAGCATGCAGGCCAAAACAGAGAATGGAACCCTCCTCCAGGATGCAGTTCAGAAGTTATTACAAGGTCTTCCTAAGGATAATACTTTTAGTCTTTTCACTAATGATAAAGTTTTTAGTAACATCACCTTGATGGATATTCGCAATGAACTTTTGACCCTGCCTTATACCTATAATCAGTTAGGATTTAAGGATATCCTTCTTAAAGGGAAAAATTTCTTTAGTGAAGATGAAAAATCCATTAAATATTTGGTACTAGTCTCAGATTTTCAAAACAGAACCAGCATCCAGCAATCCGATACTCTGGAAAACATCCAAACTTTTATGGTTCGGGTTAAGGCAGAAAATCTTGACAATACTGTTTTGGATTCGGCATATATCACTGAGGTAAACGCATCTACAATAGACCTTTCGGTGAATTTAACTACTACGGGTGCTTTGGAAACCATCCCTGTTTCTTTATATAATGATGATAAATTAATTGCCAAAACGGCGGCAACTTTTGATAAGAACAGAAAATCTAATGTTGTTTTCACACTGCCTGCCAACGAACTTATTATAGGTAAAATTGAAATATCAGATATTGGATTGCCTTTTGATAACCAGTTGTTTTTTAATATTAACCAAAAGGACAAAATCAAAGTATTATCTGTAAGCGAGTCAGATAGTGAGTTTTTAAAAAGAATCTATACCGAAGATGAATTCATTTTTGCAGATGTGCGAATGAATAATCTTAATTACAGCATACTGGAGGCACAAAACCTAATAATTTTAAATGAATTAAAAACTATTCCGGTATCACTCAAAAATACATTAAGCAATTATATTCAAAAAGGTGGTCATCTGATGATTATCCCTGCTTTTGATGCAAATATTGAAAGCTATAATAGTTTTATGGGAAACTATTATTCAACTTCATTTATAAATAGAATTGATGAAGAACGGAACGTCACAGGAATTAACTTTGATCATCCTCTTTATAAGAATGTATTTGCTCAAAAAGTAAGTAATTTTCAATATCCAAGAGTCACAAGCTATTTCAAAACCAGAACAACGGCGCCAAAAATACTTTCATTACAGGATCAATCTGCTTTCCTTGTAGGACTGGATGGCATATACTTGTTTACGGCTGCAATCATTAATACAAACTCTAATTTTAAGAATTCACCTCTTATTGTACCTACTTTTTATAGTATTGGGGCAAATAGTCTTAAATCGCCCAAATTATATAATACCCTGGGGCAAATAACTACAATAGATGTTAAGGCCCCAATGGCAAAGGATAATATTCTAAAGGTTACCCAGAAAGAATATGAATTTATACCCGAACAGCAATCTTTTTCAAATAAAACTATATTGACCTTTAATTACAATCCCAATAAGGATGGTGTTTATGTGATTAGTCAAGACTCCAGACCTATTCAAAATATTAGTTTTAATTACCCCAGAACAGAAAGCGAATCTGTATATGCTGATTTGGACATATTAAATAACAATAACAGCTTAAATAATTTAACTGAAGTCTTTGAAACCATGGAAAAAGACAACAGAGTAACTGAGCTATGGAAATGGTTTACTATTTTTGCATTGCTTTTTATGCTGGCCGAAGTTCTTATTCAAAAAATATTTAAATGAACATACTTCTAAAATCTGCCACAATTGTTGATAACACCAACAGTAAACTTCATTTAAAAAAACGCGACATTCTTATTCTTAAAGGGGTCATTGAAGAAATAGCTACCTTGATTAAGCCTGCCGGGAATATAAAAACACTAAACTTAAAAAATTTGCATGTCTCTGCAGGTTGGTTCGACAGCAGTGTAAGTTTTGGCGAACCAGGATACGAAGAACGTGAAACCATTACTAATGGAATCAATGTGGCTGCAAGAAGTGGTTATACCGATATTGTTCTAAATCCTAACACTTACCCCCTGCCCGACAGCAGTGGCGATATTGTTTTTCTCAAAAATGCCGCCAAAGAACAGCCGACGAAATTACACCCTTTGGGGACACTTACTGTACTTAGCGAAGGTATTGATCTTGCTGAGCTTTATGACATGCAGAATTCGGGGGCTGTTGGATTCTATGATTTTAAGAAATCTATTTCAAATTCCAATCTATTAAAGATAGCCTTGCAATACTCCCAGGATTTTAAGGGATTAGTTTACTCTTTTCCAATGGATAAGAAAATAATGAGCAAGGGTATTGTTAATGAAGGTATTTCGTCTACAAGGGTTGGGCTAAAAGGAATTCCGGCACTGGCAGAAGAACTTCAAATTGCCAGAGACCTTTTTATTCTGGAATATACGGGTGGATGTCTCCATATCCCAACGATATCTACAGCCAAGTCCGTAAGGCTTATCGGAGAAGCTAAACGGAAGGGGCTAAACGTAAGTTGTAGTGTTGCTGTGCATAATTTGTTATTTTCTGACGATGTTTTGGATAGTTTTGATAGCAATTACAAGGTTTTACCTCCACTTCGTACGAGTAAAGATATTAGTGCTTTAATAAAAGGGCTTAAAGAAGGTGTAATAGATTTGGTAACCTCAGATCATACCCCAATTGATATTGAAGAAAAACGTATAGAATTTGATAATGCTGCCTATGGTACCATAGGTCTTGAAAATGCGTTTGGTGTTTTAAATGAATTATTCGAGACCGAAACGGCTGTCGCGCTTTTATCTAAAGGAAGAGAACGTTTTGGATTAAGTCCGGTGACTATTGAGAAGGGTTCTTTGGCTAATCTTACTCTTTTTGATCCTAAGTCCGAATTTATTTATACAAAAAAGCATTGTATTTCTACTTCAAAGAACAGTATGTTTTTTGGTGAAAAAATGAAAGGTAAGGTTTACGGAATAATAGCAAACAATCAAATCATCGTCTGAAACAATAATAGCTTAAGTATTAATTAGAAAAAAAGGGTTTTGGAACAAGATTCGGTAGCGAAAGGAAAAACAACAGCAATAATAGCATATTTCACTATTATTGGATCTTTAATAGCAATAACCATGAATATGGAGCCAAAAAATGACTTCGCAAGATTTCATACAAGGCAGGCGTTTGGTTTGCATCTGGTTTTTATGGGTTGCGCACTTTTCTTAAGCCAATGGTTTAATTTTTTTGTTTGGTTAGGCTTGTATGTATTTTATTTTGCTCTCTGGATATATGGTCTTGTGGGAGCTTTGAATAATAAAAAACAGCCTGTTCCAATCCTGGGAGCCTCATTTCAGCAATGGTTTAGCTTTATTCAATAGAATGGAAACAATTCCCTTATCCTTATATCATATAATTCGCCCTTCTTCAACAGAAGATGGTCGTCCACCTGTTATATTTCTTTTTCATGGTTACGGCAGCAACGAAGAAGATTTGTTTTCATTCGCCTCAGAATTGCCTTCAGAATGTTTTATTATTTCTACAAGAGGCCCATACCCTTTACCTCCCTTCGGTAATGCCTGGTACGCCATTAACTTTGATGCATCGCATGGAAAGTGGAGTGATGAAGAACAGGCAATCTCATCTAGAAACAAAATTGTGGATTTTATTGAGGAAGCTTGTGAGGCCTATCAATTGGATAAAGACAATGTCACCCTGTTGGGTTTTAGTCAGGGTACAGTATTGAGCTATGCAGTTGCGCTTTCATTTCCGGATAAGGTTAAAAATGTGGTGGCCCTAAGTGGCTATATAGACGAGAATATCCTCGAAAAAAATTACACTCAAAAAGACCATAAAAATCTTAACATTTATGCCTCACACGGTCAGGTAGACCAGGTAATCCCACCAGAATGGGCTCAAAAAGCACCTATTCTCTTAAAAAAGCTTGGCATTAAACATAAATATGAGGAATTTCCTGTAGGTCATGGAGTTTCGGCCGAAAACTTTTACTCCTTTAGAAAATGGCTTGAAGAAAATATTTAATTACTCCGGGTATATAAAAGATGGTCCATCATTGTAAAATTAACACCCATATCATCTTTCAACTCATATTTCAAAAATAGTTCTCCCCAATATTTACCATCTGAAAAATCGGCTATTATCCATTGATGATTCAATATTTTTATCTTATTGATCTTGAAATCACTTTCCATTCCCTCATACGGAACCAATGGATTATCTCCTTTCTGTTCATTGGTTTCCAATAACTTATCTGAAATATAGCGCGAAGGGTTTTCCAATCCCAGGTGATCATAATACGACAGGGCATCATCATTATTTTGCAATGAAAAATATTGCATATCAAAAACCTGAAGTTGTAATTTTTGAACAGAATCCTGAAGTACGCTAACTTCTGATTCCAGGTTTTGTATTTTTAGATCCTTATTCTCTAACATGGTATTGCTGCTTACAAATAAATAAAGCGCTAACAAAGCGGCAAAAATGAACAGGTAAATAAATATTCTACTTTTCATAAAATTAAAGAATCTATTATCAAACTAACTAAAATTATTATTTTGTAACTCAAACCGAGACAACAAGATTGTCATATGCCAAATGTACATTAATAGGTAATTTTTCTTCCACTTCATCATGAAAACCCAAATAATGGCTTATATGAGAAAGATATGCTATTTCAGGTTTAATTATATCTACTAATTCAAGAGCTTCTTTGAGGTTTAAGTGAGAATGATGTGGTTCTATGCGTAATGCGTTTAATGACAACACTTTAACTCCATTTAACTTATTTATTTCTTCATCAGAAATAGTCTTAACATCAGTAAGATAGGCAAAGTCACCTATTCTATAGCCAAAAACCTTTAACCGGTTGTGAAAAGCCTCAATTGGTATTGCTTGAAGATCTCCGATTACAAAGGGTTCATTATTCTTTATCAGGTTCACCTTTACCGCCGGAGCCCCAGGATACCTGTTCTCATCGGCAAAAATATAGTCAAATCTCCTTTTTAATGATAAGATTACATCTTCGTGCGCATAAACAGGAATATCTCCTTGTCTGAAGAAAAAAGGGCGAATATCATCTATACCTGCCGTATGATCTGCATGTTCATGAGTAAAGAGAATACCATCTAATTTGGTAACTTTATTGGTTAACATCTGCTGTCTGAAATCAGGACCACAATCAATTACATAATTATAGCCTTTCCATGAAATCAGAACAGAAACTCGAAGTCTTTTGTCCTTGGGATTTTTACTTAAACAAACCGGATGATTACTTCCAATAACCGGTATTCCCTGCGATGTGCCAGTGCCTAAAAAAGTTATTTTCAACCTGTCATCTATTTATTTCAAATTTATAACTTATTTATTAAATAGATACTCCAATCTTGTTAACTTTGCTGTAAGTAAACTATACTTATGGCTTCAGTATTCAAAAAGGATCCGGCTTTTGAAAATATTCCTTCAATAAAGGCTAAGACTCTTAGAATAAATTTAAATCCCGATATCTATGGGACGTTTGCGGAAATAGGTGCCGGACAAGAAACCGCCAGATGGTTTTTCAGATCAGGCGGCGCCTCGGGTACAATAGCTAAGGCTATGAGTGCCTATGACAAATCTTTTAGTGATGCTGTTTATGGTGTGGAAACTGAAGGCAGGTATGTTACCCAAAGCAGGCTAAAAAAGATGCTTTCTCATGAAATGCATCTTATGGAAGAACGTATTAGCAGAGATGAAAATCCGGATAAACTGTTTTTTACCTATGCGAATACCGTCGCAACTATAGACTTTTCAAAGCGATATAAAGGCCATGGCTGGGTTGGAATCCGTTATCAATTAGATCCAACACAAAAGGAATTTGACGAAATCATATTACATGTCAGGTTTAAGCAAAATGAAGCACGTTTGCAGCAGGAGACCCTTGGAATAGTTGGAGTGAACCTCATATATGGTGCTTTTTATAAGTATAATAAACCCAGAAAGTTATTAAAATATATCTATGATCATATAGACCGGGATACCCTGGAGATTGATATGGTAAATTTCTCAGGCCCAAATTTCAAAAACGTTGACAATAGGCTTATGAGCCTTCAACTTATCAGAAATGATATGACCGATGCGGTTATGTTTGGGCCCGATGGAAATAACCTTCTTCCTGCTACGATTCTATATAAGAAAAATATCCTTGCCCTCAGGGGGAGTTTTAGACCGGTGACTAAAGTAAACATGGATATGTTTGAAAAGTCTTATGAAATTTTCATACGTGATCCAGCGGTTGATGAAGATAATTCCATTGTAATATTTGAAATTACATTATCGAATTTAAGAGCTTCTGGTGAAATAGATGAAAGTGATTTTATGGACCGGGCCAAACTATTGTGTTCATTAGGACATTCGGTAATGATTTCCAAATTTCAGGAATATTTTAAATTGGTTGAATACTTTAACAATTATACCAAGGCAAAAATTGGTCTCACTATGGGAGTTAATAACCTGGTGGACATTTTTGATGAAAAATATTACCGGCATCTGAGTGGCGGTATTTTGGAAGCTTTTGGTAAGTTATTCTTTAAAGAACTTATTGTATATCTCTATCCTATGAAGAATCCGGAGACCGGTCAAATCATGACTAGTAATAACGTGAAGGTTCATCCAAGAATGAAAGAGTTGTACAAATTTTTTAAGTATAATGGGAAAGTAATGGATATAATAGACTACGATCCTGAAATTATGGACATATTTTCCAGAGATGTCTTGAAAAAAATACAAAGTGGAGAAGATGGTTGGGAAGGAAAGCTGCCAGAAGGAATTTCTGAAATAATAAAGAAAGAGCACCTTTTTGTACGAACTGACGAAAAATTAAAAGAAAAAGCTTAACGCTTAAAATCCATAGAAAAAGGCCTTAATTATTAAGGCCTTTTTTAATACTTATGGTTTTATACTAAAGAATCTGAGCAGCGTGATCTTTAGTTTTAACTTTATCAATAACCTTTGTGACAAAACCGCTTTCATCAATAATAAAAGTCTTTCTGTGAATACCATCGTATTCCCTGCCCATAAATTTTTTAGGACCCCAAACTCCAAATATATTAATTACAACATGATCTTCATCTGCCAAAAGCGGAAATGGAAATTCATATTTACTCCTAAAACCCGCTTGCTTTTTTTGAGAATCTTCGCTAACCCCTAGTAGTTCATAACCTTTTGATTGGAGTTCAGCATAATTATCCCGAAGATTACAAGCTTCAGCCGTACATCCTGGGGTATTAGCCCTTGGATAAAAAAATACCACTAACTTCTTACCGGAATAATCGCTTAATTTTACCAAATTGCCATCCTGATCAACAGATGAAAAATCAAGGACTTTATCACCTTCTTTTAGTGTGTTCATTGTCTATTTTAAATTAAATTTGTGTTTATTTTTTTCATTGTAAAATTAAACAAAAATGACGAAATCGGAAAAAGTATCCTTCGCAATAAAAAAATTGCAGGAATTATATCCTGTTATACCAGTACCGTTGCAACATAAAGATCCGTATACATTATTAATCGCAGTATTATTATCGGCCCAAAGTACAGATATACGCGTAAACAAGATAACACCTAAATTATTTGCCAAAGCAGATAATCCCTTCGACATGATTAAAATGTCTGTTGAGGAAATAAAGGAAATTATTAGGCCAGTAGGGCTTTCACCGATGAAATCGAAAGGAATCCATGGGTTATCAGAAATATTGATAGAAAAGTACGAGGGTAATGTTCCATCGGAAATTAGTTTATTGGAAGAATTACCGGCTGTGGGCCATAAAACTGCTAGTGTAGTGGTCTCTCAGGCATTTGGTATACCGGCTTTTCCGGTTGATACGCATATTCACCGTTTAATGTATCGTTGGGGATTTTCCAATGGCAAAAATGTGGTTCAAACCGAGAAAGATGCAAAAAGGTTATTTCCCAAAGAATTATGGAACGATTTGCATCTTCAAATTATTTGGTATGGGCGTCAATATTCTCCGGCCAGAGGCTGGGATCTGGACAAAGACTTAATAACCAAAACGATAGGGAGAAAAAAAATATTAGAAGATTATTATAAAATAAAAAAAGCCCGCTAATTGCGGGCTATCTTGTCTTAATTCAAAGTTGTTTCGAATTTGAATGTCTTGTACTTCGTAACTCTGAAGGACCTGGAATAATTCAGTAAGAATTGAATCGTCTCAGGACTGGTTTTAGCCAGTTTACAAGCATTTTGTTCTTCTGAGTAAATTTTTTCCATATTATTATAGTATTGTTATGTACTAATAACGCAACTAAAATGGAAATATTGCTCTTATGTATTTCTTGCTCTTAATTTGTTAAAACAATATTGTGTCTTTCTATTATCTTTCTGAGATTTATAAGTGCATATCGCATTCTTCCCAGGGCAGTATTTATGCTAACCCCAGTGTTTTCGGAAATCTCCTTAAAGCTCATGTCCTTGTATATTCGCATAAGCAGAACCTCTCTTTGGTCATCAGGTAATTCTTCAATCAATGATCCAAGATCACTATCTATCTGATCTTTAATAATCTGCTTTTCTACATTAAGTTTATCGTCACCTATAACCGAAAAAATATTAAAATCATCAGTTCCTTCAAACTTCGGCATACGCTTGTTCTTTCTGAAGTGATCAATAATAAGGTTATGTGAAATTCTCATTACCCATGGCAAGAACTTTCCCTCTTCACTATAAGATCCTTTTTTTAAGGTTTTAATTACCTTAATAAAGGTATCCTGAAAAATATCCTCAGTGATATCCCTATCCAATACCTTGGAATAAATAAAACTACTAATCCGTTGGTTGTGTCTGTTTATAAGAACTTCAAGCGCTTTTTCGTCGCCACTGATATAGTCTCTTACTAATTCTGAATCATCAATTTCAAATTCCATAATTGGTAGTATTTTTTGGTTAATATAAAGGAGCTTCTTTTTGATGGCCCTTTGGTTAATAGTTTAAATATATAGTAGCTATGATTTCATAATTACAATTTAAAAGTATTGAAATACCAAGGGCTGAGAAAAACTATGTTGTCAAACCCATGATTTTTGATGTCAAAGGACGATTTGGCAATTATATGTACAATAATTCCCTAATAAATTAGTTGCCAACTGATTTGAAGGATGCCTGGAAATATTCCCCATTTAATTCGAATTAGTTAAATAAGCGACTTCAACAACTACCAGAAACCAAAAATCCCCTTGATGTATTATCAAAGGGATTAATGTATATCCTAATAATATAGGGGTATGTTTAATTCAAATTATTCTCAAATGTAAGTCCTTTATGATTTACAATATTTAATGACTTGGAATACTGAAGTAATAACTGTATCCTCTCTGGCTTTGTTTTTACAAGCTTACATTTGTTTTGCTTTCTCGGGTAAATCTGTTCCATATATAATAAATGTTATGTCTAAATAACGCAACAATTATGGAACGATTTGTATTAGTCGTTATAGAACCTATTAATTCGTTAAAACAATATTGTTCTTTTCTATGATCTTTCTTAGGTTGATTAAGGCATATCGCATTCGCCCTAAAGCAGTGTTAATGCTTACCTCTGTATTTTCAGATATTTCTTTAAAACTCATATCCTTATATATACGCATTATAAGGACTTCTTTTTGATCATCGGGAAGTTCTTCTATCAACAATCCAAGATCACTGTCTATCTGGTCTTTTATTAACTGTCTCTCAGCATCCAGCTTATCATCCCCCAAAACGGAAAAAATATTGAAATCTTCACTGCCTTCAAATTTAGGCATTCGCTTATTCCTTCTAAAATGGTCAATGATCAGATTATGAGCTATGCGCATAACCCAAGGTAAAAACTTACCTTCTTCATTATAGGCCCCTCTTTTTAAGGTTTTAATAACCTTTATAAAGGTATCCTGAAAGATATCTTCAGCAATAGCCCTGTCCAAGACCTTAGAATAAATAAAACTGGTAAGACGTTGATTATGCTTGTTTATTAGAATTTCCAGGGATTTTTCATCCCCGCTAATGTAATTCTGAACTAAAATTGAGTCCGCTACTTGTAGTTGCATACTAATTACTTTTTTGGTTAAACTTAGGGGCCTCTCTTTAGGGAGAGGACTTTAGTCATTCAGGTTAATGCTCAAAAAAGTAATTTTCGCGTATAGGCGGATTTTTTAGTTATTAAGCCTCAAATATAAAGAAAAAATATTTTCTCAGGTAAACAATGTTGTGATATTGCCGAATTTAGATGTAAAATGGCACCTATTGGTGTTTGAATTCAACATATCGTATCTTTGCCGACCTAATGGAAGAAATGTCTGCAATAACCGAGGTAAATCCAAAGGAAAACATTATAATCAAAGGGGCTAAACTGCATAATCTTAAAAATATTGATGTAGTAATCCCCAGAAATAAATTAGTGGTTATTACCGGACTTTCTGGTTCAGGTAAGTCGAGTCTGGCTTTTGATACGCTCTACGCCGAGGGACAACGTCGCTATGTAGAAAGCCTTTCCTCATATGCCCGGCAATTCCTAGGTAAATTAGATAAGCCTAAAGTAGACTATATAAAAGGTATAGCTCCGGCAATAGCCATTGAACAAAAGGTAAATTCCACTAATCCACGATCCACAGTGGGTACAACGACGGAAATCTATGACTATTTGAAACTTCTTTATGCCAGAATTGGTAAGACCTATTCACCAGTTTCCGGTAATGAAGTTAAAAAGCATAACGTAACAGATGTAATTAATCATGTAAAATCTTTTGAAGAAGGCACCAAGCTTTTATTGTTGGCTCCAATTGTTATTTCCAAAGACAGGGATCCGGTAAAATCTTTACAATTGCTTTCCAAACAAGGATATGCAAGGATAAAACATAAAGGCAAAGTCATCAGGATTGATGAATCCTTACAAGAGTTTGGTTATAATTTTGAGTTGGTTGTAGATCGAATCATTAAGAAAGATGATGAGGATTTTCTAAATCGACTAGCCAATGCCGTGGATACCGCTTTTTTTGAAGGTAAAGGATACTGTTTTATTGAAGAAATCGCTAATGGAACGGTGACCAAATTTAGCAATAAGTTTGAACTGGACGGAATGGTCTTTATGGAACCTAACGCACATCTCTTCAGTTTCAATAATCCTTACGGGGCTTGTCCGCAGTGTGAAGGTTATGGCGATGTTATTGGCATAGATGAAGATCTTGTAATACCTAATTCCGGGTTGTCTGTATTTGAAAATGCGATATTTCCATGGCGTGGAGAGAGTATGAGTTGGTATAAGGATCAATTAATAAATTCTGCTTATAAGTTTGATTTTCCCATCCATAAACCATGGTATCAACTTAATGAGGAGCAAAAACTATTGGTCTGGCAAGGCAATGAGCATTTTATAGGAATAGATAAATTTTTCCGGCAATTAGAAGAAAAGAGTTATAAGATCCAAAATAGGGTAATGCTCTCCAGATATAGAGGTAAAACAAGATGCAACTCCTGTAAAGGGAAGCGCCTTAGAATGGAAACCAACTATATTAAGATTGATAAAAAATCTATTTCAGATCTTGTGGAATTATCCATTGAAAACTTAATCACATTTTTTGATACACTTTCATTAAGTGAACACGACCTTCAAATCGCAAAAAGATTATTAGTAGAAATCAAAACCAGACTTAGTTATTTGGATAAAGTTGGATTGAGCTATTTAACAATCAACAGAAAATCAAATACACTATCGGGTGGAGAAAGTCAGCGAATAAATCTGGCAACATCTCTTGGCAGTAGTTTGGTTGGGTCCATGTATATCCTGGATGAACCTAGTATTGGCCTTCATCCAAGAGATACAGAGAATCTTATAATGGTTTTAAAATCTCTAAGAGATTTAGGTAATACTGTCATTGTTGTTGAGCATGATGAAGATATAATGCTTGCGGCAGATGAAGTTATTGACATTGGTCCGGAAGCCGGCACCCATGGAGGCGAAGTAGTTGCGCACGGTCCAATGGAGGCAATCCTGAAATCGTCCTCACTTACGGCAAGTTACCTGAATGGAACTATGGAAATTGAAGTTCCCAAAAAACGCCGAACCTCTGATTATTTTATTGAAATTAAAGGAGCCAGGGAAAATAATTTAAAGAATATTGATGTCACTTTCCCCCTTAATATGCTCACAGTAATAACTGGTGTTTCGGGAAGTGGGAAAAGCACATTGGTAAAAAAATTACTTTACCCAATTTTGCTTAAAGAAGTAGGTGGATATGGAGAAAAAGCGGGCCAATATACTGAAATGTCCGGAAAGTTTCAGTCTGTAAAAAACGTGGAGTTTGTGGATCAAAACCCAATTGGAAGATCTTCTCGCTCTAATCCGGTCACATATATTAAAGCTTATGATGATATCAGGGCATTGTTTGCCTCACAGAAATTGAGCAAACTAAGAGGTTATCAAGCCAAACACTTCTCCTTTAATGTAGATGGTGGTAGGTGTGAAAAATGCAAGGGAGAAGGTGAGATTACTGTAGAAATGCAGTTTATGGCTGATGTTCATTTAGAATGCGATACTTGTGGCGGAAAGCGTTTTAAGAAAGAAGTGCTAGAAGTTAAATTCGAAAATGCGAATATTGAT
>Ga0316205_10003618_pt1 | contig 14411 bp, 19 predicted proteins | sample 3monthpyrite_MG_FD_204941 | JGI IMG/M metagenome (GOLD analysis project Ga0316205, IMG submission 204941) | Microbial mat bacterial communities from mineral coupon in-situ incubated in ocean water Damariscotta River, Maine, United States -... | ecosystem: Environmental > Aquatic > Marine >... | reverse complement strand
ACTCTTCATGGAAGCCATAGGCTTGCGCAATATTCATGAGTTGTTCAGGGGCGTTATGATACTTGATTTGCAGACCTTTTTGATCAGCCTTTTTCATCCATTCGATCAAAAGTGCTAAAGAAGCACTATTAAAACGACTGATTTGAGACAAATCGACCTCGATTTCACCATTTTCGGCACTATCGAAATCAATTTCGGCATTATTAAGTAACTGTGCAACAGTATCAAAATTAAGCTCACCGAGGAGTTTTACCTGACTTTTATCCTGCTCTAATTTAAACATAGGTAATTATACCAAATTTATAATCATGAATTACGCAGAAGAAAACTACGCTTTCTCCGTTTCACCATTCGACTTAGCCAGTAACTTTTCAATCAGGCCATCAATACCAACTTTACGTATATCTGATGCAAAACTATTCCTGTAATTCGTCACCAGACTAATACCATCAATTTTTATATCATACACTTTCCAGATATCATCTTTAATTCGCAAGCTATAAGTAATAGGAATATCAGGCCCCGTTCCCTGATCAATAACCGTTTTCACTTTGGTTGTTCGTTTACCTTCAGCGGGCGGATGGTAGGGTAAAAATTTAACTTCCTGACCTGCATATTCCGTCAGTGATTTACTATATGTCCGAATAAGCATGCTTTTAAAAGCATCCGTAAACCTTAATTGCTGCTCATCATTCGCTTTACGCCAGTTTTTACCCAAAGCCAGCTTACTCATAGCTTTAAAATCAAGATGCGGCAAAATAATATCATTAACTAACTTAAACAGCTCTTCGGGTTCTGATTCATACTTTTCTTTATTGAGGTCGAGTGCACTCAACACCTTTTCAGATGTTTGTTTAATCAATTCATCCGGCTCAATATTGGCGGCAAAACCACCTGTAGCACCTAAACCAATAAATAAGCTCAGTAGTAACTGTATATATATTTTCATATCAATTTTTCCAAATCTAATGACCTATGGCCTATTTTATTTTCCCAGGTTTACCCTTTCTGAGGTTTATGTTTGCCAGATTCACTCTTCTTGAGCTTTTGAATACAAAAACTGCCCAATAACCTGCTCTAGCACTAATGCTGACTGGGTTATATCAATCTCTCCACCCGCTACAAGATTCTCTTCGTCACCCCCTGGCTCTAAACCGACATACTGTTCACCCAGAAGACCTGCCGTTAAAATACTTGCGGAAGTATCCACAGGAAACTGATAACCGCCTTCTATTTGCATTGTTACCACGGCTGTAAATTCTTTATTATTATAAGATATCGCTGATACCTTACCTACCCGAACACCACCGGCACTGACGGGTGAGCGCTCTTTTAGCCCACCAATATTGTCGAACTGAGCCTGTATCTCATAGGCATTGTCATCACCTCCGTAACTGGCCAGATTACTCACTTTCAGAGATAACATAACCATTGCGATAACTGCCAGTACAACAAAAGCACCAACTAATATTTCAATATTCCGAGTATTCATTCTATTTTCCTGATAAAAATTCTAAATGTTGTTTGTACTAAACATTAAACATTAAAGCGGTGAGTATAAAATCCAGTCCCAACACAGCTAGTGAGCCATGCACCACGGTACGGGTCGTTGCCTGCCCTAAACCTTCTGAGGTTGGCATACAGTCATGACCTTCAAATACGGCAATCCATACCACCACAAAACCAAATACCAGACTCTTAATCATGCCATTTACTACGTCGGTATAAAAATCGACATTATTCTGCATCTGTGACCAGAAAACCCCTTCATAGATACCTAGCATTTCTGTTGCCACAAAATAGCCACCCAGAATAGCAATAGCCATAAAGATACTGGTTAATAGTGGCACAGCTATTACACCGGCCAGAAACCTCGGGGCAATAATGTACTTCATTGGGTTTACAGCCATCATCTCCATACCTGATAACTGTTCGGTGCTTTTCATTAATCCGATCTCTGCGGTTAATGCCGAGCCCGCTCGCCCGGCGAAAAGCAGACCGGTAAATACCGGACCAAGCTCACGTAAAATACTCAACGACACCATCAAACTAATTGAATCTTCCGCACCAAAATCAACCAGAACAATATAAGCCTGTAAGGCCAGCACCATACCAACAAACAAACCCGCCACCAGAATAATTAACAGGGTTTGCACCCCTACATAATATAACTGACGAACCAGCAATCGTGGTCGCTGTATCATATAAGGCAAACTGAACAAAACTTGCCATAGAAACAAACTCGCTCGACCAACCCTGTTAAAACGACTAAGAGTTTTATAACCAATTTGTTGTAACTTATTCAAAACTTTATCTGCGATCATGACCTGTTACTCTTAATGCCTTCCATTAAATCATCCATTAATGATTTGTTTGAATAATGAAAGGGCACCGGGCCATCCGCATCACCATCTAAAAATTGTTTAACCCAGGCCGAGTCTGAATGCTGTAATGCCTCAGGGGTTCCACTTTGCACGACCTTGCCATCTGAAATCACATAAATATAATCTGAGATACTCGCCGTTTCATTAACGTCATGTGAAACCACAACCGAGGTCATACCCAACGCGTGATTCATATCATGAATTAATTTAACCAGCACCCCCATTGATATCGGGTCCTGACCTGTAAACGGCTCATCAAACATAATCATTTGCGGGTCTAGAGCAATAGCACGAGCCAGTGCAACCCTGCGAGCCATACCACCTGAAAGCTCAGCAGGCATTAAATGCCGTGCACCTCGCAAGCCCACCGCTTCAAGCTTAAGCAGAATCAGGTGGTGGATCGCTTCTTCAGGTAAAGCGGTATGCTCTCGTAAAGGAAAGGCCACATTGTCATAAACTGAGAGATCAGTTAACAGTGCGCCACTTTGAAATAACATACCCATTGTACGGCGACGCAAATCATAAAGGGCAGACAGGCTTAACTGATGTACATTTTCGCCATCAACTACAACCGTCCCGCTATCGGGCTTAAGCTGTCCGCCGATAAGCTTTAACAAAGTGGTTTTACCTGTGCCACTCGGCCCCATTATGGCTGTGACTTTACCTCGCTCAATATCCATATCGATATTATCGAAGATCAGTTTTTCACCACGAGAATAACTTAAACCGCGAATTTCTATAATTGTATTTGAAGAAGAATCCGAGATAACTTTGTCCCTTAAAACCCTAATTGAGATGTAATCGACACTATATACAAGTCTGTTTCCCTATGGTAGTTCTGATTAGGGGTAGTTCTGATTAATGTTATGACAAGCCCAAAAGATACAAATTCAGCTTTCATTAATTTTTTTGTCATCTTAAATGTCCAATCTCAATGAAAACTATAATTTTATGGATTAACATAAGCCCACTATCAACCACCAAACAACAATCATGCTTAAATTAAAATATTCAATTTTACCCGCTTTATTTCTACTGTCAGGCTGTGGCCCTCACCCTGGCACTGGTATCTGGCAAGCAAACGCAATTAATGAATATAACTTCACTAAAATTGAGGTCCACTTTAAACCTGAAGCTGTGATTTACACTACAATAAAGGCTACGCCTAAGCTATATTGCGGATGGTCAGCGGCAAGCAAACAAAACATAGAACTTGAATGCATGCGAACTGCGGACAAAGAACAGGTCGAACGCTACTATCTAAATACCCATACAAACAAAGATAACAAACAAACTGCTGAGTTAATATTTGAAGAAAAAGTCATAGCGACTTTCGATCAGCTTATAGACCAATAAAACCACCGCGAGTTAAATAACGCCGGGGCAAATTAATTAATTTGGCCCGGTGCGGGCTTAAATTAAAATAAAAACCTGTATAAACAACTAAACCTCTATTAATTTCTTACCATTATGCTCCCAAATACAAATATCAAAAAACAATACAAAACCCTTGCTTTCATTGTAAATCATTGATTTAACTGGTTTTATATAAAAAACACAAGTCATAAACTATTATTATGAGCGTGATAAAATCAAATTTATTGAATATGCATTATTTATTTGTTATAAATTACCATCCTTACAATAAGCACGACTAATATAGCTGATTATTGTAAGGCAGCTTACTTTTTAAACGAAATGATAAAATATAGAGGGCATAATTATGAGCAGTGCTGTAAAAGGGTTTACCAGTGCATGTACATTTTGTGGTGTTGTAGCAGTTTCAATTGTTGCAATAGCTTCAATAGCAATTCTAATCTGGGCTCAGATGATATAACTCAACACACTTACTTCTTAACAAACAATATACCGCTTTTTAAAGCGGTTTTTTGTGCAAAAAATGAACTTAATACTTAACTTTGCACGATTGAATTACATATTCATTAATTCTAATAAAGCTTTAAAATCTAACAACTGATTAGCGGTTAATTCATCATCCATTAAAAATATCGCCTCAAACTCCGTCATCTGTAACCATTCCTTCCACTCACGTAAGCTTTTTGTGGCAAAAGTAATAAATGCAATTCCACGGCTATCGTCCGCACTAACAAAACCTGCAAACTTATCTCCAAGCAGGCTTTTTATTATTGAGTCATCCTCAGATAATGACCTTGTTAACAGATAAAACTTAAAATCATCAGGCACATCATCTGCCCACTGAGCAAAATCAACATCAGCAGCACGCCATTCATTTTCTGGCACCAGCACAGCTGAGAATTCATTAGCATAATAAGTTAAACGCCAGTCATCCGGTAAATCATCCGGAAAGAAAACACCTTGCCAATGATGTTGATCCCATCCACAGACTCCCACTCTTATTAAATTATCGTGTATCATTGCGCTCTTTTATTACTACTGAAAATACTTGTGCCTATCTTAATCGATTCTGTTGCTATTCTCGCAGGTTTTGCCCTGCTTATCTGGAGCGCTGACCTTTTTGTAATGGGGGCCTCTGCCACCGCGCGCAATTTAGGTATTTCACCACTTATAATTGGCCTGACTATTGTCGGTTTTGGTACTTCTGCCCCGGAGATGCTAGTAGCCAGTATCGCAGCTTATGGAGGCAACCCAGGCCTCGCCGTCGGTAATGCCATTGGTTCCAATATCACCAACATCGCTCTGGTATTAGGTGCGACAGCTGTTATCGTGCCGTTGACAGTGCATTCAAGCATACTTAAACGCGAATACCCTTTATTAATTATCGCCACTTTACTGGCGGTTATATTAATGGCAACGGACAATGCATTAAGCACCGTCGACGGGTTATTAATGATAGTTTTACTCTTTATTTTAATGGCCTGGATTGTACGTCAGGCGTTACAACAGAGAAAATGCGTCAATAATAATGAATGTGACGCTGATCCGTTAAGCTCAGAATTTGATCAGGAAATTCCTGACGACATGCCTATGAAAAAAGCCATCTGGTTATTACTATCAGGCATAGTGTTATTACTGGTTAGCTCTAAACTACTGGTATGGGGAGCAATAAATATTGCTACCGCATTGGGTGTGAGCGATTTGATTATCGGTTTAACTATCGTTGCCATTGGCACTAGCCTGCCTGAACTTGCCGCATCCATCATGAGTGCCCGTAAAGGCGAGCATGATATAGCGCTGGGTAATGTAATTGGCTCAAACATGTTTAACACACTTGGTGTATTAGGCATCGCTGCAATAGTACATCCCGCTGAATTAGAATTGGGTGTATTAACTCGTGACCTGCCCCTAATGGTGACCCTGACAGTGATTATGTTTATTATAGCATTTGGTCGTCGAAGCAGCGCAGGACAGATTACGCGTTTTGAGGGCTCTCTCTTACTAGCAATATTTGTCGCCTACGAAGTTGTATTGTATTTTAGTGCTACACAATAAAAAGCGGATACATTAGTGAATCAAAAATCCAGTCAAAACCAGATAAACTCAGAACAGATCAAAAAATTGGGTCTGGCGGTGATTGAAACCGAGATTTCAGCGGTGAAAGCACTTAAATCAACAATTAACGATGGCTTTGCCAAAGCCTGCGAGTTAATTCTAAACTGTGAAGGCCGTGTTGTTGTAATCGGCATGGGCAAGTCTGGACATATTGGTAATAAGATAGCAGCAACCATGGCCAGCACTGGTACCCCGGCATTTTTTGTGCACCCGGGAGAAGCCAGTCATGGTGATTTAGGCATGATTACCCCGAAAGACGTGGTTATTGCTTTATCTAATTCTGGTGAGACCAATGAAATTCTTACTATTATCCCCATTCTTAAACGCTTATCCGTTCCTATGATTAGCATTACTGGCAGAGCTGATTCAACTCTGTCCACCGAGGCAGACATTAATTTACATGCGGGTGTCGAGAAAGAGGCCTGCCCATTAGGTTTAGCCCCTACATCAAGCACAACAGTAGCACTGGTGCTCGGTGATGCTTTAGCCGTCGCCCTGTTAGATGCCAGAGGTTTTACCGAAGAAGATTTTGCACTTTCACATCCCGGCGGAAGCCTGGGACGACGTTTGTTATTACACGTCAAAGATATTATGCACACGGATAATGAAATTCCACAGGTTCATGAAAACGATACTCTACGTGATGCACTGCTGGTTATGACTGAAAAAGGTCTGGGCATGACCGGGATAGTAGATGATAATCAAAACATATTAGGCATTTACACCGATGGTGATTTACGTCGCACTCTGGATAAGAATATTGACGTGCATAAAGCGCTCATTAAAGATGTGATGACAAAAAACTGTAAAACGACAAAAGCCCATCTTCTGGCCGCTGAAGCATTAACCGAAATGCAGCAGAACAAAATTAGCGCGATGTTAGTAGTAGATAAAAACGATAAATTAGTTGGTGCATTCAATATGCATGATTTATTACGCGCAGGCGTTGTATAACAAAATTATTAATACTAAAAAGCGCTCATCAATAAACGCTCGATAGTAGGAAACAGGACTCTCTACAATGCAAGACATAACAGAAAAAGCAAAAAAAATTAAACTGGTTATTTTTGATATTGATGGTGTTTTAACTACCGGTGCTCTTTTTATTGGTGATGATGGGCAGGAATATAAAGCTTTCAACTCTCAAGATGGTCACGGCTTACGCATGTTACAGGACAGTGGTGTTGAAGTGGCCATTATTACGGGACGCACATCTAACGTTGTTGCTCACAGAGCAAAAGATTTGGGCATTACTCGTATTTACCAGGGCAAAAGAGAGAAATTACCGGCCTATGAAGAACTCATAAAAGAAACAGGATTAAGTCACGAACAAATTGCCTACGTTGGAGATGATGTTGTTGACCTGCCGGTAATGAGTAAAGTAGGACTGGCCATTTGTGTACAGGATGGTCACTCATTTGTGAAACAGCACTCACACTGGATAACAGAAAATAATGGTGGCTGCGGCGCAGGTCGTGATGTGTGTGAAATGATTTTAGACGCACAGGGCAATCTGCATGATATGTTGCAATCCTATATCAGTGCTTAATAAATAGATGCTGACCTATATTTTTATTCATTAGAGACATATGCGAACCTATATCACGCTAGCCATATTTATTATCATTGCCGTAGGCAGTTTCTGGTTTTTACAAAATTTAACTAAAGAACCCGTTTCTGATATAACGTCTGATAGTCACTTTCCTGATTATTTTATGGAAAACTTTTCTATAACAAGCCTCAACACTCTGGGGCAACCAGAATACATTCTAAAAGCCACTAAAATGTTGCACTACTCGGATGATGATAAAGCCGAACTAGACCAGCCGTTTCTAAATATAAAACAAACAGATAACGATATTACACTGCGAGCATCGCGGGCTGTTTTTCTACAACAGGAAAACACAATATACTTACATGACAAAGTTATTATTCACAGAGCCGCCTCTAAAACACAAAGTGAACTTTCAATCTTCACAGACTATCTAAAAATAGATACGAAATCACATATAGCTGAAACTCATTTAGCCGCTCAGGTAAAAACCCCAGAGGCAGAATTAAATACCATCGGCTTAAAGATAGATAATATACAGGGTACCGTTACTCTACAATCGCAGGTAAAGGGGACTTATGAAGCAGCTAACTAATTTCATGCTTCTTTTTACATTGTTGTACAACGTAGCAGCACTGTCAAAATCAACTGACAATGAAGCACCCTTACATATTGAAGCTGACCAACTAGAAATACACGAAAAAGACAGTCTAAGCATTTACAGTGGCAACGTAAAAATAACAAAGGGAACGATGAAAATTTCTGGTGATAAAATCATTATAAAAAACAGAAATGGTCGTCTGCATAAAATACATATCAATGGGAAACCCGCTACTTTTTATCAATTAAATGATCTCGATGAAGTAATAAGCGCAGAAAGTTACATTATGGACTATAAAGCAAAAACCGGATTACTGGAGCTTAAGGAAAAAGCATTACTTTTAAAAAACAAAAACCGATTCAGTAGTGAGCATATTATTTACAACACCCTGGAAGATATCGTGAAAGCGGGCAACCACAATACGCCTGACTCGCAGAAAAAGCCAAGAGTTAAAATAACAATACACCCTGAGCCACAAAGCAATGAACCCGCAAAACAGTAAAACCTTATGAATATTCTTCGTGCCGAAAATATGGTTAAACGCTTCAGCAAACGTACTGTTGTGAATGACGTATCAATTTATGTTCAAAGCGGTGAAGTTGTTGGTTTACTCGGTCCAAATGGTGCCGGTAAAACAACCAGCTTTTATATGATGGTTGGTTTAATTCCTGTTGATGAAGGCCTTATTACTTTAAACCAGCAGGATATCACGCGACTACCAATGCACAGTCGTGCCAAAATGGGCATAGGTTACCTTCCTCAGGAAGCATCAGTTTTTCGCAAACTGACTGTTACTGAAAATATTTTGTCGATTTTACAAATTCGCCCCGAACTTGACAGCAAACAGCGCGAACAAATGCTGCAAAATCTGTTAGATGAATTACAAATTGACCATATTCGAGACAATACAGGTATTAGCCTGTCAGGTGGTGAGCGTCGACGTGTTGAAATCGCACGAGCGTTAGCTACAGAACCTGAGTTTATACTGCTCGATGAACCCTTTGCCGGGGTCGACCCAATCTCCGTATTGGAAATTCAGCGAATTATTAAGCAATTAACTGAAAAAAACATTGGCGTGTTAATTACCGACCATAACGTGCGTGAAACCCTTGGCATATGTGAACGAGCCTACATTTTAAGCTCCGGGGAAGTCATAGCCGAGGGTAGCCCGCAGGTTGTTCTGGAAGATCAGCAAGTGAAAGATGTTTATCTAGGTCAAAATTTTAGTCTATAAACATAGGTATACTGGTAATTGTTAGCAAATGGATCAAGCGGTTAAAATTTAATCATTAATCAATTAAAGACTTGCCGCTTTTGATTAAAAAAATTAATGGCACAACTTCTGCATAACATTGAAAATTGAAGTACACTGTAGGAAAACATTAAGAAGTTTTATCTGAAAGAATGAAGCAATCCCTACAACTACGCATTGGTCAATCACTGACTATGACTCCACAGCTGCAACAGGCTATACGCCTGCTGCAATTATCAACATTGGAGTTACAGACTGAAATCCAGGAAGTACTGGAATCCAACCCTATGCTTGAGATAGAGGAAGAAAGCGCTTCTTCTGACCCTCTCGAAGACAGTAAACAAAAAACAGATGATAAAAACATCGACATAAATGGTAATGACCAGGAAAATGTTGATGGCATCGAGATTACTGACTTACAAAGTGATGCTGCCGCACAAGATGTAGATATGAACTCTCAGGACAACATGCCAGATGAGCTGCCTGTAGACTCACAATGGGATGATGTTTATGAACCCTCCCTGTCTACAACCGCTTCATCTGGTGATGATGATAAAGCCCGTGAATTTCTTGAAAATCAGAGCAGCAGCTCTGGAAAACTCATCGAACACCTGTTAGACCAACTACTTGTCACCAATATGAGCGACATAGATAGAGCCATTGCACTGGCTATTATTGATGGTATCGATGAAGACGGTTATCTACAGGAATCCATAGAAGACATTCATTCTGGTCTGGTTGACGAGCTGGAGATAGAACTGGACGAAGTTGAAGCTGTTTTACACTTAATTCAACATTTCGACCCACTCGGTATAGCGGCTCGTGACTTAAAAGAATGCCTGATGCTACAAATGGAGCAGTTCAGCACTGAAGAGTATCCGGTGCTTAAAAAAGCCCGGCAAATCATAAAAGATCACCTTGATTTACTGGGTAACCATGATTATGCCAAACTCAAACGCTATAATCGTATTAATGATGATGAATTAGCTGGTATTATTCGTTTTATACAGGCCCTGAACCCGAAACCTGGTGGAAATATTAGCCAGTCTTCCACTCAATATGTGGTGCCTGATGTATTTGTAACAAAAGTTGAAGGTCGCTGGAACGTTAGGCTAAATGGTGAAACTGCGCCAAAATTGCGTATCAATCCAACATATGCATCTTATATACAACGCGGCAAACAAAGTGATGACAACACTTTCATGAAAAATAATATGCAGGAAGCTCGCTGGTTTATTAAAAGCTTACAAAGCCGTAATGAAACACTCATGCGTGTGGCCACCTCTATAGTAGAACACCAGCGCACTTTTCTAGACTATGGCGAAGAAGGCATGAAACCACTGGTATTACGTGAGATTGCAGAAGAACTTGAACTGCATGAGTCCACTATATCCAGAGTGACGACACAAAAATATATGCATACACCCAAAGGTGTATTCGAATTCAAATACTTCTTTTCCAGCCATGTGGGTACTTCAGATGGCGGGGAATGTTCAGCTACGGCCATACGAGCCATGATTAAAAAGCTGATAGAAGGTGAAGAACCCAGAAAACCATTAAGTGACAATAAAATTGCCAACTTACTGGTTGATCAGGGAATTAATGTGGCGCGTAGAACCGTGGCTAAATATAGAGAAGCCATGATGATACCACCCTCAAATGAACGTAAACGCCTAGCTTAGGCATGCACTAAGGAGTCCTTATGCAACTCAACTTAACTGGACACCACATAGAAATTACCGATTCACTTCGCAGCTATGTAGATGAAAAAATGGAACGTATTGAACGCCACTTTGACAAGGTCACAAATACCCATGTGATACTTACCGTTGAAAGTGTGCGTCACAAAGCTGAAGCAACAATCAATATGCGCGGCAATAATATATTTGCTGAAAGCACTGAAGATAATATGTATGCTGCTATTGATAGCCTGACTGATAAACTTGATCGGCAAGTTAAAAAACATAAGGAAAAAATAACTGACCATCATCAGAAAGAAACCATACAACCGATAGATATAGACGAAGAATAACGATGGAAGTTAGCCAGCTAATTACACCTGAAAGAGTTCAATGCCTAAGCGGCATTAGCAGCAAGAAGCGTGCGCTTGAAACAATTAGTAACCTTCTTGGATCAGGTGTAACTGGCGTTGACCCTACTGATATTTTTCATCAGTTAATCGAGCGCGAGCGCCTTGGCTCTACCGGGTTAGGTCATGGCGTTGCTCTGCCTCACGGTCGCTTAACTTCATCTATACAACAGGATGATTCCGATGACGCACAGTTTGACCAAACTTTGAAGCCAGGTATGACACTGGGTTGTTTTATTAAACTAGATCAGGGTGTTGATTTTGATAGCCCCGATTCAAAACCAGCAGATCTAATATTCGGGCTACTGGTTCCTGAAACTTGCACAGATGAGCACCTGAATATATTAGCGACACTTGCAAAAATGTTCAGTGATACTCAGTTTTGTGAACAACTTCGTCACTCTCAAACAAGTGAGGAACTCTATACACAAATATCTGGCTGGACACATTCACATCAGGCCGCTTCCTGAACACAGGTTAAACCAGCATGGTTGAACAATTGACTCCTCAGGATGTATTTCATTACCTACAAAAAAATATTGACATTAAATGGCTTGCAGGTAAAACACATGCCTCACGCCCTATAAAAAGAGCACTACACCTTAACCAGCAATCCACACTGGTAGGTCACCTTAATTTAATTCACCCTAATAGAATTCAGGTCATTGGTAGAAAAGAGTGGCATTATCTTAATAAATTAAAAAAACAGTCAAACCGTTCATTAAATGAAATTTTTTCACGACGTACCGCAGGTATCGTTATTTCAAACGGACAACCCGTTCCTGAAGAGTTAATTCAACTTGCAAATGAAAAAATGACCCCTCTATTTCAAACTGACTTAGATAGCGGTGACTTTATTGATTCGATTCGATTTTACCTCTCTGACTTACTCGCAGAAAAAATCACCTTACACGGTGTATTTATGGAAGTAATGGGAAGTGGCGTATTAATTACCGGAGAAAGCAGTGTCGGAAAAAGCGAACTCGCTCTGGAATTAATCACCCGTGGACACCGTTTAATCGCTGATGACGCCCCCATATTTACTCGTATTGGCCCTAACCTTTTAGATGGCAGCTGTCCGCCTGTTTTGAAAAACTTTATGGAAGTCAGAGGCTTAGGCGTACTAGATATTCGAGCAATGTATGGTGAAAATGCAATCAAACCAAACAAACACCTGAGACTGGTTATTCATCTGGAACGTATGACAGCTGCTGATCAGCAACAGTTAGACAGGTTATATGGTTCGCGCACCGTCAAAACCATATTAGAAGTCCCTATCACTGAAATGAAACTGCCTGTAGCATCAGGAAGAAATTTAGCGGTAATGGTTGAAGCCGCTGTACGCAACCATATACTCTTAGAGAACGGACATAACGCAAGTGACGAATTTATTTTACGACAACAACAACTGATGAATCTCAATAAATAACTAGTCGCCGGTTAAGCTAAACATTAAGTAGAAATACTTACTGTTTAATTTCTTAATCAGAAACTTAAAAACAAACATAATAACAACCAATTTAAAAATGAAACTAATAATTATAAGCGGACTCTCTGGATCAGGAAAAACAGTTGCCCTACATACTTTAGAAGATGAAGGATTTTATTGTGTCGACAATTTTCCTCTAGGCCTGTTATCCAACTTTACTGACCATATTAACAATCAACAAATTCACATTTATGAAGATATAGCGGTAGGCATAGATGCACGTAGTGGTGCAAATGATCTAAAACGCTTTAATCAAATTGTTCAATCGATCAAAGATAAAAACATTGAAATTGAAGTCATTTATTTTCAAGCTGAAATTAACGAATTAATAAAACGCTTCAGCGATACACGTCGCCGACATCCATTAACACGGAAAGGTATACCTTTAGCTGAAGCCATTGATATCGAACGCAATTTGTTATTACCCATTTCTCAGGATGCAGATCTTTGTCTGGATACCAGTCATACTAACGTACATCAACTTCGGGCATTAGTAAAAGACCGCATTGTCTCACGCCCAAATCAGGAGTTATCAATTCTAATTCAGTCATTTGGCTTTAAACACAATACGCCAACAGACTCTGATTTTGTATTTGATGTACGCTGTCTTCCAAATCCTCACTGGGAGCCTGCCCTTCGCGCGCTCACCGGACAGGATCCGGAAGTTCAGGAGTTCTTTAACAATCAGGATGATGTACTAGATATGTATAGTCATATTCGAAATTTTATGGAGCACTGGATACCCAAGTTTGCAGAACAAAGTCGCTATTATTTAACTATATCGATTGGCTGCACCGGAGGTCAACATCGCTCCGTTTTTATTGCCGAAAAATTAAATGATTATTTTCGAAAAAAATATACAGGCGTCTCATTACGACATAGAGAGATGGAACAGTAGACACAGAATTCGCGGGATAAGAAATCGAAGTCAAATTTTATATACGGGGTCGTATATACGGGGTCGGAGTCAAATTTACATTGTTATCCAGGATTATTCTGATTAGACAAAAAACTAAATTTGCATCCACCCCTTATCCCGAAATTTGACTTCGACCCCAAACACACAAACTAAAAAAAGAAAGACAAAACAGGAATAAATAAAAGTAAAATCATGAGCGTCGGATTACTACTTATCACCCACAATAATATTGCATCTAGTCTGTTAGACACGGCAAGACAAATGCTCGACACCTGCCCATTAGCTACCCGGGTATTAGAAGTTCCACTAGACTTTCCGGTTGCAGATGTTCTGGCACAGGCAAAAGAGCATATAAGCACTCTCGACACAGGAAATGGTGTACTCATTCTTACTGATATTTATGGCTCTACACCTGCCAATATAGGGAAAAAACTTTGTGATGATTTTAACTGCACACTAGTTGCTGGCATTAATCTACCCATGTTAGTACGCATTCTAAATTATCCCCAACTTAATATGGCAAGCATGGCATTAAAAGCGGTTAGTGGCGGTCACGATGGAATTTTATTATGCGAATGTCAGGACATAAAAAAATAATATGCAACAAATAAGCAAAGACATTGAAATTATAAA
>Ga0316205_10003617_pt1 | contig 14415 bp, 14 predicted proteins | sample 3monthpyrite_MG_FD_204941 | JGI IMG/M metagenome (GOLD analysis project Ga0316205, IMG submission 204941) | Microbial mat bacterial communities from mineral coupon in-situ incubated in ocean water Damariscotta River, Maine, United States -... | ecosystem: Environmental > Aquatic > Marine >... | reverse complement strand
ATTGGAAAGTGAGCTGCTAAATAAATTCTGCTATATGCAAACAAAATTGGGAATAAGAATACTAAAAAAATAAGTTTAAAGTGTTTTTTTAATACCCAAAAAGTTATAAAAGCAATAGTAAATGAAACTGTTGAATGACCTGAGACAAAACTAAAATCTTGTGGTACAATTAGCACTCTAATAGTGTCGTTTATTGAAACATCATTTATAGGCCTTACTCTTTGAATTGCGTTTTTAATAAAGTTTACAATAAGTAAAGCGGTTACACCACTTAAGGCAGTTAATAAGACAATTAAAGCTGACTTTTTTACCCCAAGAGCTTTATAACCAAGAAAAAAAATAACAAAAAATAAGGGAATCCAATGTACTGGGTTAGTAATAAAAAGCCAAAAGCTATCCCAAGTTATTGAACCTTTTGAATGTAAAAAAAGTAGTAATTGTTTATCGTAACTAATAAGTGAATTTAAAAATTCCAAAATTACTTATTCCTTTTAATTGGCCCAGTTATATCATCAATAATATTATCTTTTACTTTGCTTACTGGTTTGGTAAAATCGTCAAAGTTATCTTTTACTTTATTAATTTCTTTCCTTACATTTTTAGCAACTTCAAGATCTATATCATTCTTTTCAGCACTATTTTTTATTTCTCTTTTAATGTCATTAGTAGCATCTTTAACCTGACGCATACCTTTTCCTAATCCACGAGCAATTTCTGGAAGTTTATCAGCACCAAATAACATAACTACAATAAGTAGTATTACAAAAATTTCAGCTCCGCTAATAAATAAAAACATGATAAGTTATTTAGATTGCAAAGATAGAAAAAGCAGACTAATTGAGGATTAAAAAACAATATTTAGATTTTTTGATTTGTTTTTAGGTTTAATTACTCAAATGTATTTTGTAAAAAACAAACTACAAATTGTAACTGTAAAACTCAATTGTTTGTTTCTAATTTATAACCAATACCGTGTACATTAATTAATTTAATAGTAGCATCGTCTTTTAATTTTTTACGAAGTTTAGAGATATATGTATCTAAACTTCTGTTTACATATACCCCGTGGTTTTCCCAAACTTTTTTATTTAATTCATCTCGCTTAATAATTGTATTTGGATTAGCTACAAAAATTTCTAATAATTCACATTCTTTTCTAGAAAGGCTAATTTCTTTAGCTTTTTTGACTAATTTATTTTGACTAGGATAAAATTTAAAATGGCCAATTGTTGAATAATCTTCTTTAATATCTTCAATAGTTTCAGTTTTTCTTCTTTTGAAAAAGAAGAATGCCAATACAATACTAATTATAAGGAGATATAATATCCATTTTTTATTAAAATTAGCAACTGTTTTTTCTGTAAATTTAACTTCAATGATATAACAACTTTGAGGTAAAAATCTTCCTTTACATGGAATAATACTTTTCTCAACAGTCTTTTTCATTTGATAGCTATACGCAACTTCATTATCGGCACATTGAATAACTTCAACAAGGTAATCGTTAGAAAATCCTGCTTTTTTAAAAGTTTTTTTTATTAAAGCTACTAGATTTTCAGGCTCAAAAGACAACTGGTTTTGAAACGAAAGTTGATATTTAGAATTATTTATTGCGACAATAGGCAAAACCAATGATGTAGAATCTTTATTAGATAGCAATAATTCATGTCCAACCGCTCGTAAAGAGACTTTCACCTTTTCTTGAAGTTCTCCATTTTGTTTGTTTACACTAGAAAGAAACCATGTAAAAAGTAATAAGGTTACTAATAAGAGAACCGGAAAAACAGTTTTTTTACTCATAATTAGCGTAAATAACATACATTTTACTGAATTTTTACAACTATTGACACTTTTTTCACACTCTTTTTACATTTTTGAGTTGATGTTGCTATAGCTTTATCATCAAATTAAAATAATCATTAAAACCCATTTGAAAATGAACAAATTAATTATCACCTTCATATTACTAATATCTTTGAGTTGTAAAATTGATAAAAAACAATCTCCTAAAGTTAGAGAAATCGCTAAATTAGAAATACCTAAAATAAGCATACCAACTGTTGAAAACAATGAAAAAACAATAGTAGATGAACTTTATACATTTCAATTTAAAATTGAAAAGACTAAAAATGATAAACATAATTTAGTTATTAATATTAAGTTACACAATGGTTCTTATTTTATATCGCCTAATGCAACACGAGATTTTAGCGGTAAATTTTATATGGATTTAGGAAGTTATAAAGACCTTTCTTTTAATGGAAATATTATTGAAACACCTCGTACGGTTGAAGAATATGATATTCATCCTTTTACCAATGGACTTGTAAATTGGGTTCGTGTAAATACAACCTATACACAACCATTAAACATACAATCAGAAAACGATTTTGAAGTATTTGGAAGAGTTAGATTTACAATAGAACCACGTTGTTCTTTAGAAGAAATACCTTTTGCAATATCATATAAAAATGGTGTTATGATTTTAATAGATCCTAAATGCTAATAAAAAAACATTAAAATGGAATTGCAACTAATATTGAATTGTTAAAGTAGAATTAATATTTTTAAATTTTAGCTTGCCTATCATACATAACAATACTTCCTGCTACAGAAACATTTAAACTTAAAGTAGACTTAAATTTTACTAAAAAATGTGATTTTTCAATTGCCGCTTTTGATAAACCGTGATCTTCTGCTCCCAACAAATAGACACATCTTCTTGGATGTTCAAATGTTTCTAAAGGAACTGCTTTTTCATCTAATTCAACTCCAACAAGCATAGCTCCTTTTGGTAAGTTTTTATAGAAATCATTGAAAGTATCATAATGAAAATAAGGCATTGCACCAGTTGCTTTGTGTGTATCACAAGCCTGTTTAGCATACCGGTTTCCAATAGTGAAAATAAAACTTGCTCCCATATTTTGAGCAGATCTCCATAAAACACCTAAATTTTCAGGGGTTTTACCGTTTTGAATTCCAATACCAAAAAAACCTTGTTCTAAATTGTTAATCATTTTTTGTTGGTTAGCATCCGTTTAATTTCATTTAACTTCATTAAAGCTTCAATAGGTGTAAGCGCGTCTATATTAGTGGTTAAAATTTCTTCTTTAATATCTTCTAACAAAGGATCATCTAATTTAAAAAAGCTAAGTTGTAAATCATTTTCAGCTGCACTTTTAAGCGTTTCTTTTACATCAGTATTTGTATGGTTTTTCTCTAATTGTTTTAGCATTTTACTAGCTCTATGAACTACAGCAGTTGGCATACCTGCTAATTTAGCTACATAAATTCCAAAACTATGCTCACTTCCGCCAGGAACTAATTTTCGTAAGAAAATAACTTTGTCTTTCAATTCTTTTACTGAAACGTTGAAGTTTTTAACACGCTCAAATGTATTGGTCATATCATTTAACTCGTGGTAATGTGTAGCAAATAATGTTTTTGCTTTTGAAGGATGTTCATGTAAGTATTCGGCAATTGCCCAAGCAATTGAAATACCATCGTATGTGCTTGTTCCACGACCAATTTCATCTAATAACACTAAACTTCTGTCTGAAATATTATTCAAAATGCTTGCAGTTTCATTCATTTCAACCATAAAAGTTGATTCGCCCATTGAAATATTATCACTAGCACCAACACGTGTAAAAATCTTATCTACAATACCAATTCTAGCATTTTGTGCAGGCACATAACTTCCCATTTGAGCCAACAAAACAATTAAAGCAGTTTGACGTAAAATAGCCGATTTACCACTCATATTTGGGCCGGTAATCATAATTATTTGTTGCTGATGAATGTTTAAAACAACATCATTTGCAATATATTCTTCACCAATTGGTAGTTGTTTTTCAATTACTGGATGACGTCCATTTTTTATTTCTAAATCTGTAGTTTCATCTAATTGTGGACGTACATAATTATTTTGTTTTGCAGTTTCAGCAAACGAGCTTAAACAATCTATTTGAGCAATTAATTGTGCGTTTAATTGAATTGGCTGAATATAATCTAACAAAGAGCTAATTAGTTCAGCAAAAAGTTCGTGCTCTAGTTTTCCAATTTTTTCTTCAGCTCCTAAAATTTTGGTCTCGTATTCTTTTAATTCTTCAGTAATATAACGTTCTGCATTTACTAAAGTTTGTTTGCGAACCCATTGTTCAGGAACTTTATCTTTGTGTGTATTTCTAACTTCAATATAATAGCCAAACACATTATTAAACGCAATTTTTAATGATGGAATTCCAGAACTTTCAGTTTCACGTTGCAACATTTGGTCTAAATATTCTTTTCCTGAAGTTGAAATAGCTCTTAGTTCGTCTAATTCTTCTGAAACACCATTGGCAATTGCATTTCCTTTGTTAATATTTACAGGAGCATCTTCATTTAAAGTAACCGAAATTTTTTCTCGAAGCGTGTTACAATTTTGAAGTTGTTCTCCAATTATTTTTAACGATTCATTCTTGCTTTTTTCCGCAGCTTCTTTTATTGGAATAATGGCATTTAACGAGTTTTTAAGTAATACAACTTCACGCGGATTTACTTTTCCAGTTGCTACTTTAGAAACCAGTCGTTCAATATCACTAATTTGTTTTATTTGATACGTTGCCAATTCAAAAAAGTTATCATTGTCAATAAAATATTTAACAATATCGTGTCGTTTTTTTATTCTGTTGATGTCTTTTAAAGGTAAAGCCAACCAGCGTTTTAATAACCTTCCACCCATTGGTGAAATGGTTTTGTCAATAACATCTAAAAGTGTTACTGCATTTATTGAAGTTGAATTGTACAGCTCTAAATTTCGAATGGTAAATCGATCCATCCAAACATAATTATCTTCAGAAATACGGTTAATTACCGAAATGTGATCTAATTTATTGTGCTGTGTTTCAGATAAATAGTATAACACAGCACCCGATGCAATAATTCCTTCATTTAAATCGTCAACACCAAAACCTTTGAGGGTTTTTACTTTAAAATGATTGGTTAATGTTTCCAAAGCGTATTCAGATTGGAAAATCCAATCTTCTAAGTAAAATGTATAAAAGCGTTCACCAAACAATTCAAAGAATTTTGCTTTGTGTTGTTTTTGAACCAATACTTCACTCGGATTAAAATTTTGCAATAATTTATCTATGTATTCTGAGTTTCCTTGTGCGGTTAAAAACTCACCTGTTGAAACATCTAAAAACGAAACTCCTATATATTTTTTCCCAAAATGAATCGATGCTAAAAAGTTGTTGGTTTTCGATTGTAAAACTTCATCGTTTAAAGCAACACCAGGAGTTACCAATTCTGTAACACCTCGTTTTACAATGGTTTTTGTCATTTTTGGATCTTCCAACTGATCGCAAATTGCAACACGCATTCCTGCTTTTACCAACTTAGGTAAATAGGTATTTAAAGAGTGATGTGGAAAACCAGCCAACGCCGTTTCGGTTTCACTTCCTGCGCCACGTTTGGTTAAAATAATTCCTAAAACTTTCGCAGCTTTTTTAGCATCTTCACCAAAAGTTTCATAAAAATCACCTACTCTAAACAATAACATTGCATCAGGATATTTTACCTTAATGGCATTGTATTGTTTCATTAAAGGAGTGACTTTCTTGGTTTTCGCTGCCAATTTTTAAGAATTTAGATTAGTTTTGCGAAGTTAATTATTCCGTTTTAAAGATAAACGAATTTATGAGAAAATTAAAAAATAGTGAGTTAGGAAGATTAAATGTTGAGGAATTTAAAAAAACTGATAAAATTCCGTTAATTGTAGTGCTTGATAATATTAGAAGTTTAAACAATATTGGCTCAGTTTTTAGAACAAGTGATGCATTTTTAATTGAAAAAATTTATCTGTGTGGAATTACTGCACAACCACCACATAAAGAAATTCATAAAACAGCGTTGGGAGCTACAGAATCTGTTGCTTGGGAATATGTTAAAGATACTTTAGAATTGATTCAAAAATTGCAAAAAGAGAATGTACTAGTTGCATCTATTGAACAAGCTGAAAATAGTACAATGCTTCAAGATTTTACAATTAAATCAAATCAAAATTATGCAGTAGTTTTTGGAAATGAAGTTAAGGGCGTACAGCAAGAAGTGGTTTCAACTTCAAATTATTGTATTGAAATTCCACAATTTGGCACAAAACACTCCTTAAATATTTCGGTAAGTGCCGGAGTTGTACTTTGGGATTTATTCAAAAAAATGAATTACTAAAAATCACTTTTTTTAATAATACGTTCCCATAGCTTTTCTCCATTCGAATCAAAAATTGAGATTATTGCGTGTCTATTTTTCCAATCTCCAGAAAGTTCAATAGTTGAAAAATTATGTTGAGTTACCATGGTATCTTCAACTCTTAATCTATTTATTTCTTTTCTATCTTTATTACCAACACCCGATGTAAATGGTGAAACAGTTAAATCGTAAATAGCTACTTTTCTATTATCTTTTAACAAACTCATTTCAGTATGATGTCTGTCGCCAGTTAAAAACACCACACCTTTAATTTGTTGATTTTGGATAAAGTTTAAAATGTCTAAACGTTCGTTTTCAAAACCATTATTAATATAATTTTCGTGACTTTTTGTAGTGTTTAATACTTGACCACCAATAACAACAAACTTAAAATTAGCTCTACTACTTGCTAGCGCATTTTTTAACCAACTTAATTGTTCTTTTCCTAAAATTGTTTTGTTATCAGATTTTAATCTATCTGAATCTCTATAATATCGATTGTCTAATAAAAAGAAATCAGCATCGTTCCAACTAAAAAATGAGATTGCACCTTTAATATCTCCAACACCAACAGAAGGGTTTCCCCAAAAGTTTTCGAAAAACTCAATAGCCATATTTTTATTCCAAAAACTTCCATCGGAATCATTTGCTCCAAAATCGTGATCATCTAAAATTGCATAATTCGAAGTTGAAGCCAATAAAGCTTGTAATTCAGGAAGTGACCTATCTTTTGTGTATCTATGATTAAAACCTGCTTTTGTGTTCCATTCATCTTGTCTTAAATACAAGTTATCTCCACCCCAAAGCATAAAATCGGGTTGTTTTTTTCTAATACTTTCAAAAATTTGGTAATTACTTCCGTAAGGTGTTCCGGGTCTATCAAACTCAGAATCGTTTATATAAGTACAACTTCCGAAGGCAAATTTAAAGTTTGGAGCATCTTTTCTCCATCGCCATAATTCTTGAGTTTTAAATGTTAAATCGTAATCAAGAGTAACTTTTTTATTGTTTATATAGAGTTCGTATTTATAAGATGTACTAGGTTTTACTTTGTCTAATATTAATTTAGCTGTGAATGAATTATCTTTTATAGTTTTTACTGTACTAGACCATTGTGTTTTTTGAGTTTGAGAAACAGGCCAATACTTAAATTTAACTTCAGCAGTTTTCGTTGTTTGAACCCAAAGTAACACTTCTTGTTTTTCTGCATAACCAACCATTGGGCCAGATTGTAATAAAGATTTTTGAGCAAATGTAAATGTGAAAGTAAATAAAGCTAGAACACTTAAAAAGATGATTTTTTTCATGATAGTAAAATTGAATAAAGCGTAAAAATAAATTAAATATTTATAAAGTATGTAACTTTAAGTATAGTTGTAATTGTTAAAAGCCAAGCATTAGTTTTGCGATGAAAAAGAATAAGAAAATCCCAAAAATATCATTACTTGTTGTAATAAAAGGACCCGTTGCTATTGCAGGATCAATACCGCGTTTATCTAAAATTATAGGCACAAAAGTTCCAATTAACGCAGCAATTATTATAACGCAAAGCATAGAAATTGCAATGGTGAAACTAAATATAATATCCATTTCTGTAATGAAACCGAATAGAATAACTAACAAACCTAGAACAATACCACTAATTAAACTTAAGCTTACTTCTTTTACAAGTCGACTAAATAAACTTCCTTTAATAATATCATTTGCTAAACCTTGCACTACAATTGCTGAAGATTGTACACCAACATTTCCTGCCATTGCAGCAATTAGCGGTGTAAAAAAGAATAATTGTTTGTATTTAGTTAAAGCCTCTTCAAAGCCTTCCATAATAAATACACTACCTAAACCACCAAGTAAACCTAAAATTAACCAAGGTAAACGAGCGCGTGTTAATTCTAAAATAGTATCATCAGCTTCAACATCTTCAACAATACCGGCTGCAAGTTGGTAATCTTTTTCAGCTTCTTCTTTTATAACGTCAACAATATCATCAATAGTAATTCTACCAACTAAACGCCCTAGTTCATCAATAACCGGAATGGCTTCTAAGTCATATTTTTGCATAACTTTAGCAACTTCTTCGGCGTCTTCATTTACATTTACAGAGTCTACTTTTTTTATGAATACGTCTTTTATAGGTGATCTGGTTGAAGTAGTAAGTAAATCTTTTAAAGAAAGTCTACCTCTTAAAACATCATTATCATCTACCACATAAATTGAATGAACCCTAGTAACCTCCTCAGCTTGTGCACGCATTTCTTTTACGCAAGTAAGTACATTCCAATTTTCATTAACTTTTACTAATTCTTTTGCCATTAGACCACCAGCAGTATCTTCATCATAACGTAAAAGTTCAACAATTTCTTTAGCATGTTCAACATCTTCAAGATGAGATATTACTTCTTCTTTTTGATCTTCAGGAAGCTCAGCTATAATATCTGCGGCATCATCGGTATCTAATTCATCAATTTCTTCGGCAATTTCTTTTGATGAAAGTTTTTTTAATATTTTTTCACGATCGTCCTCATCTAACTCAGCAATTACATCAGATGTTTTATCACTATCTAATAATTTTATTAAAAAGAGTCCTTCTTCAGAAGTTAATTCTTCTACAATTTCAGCAACATCGGCATAATGCACTTCATCTAATAAACCTAAAAGGGCATCATTTTTTTCTTCAGCAATTAATTGTTGAATTTTGAAAATGTATTCTTTGGTAATTTCAAACGACATCTTTTTCTATTTTAGAGGTAAGATTGATAAACTCTTGAACAGATAATTGTTCTGGACGTTTCGCAAAGATAGCATCTTCTCTTAAATTATCCGATAAATTCAATGTTTTTAAACTGTTACGTAATGTTTTTCTACGTTGCTGAAAAGCCGTTTTTACTACTTTGTAAAATAATTTTTCATCTACAGGAAGTGTGTAATTTTCCTTTCGAGTTAATCTAATAACTCCAGAATCTACTTTTGGAGGTGGATTAAAAACAGTTGGTGGAACAGTAAATAGATATTCTACATTGTAGAACGCTTGTGTTAACACTGATAAAATTCCATACACTTTACTACCTTCTTTTTCGGCAATTCTTTTGGCAACTTCTTTTTGAAACATTCCTGAAAATTCAGGAATTTGATGTTTGTTTTCTAGCGTTTTAAAAACTATTTGTGTTGAAATATTATATGGAAAATTTCCAATAATTGCGACTTGCTCTTCTCCAAAAAATTCAGTTAAATCAATTTTTAAAAAATCTTTTGAAATAACCCTATTTGCTAGGTTTAAGTAGTGTGCTTTTAAATATTCAACCGATTCTGTATCAATTTCAATAACGTGTGTTGTAAACTCTTTTTTGAGCAAGTACTTAGTTAAAACACCCATTCCAGGACCAATTTCTAGCACATTTTTATAGCCTTTCTCCGTTAAAGAATCGGCAATATTTTGTGCTATTTGTTCATCTTTTAAAAAATGTTGACCAAGATGTTTTTTTGCTCTTACACTCATAAATTAGTTTTTTAAGCTCATACTAAACTGTTCGCTAATTACTTTTAATTCAGTTCTAAAAGCAACTATCTTATCTTTAAACAAGGCTGTAGCTTCTTCACGTAATTTAGTTGCATTTTCATTGTAATATTCATGTAACGTTTCTAAACTATCAGTTGTGTATTGTACTGAGTAGGTAACGCCTCCCATTTCTTCATTAATTAAAACCTGACTCATTTTAGCATTGCTAAACTTTCCAGTTTCGAGCATATTAGGAATGTGTTTTTCTTTCATCCATTGCAGCCATTCCTTTTGAATAGATTCATGAACATTGGTTGTAACGTTGTAGATATACATAATTTATTAATTTATTTCGTCGCCTCTTAGTTTTCTAAATTTTTTTCGAGCATCTACTAAATAAATACTAGATGGGTATTCAAAAATAATTTTTTGATAATACTCTTTGGCTTTTTCAATGTTGTTTAACTTGTTTGTGTATAATTCTGCTAGAAAATAATGCGCATCGTCTGCTAAAATATCTTCATTATTAATTTTTATTAATTCAAGATAATTATTTTCAGCTTTTATAAATTGATTTGTTTTTTCGAATAATTGTGCTTGTTTAAAAAGCGTTTCATCTTCAATAGGGTGACCTTTATAAGTGTTTAATAAAATTTGCAAAGTATCTATTGCTTGGGTATTCTTATTTTGAAACGATAATAATTCGGCTTTTGCATAAGTTTTTAATGCAATTTTTAAGCTGTCTTTTACGGCATTATCTGTAATTAACAAATTTAAATCTAATGCATCATTTGCTATTAGTTGAGATGTTGAGTTTTTTAATACTTTTAATTGAGATTGTGCCCATTTAAAGTCTCCTTTAAAATAAGAAGTTTGTGCAATTTTAAATCGTGCAGATTGCCCAATAGTATGGTTTTTTAAATTATTTTGCACTTGTGTGTAATAAATTAAAGCACTACTAAACTTGTTTGTAAACACTAGAATATCAGCTAATTTAGTTTTTAAATGTCCTTTTTGAAATTGGTTTAAAGGAAGTTTTAAAGCTTTTTTAATAATTGAAATTGCTGTTTCTGAATCATTCTTTTTGAAAGCTAAAAACTCAGCATAGATGGCTTGTATGTTAATAGTATTTATGGTTTTACCATATTGTTCGAAAATTTCTTGAAACTTTAGATCTATTGCTTCAATTGAAGCATTGGTTTTAATGTCAATTTCTAATAAATATAATTTTGCAATTAATTCGGTTTCTAAATTAACACTATTTTCCAAAACATAGTTGAAACTGTTTTTTGTTGCCTCATATGCTTTATCATTAAACGCTATTTTACCAATTTCAATAATATTTATTAAATCGCTTGAATTTCTTTTGTGCAATGCTTTTTCTTGTAATAAAGCTTTGTTATAATCTTTTTGCTGAATAAAAAGCCAACTTAATAATTCATTCCAATTATTATGTGGATTATTTTGAAGTCGCTTTATTAGTAAACGTTTTAATGAAATATTGTGTTTGTTTTCAGAGTCTTCAGAAATAAATTTACCTATATAATTTTTTGCAGTTGAAATATAATTTTCACTACTTGAAACTAAATCTAAATAGGTGCTAAACATAAGTTCAATTTCACCTTTTTCACCATAAATAAATGCAATTTGAAAATTATAATTAGTAGCAGGATTTAATAACATTCCTTTTTTATAGGCAAGTAATGCATAATCTAATAAGTGATTATCTTGAAATGTTTTCCCAATTAAATATCCAGAATTAGGGTGTTTTTCTATTGATTTTAGTGCTTTCTGGTAAAATTCATCTGCTTTTTCTTGAAGGTGTTGTAGTTGGTAGCTATAGCCAATTTCAATATATAAGTATTCCTGATTATTAAACTTTTTTAATTGTTTAGTTACAACTTCATGAACGTTTTCAAAATTTTCTAATTGATGGTAGCAATCTATCAAATAATTTAAATAGGTTGTATTGTATGGATGTTTTTCGTGTAAAGTTTTATATACTGAAGCAGATTTTTCATACTCACCAGCTCTAAAATATTGAAATGCAAGTTGAGGCTCCTGAGCGTACATTTGCAAGGAAACAAAACATAAATATATAATTAAAATAATGCGCATTTAATATTTTTTATTCAACCAAAGATAACTAAACAAGTGTTAAAGTTTTTATAAAAATAACGTATTCCATTATCACTGTTGTAACATTTTGGCACGGAAGTTGTCTTAATAAAAAGAGAACAACTAAATTTTACAAAATGAAAGAATTAATCAAACAATACGAAACTGCTAAAAACAAAGCTTTTAAATTTATGAGTAAAGGTCAATTGAACGCATATTTTGATGCATTAATTGAAATGAATCACTATAAAAAATTAATGGTAGCAGTTGCTTCTAATTAATAAGCTCAAATCCACAATACGGCACTAAAACTTCAGGAATTTTAATTCCTTCAGGTGTTTGGTAATTTTCTAACAAGCCAGCCAAAATACGTGGTAAAGCTAAAGAACTACCATTTAATGTGTGTGCTAATTCACTTTTACCTTCGCTATTTTTAAAACGAAGTTTTAATCTATTTGCTTGAAAAGTTTCAAAATTTGAAACTGAACTTACTTCTAACCAACGATCTTGCGCAGTTGAAAACACTTCAAAATCGTATGTTAAGGCAGATGTAAACCCAATATCACCACCACATAAACGTAATATTCTATAAGGTAATTTTAATTCTTTTAAAATATTCTGTACGTGAAGTACCATACTATCTAAAGCTTCATAAGATTTTGTTGGATGTTCAATTCTTACAATTTCAACTTTGTCAAATTGATGTAATCTATTTAAACCACGAACGTGTGCTCCGTATGAACCAGCTTCACGCCTAAAACAAGGTGTATAAGCAGTTTTACAAATAGGAAAATCATCTTCTTTTAAAATAACATCTCTAAAAATATTGGTAACAGGAACTTCAGCAGTAGGAATTAAAAATAAATTATCTTGTGCATCATGATACATTTGCCCTTCTTTATCTGGCAATTGGCCTGTACCAATTCCAGAAGCTTCATTTACCATTAATGGAACCTGAACTTCATCATAACCAGCAGCTGTATTTTTATCTAAAAAATAATTGATTAATGCCCTTTGAAGTTTTGCTCCTTTTCCTTTATAAACTGGGAAACCAGCTCCAGTAATTTTGTTTCCAAGCTCAAAATCTATGATATCGTATTTTTTTGCTAATTCCCAATGTGGTAAAGCACCTTCGTGAAGTGTAGGAATTTCACCTTCTTCAAAAGTAGTTTCATTATCACCTTCAGTAGAACCAGCAGGTACAATTTTGTTTGGAATATTTGGAATTAAATATAATAACTCTTGTAATTCAGTTGCTTTATTTTGAAGATTCTCAGTTAAATCTTTAGATTTTTCTTTTAGCTGAACGGTTTTTTGTTTTAAAATCTCCGCTTTTTGACGCTCACCAGACTTAAATAATTGCCCAATATCTTTCGATAATTTATTAGATTCAGCTAAAATAGCATCCAATTCGGTTTGAATTGACCTTCTTTGTTCATCAGCCAACATAGTTTTATCAACTAACTCTTCGGCATTTTTTAAATTTCTTTTTGCTAAACCTTTTAAAATAGTTTCTTTATTGTCTCTAATAAACGCTACTTGTAACATTGCTCTTTTCCTTTAATTGAAAGGCAAATTTAATAAATTGAAGTGAAAAGAAGCTAATTACTTGCATTTGATTTAAAAGAAACCGTTTCGCTTATTTTTGAAATAATTTGAGGAACTTCTTTTATAGTAAACTCAAAATCTATTTTTAATGAGTTTTTTTTAAGCTCATAAATTTTAAAATCACCATTTTTAATAGGATAATATCCGGTTGCTCCTTTGCAATAACATAAACGCCCAAAATAAAAATTTAAATTTTGAAGATCAACATCGGTAAGTGATATTTCTGAAATTTCTTGCTCAAATTCTGCATATACAATTTCAGTATAATTACTATCTTGTGTGTTTAAAATAGGGTTTTTAGAGTAGGTATATTTAAAAATAGTTTTATCACCTTCTGAAATTATTGGATACACTATTCCAAATTCATCACTTCTAAATTCTATTGATTTGTTAGGAATTAATTCAACAGTACAAGTACCATTTTCAGGGCAATTTATAGTTTCAAAATTCAAAGTTTCATTAACTATCAAAGTTTTATTTTTTGTTGTTTTACAAGAAGCAAACAAGACAACTATAAGTAGCAATAAATTTTTCATGGGTTTAATTTACAACAATTATAAATCAAAAAATAGACCATTTATAAATTCAATCGATTTTTCTTTATCTTTTTGAAGTTGCTTTTTTAACGAATCAACAGAATCGAATTTTTGCTCTTCTCTTAAAAATGATAACACATCAATTTGTATTGTAGAGCTGTATAAATCTTTGTTAAAATCAAAAAAGTGAATTTCAATAGTTTGGTTTTTACCATTAACTGTTGGTCTATACCCAATGTTCATCATTCCAAAAACGGTTTTTCCGTTAATTAGAGATTTAACAATGTATGCCCCAGTTTTTGGTAAAAGTTTGTAGGTTTCTTTTATATGTAAATTAGCAGTAGGAAACCCTATTTTTTCACCTAAATTTTTTCCTTTAACAACTTCACCAGTAAGCATAAAATTATAACCTAAATA
>Ga0316205_10003615_pt1 | contig 14415 bp, 11 predicted proteins | sample 3monthpyrite_MG_FD_204941 | JGI IMG/M metagenome (GOLD analysis project Ga0316205, IMG submission 204941) | Microbial mat bacterial communities from mineral coupon in-situ incubated in ocean water Damariscotta River, Maine, United States -... | ecosystem: Environmental > Aquatic > Marine >... | reverse complement strand
TGGCTTCTTCATCGCTCAAACCATGTGCTAATTCTACATCTTCTCGATAGGATTCCGGGCGAGGTGCAATCACGTCATCATGATATCTATTAATTATGAAATTGCCCATTTTTACGACTCTTCGATACACTTGATTTCTTTCATTAAGCTGATTTTTCCCGTCCATCCAAAAATCGTATTCTGCCTGAAGCGCCGGCAGATATTTTACAGCTTCTTCTAATGAGGTATACTGAGCATATAAATAAACCATAGCACCAAAGAACGGTGGTTGGCTTCTACCTAAGAAATAAGTTCTATTTCCATTTGGTATATAGCCTATGGTCTCTACTTGATATGCCATATTATCCAACATCGATTCAATCAAATCCACTCGTCCAGAAACACCAAGACCAATCATTGTGAAGTACGAATCCCAATAATAAATTTCCCTAAACCTACCACCCGGAACCACATATTCACGCGGTAAGGGGATTAATGAATTAAACTCACCCGCATCTTCACTACTTCTGGTTAGACTCACCCAGAGTGAATTAAGATGCTCATTCATCGGTTTAGAAGCATCTATTTCAATTGTTTGAGGCTGAAAGGGCGGATTGAAATTATCAACCACAAATGTTTCGAGATCAAAACCTTCATCGCCTTTTCGAACACGATAATCGGCTAAGATCATTTCAGGATTTTTTACCGGAGTATAATCCACAAAGGTCTTGGAATCAGGAAAAATACCTGCCATTTGAACATCATGGAATAATTCATCCAGCTCTACCCAAGGAAGATAATATTCTGTTTCTGTTTGTGGATTTTGACAAGCCGAAAATCCGATTAAAAGAACGCAGGCAAAAAGTGACAAACGTTTAAGCATAGCCGAAAAATATCTTGGTTAGGTTTCGGCTTGAATGTAGTTAGATTTTAATAAAATTGGGTTTGAGTTTCCTGCTTACTTCCAGCGCTCGTGTTCTAAATTCTGGATCGCGGCCATTACATCGCGTTGACTAATTTGACCGACAAGCTTTCCGTTTTCTAAAACCGGAAAACGTCGGATTCTAAGCTCCAGAAACTTCTTTGCCACTTCCATAATGTTCTCGTTTGGTGCTACACAGGTAGGGTTCGGTGTCATATATTCGCCTACAGTGCCAATCATTTCCGGTGTGTTCAAATATTTTCCGCGAACTACTTGTTTCAAGCAATCTCCTTCCGAAATAACCCCACATAAATCACCCTTTTCATCAATAACAGGTGCGCCGGATATTCCTTTTGACACCAATGTATTGATAACATTATGCATAGAATCATTGGGTGTAAACGTATACAGATTTCGAGTCATGAAATCCTGTACTTGAATTGCCTGTTCTTTAAACTTTGGCTCTTTACGTTGAGCGGCTTTATAATTAATTACCATACCATACTCCCTTTTGTGTTGTGGTTACTTTCACTAATAAGGCACTTGAAGAGCAGATTTGCAAGTTTTTGCTTATATCAATGGCAAATTACCTTCAAAAAGATTATCAAAGTCATTTTCATCTTCAAGATCAGATTCTATAAGTAAACTAATTACATCGCCAACTTTCGAGCAAGCAATAAAACTTTCAGGGTTTAAATCTGGTGTTACTAAGCCTTTTTCTATGACCTTCTTTACGATGTTTCGAACAAGATTTGCTTCGTCATGCATATCAAAACTTTCGAGTAACATTGCAGTAGACAGTATCGTCGCTATTGGATTGGCAATATCTTTTCCGGCTGCTTCAGGATAGCTGCCGTGTATGGGCTCAAACAATGAAGTTTGCTCCCCAACCGATGCCGATGGCAGTAGACCAATCGATCCTGTAATCACACTTGTCTCATCTGATAAAATATCACCAAACATGTTTTCCGTAAGTATTACATCAAACTGATTAGGTCGCTGAATAATCTGCATAGCGGCATTATCCACAAAAAGATATTCTACTTCTACCAAGGGATAAGATTGAGCTACATTTTGAACAATTTCTCTCCAAAGTCGTGAGGTCTCAAGCACGTTGGCTTTATCAACAAGTGTTAATTTCTTTCTCCTGCGTAGTGCTGCATCAAAAGCCATTTCTGCGATTCGCTTTATCTCAAAATCTGAGTATTCGCAATGATCGAAAGCTGTTTTTCCATCATTTTTGCGTCCTTTTTCTCCGAAATATATTCCACCAGTAAGTTCTCGGTAAACAATTAAATCGGTTCCATAAATTCGATCCTCCTTAAGCGGCGACCTCTCAATTAGAGAGCTAAAGAGTTGAACCGGACGAATATTGGCGAATAAACCCAAACTTTTACGAAGCTTTAGCAACCCTTGCTCCGGGCGAACGTTCGCGGTTGGATCATTATCGTACTTTGGATCACCAATCGCCCCAAATAAAATTGCATCCGATAACCTGCACGCTTCAATAGTTTCATCAGGCAGTGGATTACCTGTAGCATCGATTGCAGCAGCTCCAACTAGTGCAACATCGTAATTAAAATTATGAAGATACCGATGGGCAACTGCGTCTAATACTTTTATAGCTTGTTTAACTACTTCAGGTCCAATGCCATCACCTGCTAATACCGCGATCCTTTTATCCATGCTCCTAAAATTCGATGTGCTGCTTTTCAAAGGCTTCAATCTCGGCCTTTTTACTCAATAGAAAATCGATATCATCGTACCCATTAAGCAAGCACATTTTTTTGTACGGATTTATATCGAAGAATTCGGAAATAGTAGTACCGGATATTGAAACAAATTGGTTTTTTAAATCAACGATAAACTCGGTTTTACTATCAAATTTAACCTGCTCAAATAGCTTTTCCAGAAAATCTGGACTCACCTGCACCGGGAGCAATCCATTATTCAATGCATTTCCTTTGAAAATATCAGCGAAATAGCTCGAGATCACCGCTTTAAAACCAAAATCGACTAAGGCCCACGCTGCATGCTCACGACTGGAACCACAACCAAAATTCTCCCCCGCAAGTAAAATTGAGCCCGCATAAGAATTCGAATTCAAAACAGAATCAGCTTTAGGGTTTCCATTCTGATCGTATCTCCAATCTCGAAATAAATTTTCACCAAAACCTGCTCGAGTTGTGGCTTTCAAAAATCTTGCCGGTATTATTTGATCCGTGTCAACATCCTGAACAGTGAGAGGTACTACTGTGCTTTTCAAAACTTCAAATTTTTCCATTACGCTGAAACCTCATACCCTAGATAATTTCTTGCATCCACAATCTTGCCTTCCACGGCAATTACTGCTGCACTTAGTGGGCTCACCAACATAGTACGAGCACCGGGGCCTTGTCGCCCTTCAAAATTTCGATTGGAAGTTGAAACGCAATATTCGCCTTTCGGAATTTTATCATCATTCATACCCAAACATGCAGAACAACCCGGACTTCGTAATTCAAACCCTGCCGCTTCCAAAATATCGTGAATTCCCTCAGCTCTGGCTTGTGCTTCAACCTGCTTTGATCCGGGTACAATTATCGCCATTACATTCGCAGCCTTTTGTTTGCCTTTAACAAACTCAGCAACAATTCTCAGGTCTTCAATTCTACTGTTTGTACAACTTCCGATGAAAACATTGTCAATGGGTTTTCCTAAAAGAGTTTCTCCTTCATCCAATCCCATGTATTTCAAAGATTTTTCGAGCGAAGCAGAATTCTCATAATTTTCTTTTGTTGGGATGTTTTGTGTGATGCCAATTCCCATTCCAGGGTTAGTGCCATAAGTAATCATCGGTTCAATATCGGCAGCATTAAAATGATATTCTGCATCAAAAACAGCATCCTCATCCGAGTAAAGCATACGCCAAAAATGTATTGCTTTGTCCCATTCATCATCTTTCGGTGCATGATCTCTGCCTTTGATATATTCATAGGTAGTTTCATCCGGAGCGATCATTCCACCCCGAGCGCCCATCTCAATACTCATATTGCAGATAGTCATACGTGCTTCCATGGAAAGAGACTGAATTGCTGAGCCTGCATATTCTACAAAATGTCCGGTTCCGCCTGCGGTTCCTAATTTCGAGATGATGAACAATATCAAATCCTTTGAAAAAACTCCGCCTTGAAGTTCCCCATCAATGGTAATTCGCATAGTTTTGGGTCGCTGCAGTAACAAACATTGCGTTGCCATTACTTGCTCAACTTGTGATGTACCTATGCCAAACGCGATTGTCCCAAAAGCGCCATGAGTAGAAGTGTGACTATCACCACAAACTATGGTCATTCCTGGTTTTGTAACACCTAACTCAGGACCAATTACGTGCACGATTCCCTGAAATGGATGCCCGAGACCATATAATTCTATGTCAAATTCCTCACAGTTTTTTGTAAGTGTATCAACTTGATGTTTCGACAGAAAATCTTTGATAGGCAGATGTTGATCCTTTGTAGGAACATTATGATCGGCAGTTGCAACAATGCGTTCTTTTCGAAATAACCCAACTCCTCGATTTCGAATGCCATCGAAAGCTTGCGGGCTCGTTACTTCATGTATAAAATGCCGATCGATGTATAAAATTTCCTGATCGCCGTCAACTTCAGAAACTACATGTCGGTTCCAGACTTTCTCAAAAAGTGTTTTTCCCATAGTTTAGGCTGACTTTACCTCAGTTTTTGAAAATAAAGAAATAAGATCATTATCCTGAACTACTTTCTTTTCATCTGCGATTTTCAAAAACTCCTGGTAATAGCTTTCTATGTCTTCTCGTGTGACATTAAAACCCAATTTCTTGGCTCGAAAATTCAATGCGGCGCGTCCACTTCTTGCAGTTAACACAATCGAAGATTCATTCACACCAACTTCATTAGGATCGATGATTTCGTACGTCTCTCGCGATTTAATCACCCCATCTTGATGGATTCCTGAAGAATGTGCAAATGCATTAGCACCAACAATTGCTTTATTTGCTTGAACAGGCATTCTCATTTTTTTAGAAACCAACTCGCTCATTGTTTTTAAGCAGCGCGTATTGATTCCTGTATCGTAATTTAAATCCGCGTGCTGCCGCATAATCATCACTACTTCTTCTAGTGAGGCATTTCCGGCGCGCTCACCGATTCCATTAATAGTACACTCTATTTGACCAGCCCCGTTTACAACGCCGGCAATCGAATTTGCCGTTGCTAAACCAAGATCATTATGACAATGGGTTGAGATTATTGCCTTTTCTATACCTTTTACATGTTCCTTCAGGAACTTAATTTTCTCACCATATTGCCAAGGCAAACAATAACCCGTTGTATCGGGAATGTTTACAACAGTTGCACCGGCAGAAATTGCCGCTTCAATAACTATTGCTAAAAATACATTATCTGTTCTACCGGCATCTTCTGCATAAAATTCAACGTCTTCAACAAATTGTTTGGCTAACCTTACAGCTGCAACACCTCGCTCAATTACTTTTTCAGGTGTCGATTTCAATTTGTCGTAAATATGACTGTTTGATGTTCCAATTCCGGTATGAATACGTGGTCGAGCAGCTCCTTGTAAAGCTTCAGCTGCTACTTCGATGTCTTTCTGAACTGCGCGAGAAAGAGCACAAACAGTAGTATTTTTGATGATTTGAGCAATTTTATTAACTGAATAAAAATCACCCGGGCTAGATATCGGAAAACCAACTTCCATTACATCCACACCCAGAGCTTCCAGCGCCAATGCTACTTCAATTTTTTCATCTGTATTAAGTTGACAACCGGGAACCTGTTCCCCGTCACGCAAGGTTGTATCAAATATTTGGACGCGATTGTTTGGCATTGATCTAATCATTTCTAATTTTAAATCATCATCTTACCGTTTGTGGTGTAAGTGATTGTCGCAGAAATTAGAGGCACTCTTAAATATTCTGAAACCGCAATCATTTTATATTACTACATCCAAATTCACTCACATAACTAACCATTTTGTGTAACTTTATTATTTTCTTGTTGATAAACTCCTTGAACAGGATTTTTCCCTACAATGGCCAACCAACCAAATGATCATCTTTATCAGCTAATTAAATCCCTATCGAAGGCAGAGAAGCGGGGTTTTAAGATCTACGCGACAAGAACAAGTGCGTCGGATGCAAAATTTATCCAATTATTTGATGCCATTGACAAAGCCAAGGAATACGATGAAGACGCAATTTTCTCAAAAATTAGCGATCTGAAGAAAGTTCAACTTTCGAATTTAAAAGCTCATTTGTACAAGCAGATTTTGACCAGTCTCCGATTGAATTACGTGAACCATAATATCGACATACAGCTTCGAGAACAGATCGACTATGCACGAATTTTGTACGACAAGGGATTATACCGGCAAAGTTTAAAGATACTCGATAGAGCAAAGACTCAGTCAGCACACAATCACAGAATCACATTAACAACTGAGATTTTGGGCTTCGAAAAACTAATCGAATCTCAATACATCACTCGAAGTTTAAGAGACCGTGCAGATCAGCTAATTGAAGAAACTGAGAACACCGTAAAATCTGTTGGTCGATATCATGCCTTATCAAATTTATCATTACGTCTTTATGGTATCTATATAAAAGCAGGTCATGTAAGAAGTGAACACGATTTCGACATTACTAAAAAATTCTTTGATCAATCATTAAAGAAAATTGACTTGACAAATCTCAATTTTTTTGACGAATTGTACCTCAATGTTTCCCATGCATGGTATAGTTTAATTGTTCAGGATTTTTTGATGCAGTACAGATATGCCCAAAAATGGGTCGCATTATTCCAGAAAAATACATCTATGCTCGCTCTTGAACCCATCTGGTACCTTAAAGGGCTACATGTACTACTCGAGGCACTTTTCATTTTAGGGCATCATGAAAAACATGTAGAAGTAGTACAGCAATTAGAAGAATTCGTAAAAAATCCACCTGCCAGAACTAATGAAAATCTGGAGACTTTAGGGTTTCAGTATTACTATACGGGCTTGATAAACTCTTATTTTATGACGGGGAGATTTACTGATGGTTTATCCCTAGTTCCAAAACTTGAAAAAGAAATAGCAAAATTTCAGTTTCGCATTGACCCACATAGGATTCTTGTTTTCTACTATAAAATTGCTTGTTTATACTTTGGTGCCGGTAAAGTAAAAACTTCGATCACCTACCTTAATAAGATTATCAATTATCCGGACCCACGATTGAGGGAAGATATTCACTGTTTTGCTCGGATATTGAGCCTTATAGCACATTTCGAATTGGGTAACCAAAATCTGGTGGAGTATCAGGTTCGATCAACCTATCGTTTTATTCGTAAAATGAACGACTTGAATTCGGTACAAGAAGAAATTTTGAAATTCTTACGTAATCTAAGTTCTGTTGAACCTGAATATTTAAAAAAAGAATTCATAAAACTTCGTGATCAACTCATTGAAGTCCAAAACCAACCTTATCAGCGAAGAGCCTTTTTATACTTGGACATCATAGGATGGCTAGAATCAAAAATTGAAGAAAAACCTGTTCAAGACATCATTAAACGGCGATTTCAGCGATGAAATTTACAAAAGCACTTGTTGGCCATCCCATTTTCATCGATAAATGATTGCTGGTTCTATTGCGATTAGAATTGAAAGACTCGTTCTTTAGGCAACAATTTATTCACACATGTTTAACTCTGTCATTCCAGTGGTCATTATTAGTGTAATCGGTAGAAACTACCACACAGGGAATGCTTTGTTTTAATATCATAGAACTACAATACAAGCCTTCCCTGATCGGAAGGCTTTTTTTTTGAGCATATATAATAGATGGCAGAACTCAATACTTATAGCAAGAAAATTACTCAAGATGGTACTCAACCTGCAGCTCAGGCAATGCTTCATGCCCTTGGTTTAACTGATGAAGATCTTAAAAAACCACTAATTGGAATTGCAAGTACTGGGTATGAGGGTAATCCTTGTAACATGCATTTGAATGATTTGGCCGTTCATGTAAAACGCGGAATTAATGCCGCAAAACAGACCGGGCTCATTTTCAATACGATTGGAATTAGTGATGGTATCTCGATGGGGACACCCGGAATGCGCTATTCACTTCCATCGCGCGATCTTATAGCTGATTCAATGGAATCTGTAGTTGCCGGCATGAGCTACGACGCTATGGTGGCTATTGTTGGTTGCGACAAAAATATGCCTGGTGCTTTGATGGCGATGCTGCGACTAAACAGACCGGCAATTTTGGTGTATGGTGGAACGATTGCTCCGGGATATCATAATGGTGAGAAATTAGATGTTGTTTCTGCTTTTGAAGCTTGGGGTAAAAAAGTTTCAGGATCTATCGATGATCAGGAATTCAAGGATATTGTAATGAACGCTTGCCCAGGGCCGGGTGCTTGTGGTGGTATGTACACTGCAAATACGATGGCATCAGCCATTGAAGCAATGGGAATGACTTTGCCTTTTAATGCTTCAAATCCGGCCAATGCGGCGGATAAAGTGCTCGAATGTGAGGCTGTTGGTGAACATTTGTATCGCTTGCTGGAACAAAATTTGAAACCGCGCGACATATTGACAAAAAAATCGCTTGAAAATGCCTTTAGATTAATTACTGTATTAGGTGGATCAACGAATGCTGTTCTTCATTTGCTGGCCATTGCAAAGGCTGCTGAGATAGATTTTACTCTGAAATATTTTCAAAAAATTACCGATGAAACTCCTTTTTTGGGCGATTTAAAACCAAGTGGTAAATATGTGATGGAAGACCTGCATAAAGTGGGTGGAATTCCGGCTGTGATGAAATTCATGTTGGAGAACGACATGCTTCACGGAGATTGCATGACGGTAACCGGAAAATCCATCGCTAAAAACCTAGATGACGTTGCCGCACTGGAAGTAGGTCAGGATGTCATCAGAGCTATTGATCAACCCATCAAAGAAACCGGACATATTCAAATATTATACGGAAACCTGGCTGAAGACGGTTCCGTGGCTAAAATCACCGGAAAAGAAGGCGTTCGCTTCAGCGGATCGGCTAGAGTTTTTAATAGTGAAGAAGAAGCAAATATAGGTATCCAAAACGGAAAAGTTGAGAAAGGCGAGGTAATAATTATCCGTTATGTGGGACCAAAAGGTGGCCCGGGAATGCCTGAAATGCTAAAACCGACCTCAGCAATCATGGGTGCCGGTCTTGGCAAGGATGTTGCATTGATAACAGACGGCCGCTTTTCAGGAGGTTCGCATGGCTTTGTTGTTGGGCACGTAACACCAGAAGCGCAAGTTGGCGGAAATATCGCTTTAGTTGAAGATGGTGATATGATCCGTATTGATGCTGAAACAAATGAAATTGAATTGGAAATATCCGTAGAAGAATTGAAACAAAGAAAATCTAAATGGACAGAACCTTCTCTGAAAGTGACGAGCGGCGCCTTATATAAGTATGCCAAATTAGTGAGCTCCGCTTCGGAAGGTTGTGTAACCGATGAGTTTTAACAATAGGTACAGACAAATGGAAACGGTCGTTATTCCTACAAAAAAACAAGACACTAAAACAACTGAACGAATTTCAGGTGCCGAGGCTGTAGTTCGAATTTTACTCGAAGAAGGCGTTGACTTGGTATTCGGATATCCTGGTGGCGCAATTATGCCGATATATGATTCACTGTACGATTATCAGGATAAAATAAATCATGTACTTGCACGCCATGAACAGGGTGCAACACATGCAGCACAGGGTTATGCTCGGGCTTCCGGCAAAGCGGGAGTTTGTCTGGCAACATCCGGTCCCGGAGCAACAAATTTAATCACTGGAATTGCCGATGCTCAAATAGACTCCACTCCTCTTGTGTGTATCACCGGTCAGGTTGCTTCTGCTTTATTAGGAAGTGATGCATTTCAGGAAACAGATGTGATCGGTATTTCAATGCCGGTGACAAAATGGAATTTTCAGGTAACTCGTGCAGAGGAAATCCCTGAAGCTCTCGCTAAGGCTTTTTATATCGCAAAATCCGGCCGGCCGGGACCAGTATTGGTTGACATTACTAAAGATGCCCAATTTGCCGAGTTTGATTTCGACTATAGGAAATGCACCGGTGTTCGTAGTTATTCCCCCGTTCCAAAATTGGAAACATCAAAGGTTGCAGAAGCAGCTGAGCTCATCAACAATGCAAAGCGTCCATACATCTTGTTTGGCCAGGGTGTGATTCTTGGAAATGCCGAAGTTGAATTCAAGACTTTCATCGAGAAAACTGGAATTCCTTCTGCTTGGACCATCATGGGATTATCTGCCCTAGAAACCGATCACCCGCTAAATGTTGGGATGCTGGGCATGCATGGAAATTATGGCCCGAATTTATTGACTAATGAGTGCGATGTTTTGATAGCAATCGGGATGCGATTTGATGATCGCGTTACCGGAAATCTCAGTAAATATGCCAAGCAAGCAAAGGTAATTCATCTGGAAATTGATCCGGCTGAAATCGACAAAAATGTAAAAACAGAAGTGGCGGTACTTGGTGATTGCAAAGAATCTTTGACAGAGTTAATCAAAAAAGTGAAACCTAGTTCTCACAAAGCGTGGCTACAACGATTCCGTGATTGCGATACTATGGAACATGAGAAAGTCATTCAGGACGAGCTTCATCCAAAAACAGATGTACTGACAATGGGCGAAGTGATTCGCATCATCAATGAAAAAACTAACGGTGATGCTATTTTAGTTACCGATGTTGGTCAACACCAAATGGTAGCTTGCCGATATACAAAATTCAATCAATCTAAGAGCAATATCACCTCTGGCGGTCTCGGAACCATGGGTTTCGGGCTCCCTGCCGGGCTTGGTGCCGCTCTTGGTGCTCCTGATAGAACAGTTGTTGCAGTAATTGGTGATGGTGGTTTACAAATGACCATTCAGGAATTTGCAACTATTTATCAAACTCGGGCTAAAGTGAAAGTTCTTCTTTTAAACAATGAGTTTTTAGGAATGGTACGTCAGTGGCAACAGCTCTTTTTTGATAAGAGATATTCATCCACAGAGATGATAAACCCTGATTTTCAGACGATAGCAAAAGGATATTACATCCCAACCAACAAAGTAACGGAACGTGAACACTTGGAAGATGCAATCACCGAGTTTATCAATTATGATGGCGCATACTTTCTGGAAGTTATGGTGGGCAAAGAAAATAATGTATTCCCGATGGTGCCAAGTGGCTCGGGTGTAGCAGAAATCAGATTGGAGTGAATCTATGGAAAAACAAGAATTTACCATTATGGCGTATACAGAAGATCAAGTGGGTTTGCTTCATCGCATCACCATTATCTTCACAAAACGTAAAATTAATATTGAAAGTTTGACGGCATCAGAAAGTGAAATGGACGGTATTTATCGATTTACCATTGCTGTAACCGAATCGGAAGAATTGGTTGCAAAAGTTGTGAAACAGATAGAAAAGCAAGTCGAAGTTCACAAAGCCGCATATTTCAAGAAGCCAGAAGTAGTTCAACAAGAGTTGGCTTTATACAAAATGGCAACTGAATCTCTTACAAGTGGTGTAGAAGTTGAACGAATTGTCAGAGAACACAGTGCGCGTTTCCTGACAATAGAAAAGGATTTTGTTGTAATTGAAAAAGCCGGTTACCGACGTGAGGCCTTTGCCTTATTCGAAGAACTGAAACCGTATGGAATTACAGAATTTGTGCTTTCTGGCCGTGTGGCCGTGGCGCGAAATGGACATAGCATTGGAAATGAAGTCCATGAATTGATGGAATTAACAAATTGATTTTGACACACTCCAAATCCCACTTATAAGAGAACTAATTCTTTAAGGCGGATATTGAGAGGTTGTGTGAGAATATTTATAACAACACACATAAAAAGACAACTAACATAGAAATATGGCAATTTTAAATTTTGGCGGGGTTGAAGAAGTCGTAGTAACACGCGAGGAATTCCCGCTTAAACGAGCACAAAAAACTTTACAAGAAGAAACCATTGCAATTCTAGGATACGGTGTTCAAGGACCTGGACAAGCATTGAATCTTCGAGATAATGGATTTAATGTAATTGTTGGGCAACGTAAAGAATCTAAAACCTGGGATAAAGCAGTCGCTGATGGTTGGATACCGGGTAAAACGTTATTCGAATTAGAAGAAGCTTGCGAAAAAGGAACCATTCTTCAATTTTTGCTTTCTGATGCAGGACAAATTGCACTTTGGCCAACGGTTAAAAAGCACCTGACTCCGGGAAAAGCCCTTTACTTTTCTCATGGATTCGGAATTACGTACAAAGAGCGTACCGGCATTATCCCACCGGATGATGTAGATGTAATATTGGTTGCACCGAAAGGTTCCGGTACTTCGCTTCGACGCATGTTTTTGGAAGGTCGTGGATTAAACTCTAGTTTCGCCATTTTCCAGGATGCTACCGGAAATGCGCAAGATCGTGTAGTTGCTTTAGGGATTGGAGTTGGATCCGGTTACTTGTTCGAAACTGATTTTAAACGTGAAGTTTTCTCTGACCTAACCGGTGAACGTGGAACATTGATGGGTGCCATTCAGGGGATATTTGCAGCACAATATGAAGTACTTCGAGCAAATGGTCACACTCCTTCCGAGGCATTCAACGAAACTGTTGAAGAGCTTACTCAATCACTAATGCCACTTGTTGCAGAAAACGGCATGGATTGGATGTATGCAAACTGTTCGACCACAGCTCAACGTGGGGCGCTGGATTGGTGGAAGAAATTCCGCGATGCCAGCAAACCCGTATTCGAAGAACTCTATAGCGAGGTAGCTGCCGGTAACGAAGCTCAGCGATCTATTGATTCGAATAGCAAGGATGACTACCGCGAGAAGTTGGAAGTGGAACTGACTGAACTCCGCGAGTCTGAAATGTGGCAAGCGGGTCAGACGGTTAGGACCTTACGACCAGAAAATAGCTGATCAACGGGCTCATGAGCCGGACGAATGGTGTGTGACAATTATAAGATACAAACTCCGTACTTCGAGGTTGCTTTGTCACAGGCTCGCCACAGTGACGGGCTTTATCTTGTGTTTGTACACCTTTTTGTTTTGACTTGAGCCCCACGGTCTGACGGATTACCCGTCTGACCGTTGGTTCAGGAATAGATCAGAATATCTCAACCCCATTTACAGCTAGTTACGAAAGGTTCACCTTCGTGTTGCTCAAAATTACTTCGGTGAAATTGATGAATAATACCCACTCTTGGTAAATGAAATACTTCCGTGGCAAATATTCTCCAAGAACCTTCTCCGCCAGCTGGCGGATCAGGTTGACCGAGATGGTAAGGTAATTGGGAAATGGTTCACTGTGATTGTGCTATTTCATCCCTTATTGGGAATAACCACTTGAAGGAGCGATTCCAAAGCTAAGATTCTACCGCCATACCCAATTTGAATCACGGATTAATTGGATTTTTGGATTAACACGGATTTTATTAAATGGAATGCTCGCATCAGCGAAATCATTTAATCCGATAAATCCGCGATTCTATCATTATGACTTGAGCCCAACGGTCTGACGGATTACCCGTCTGACCGTTGGTTCAGGAATAGATCAGAATATCTATCTTTCCCATATCACTTTTTGAATCACTCCGAGGAAGCGAGGAGCCTTCACATAAGACGAGCCGTCTAGATTATTGTGCAGATTCCTCACCGCCAGCTGGCGGATCGGAATGACAGAAGTGGTAAAATTATTGGGATGCTCACATCAGCGAAATCCATTCATCCGATAAATCCGCGATTCTATCATAATGACTTGATCCCCACGGTCTGACGGATTACCCGTCTGACCGAGGGTTCAGGAATAGATCAGAATATCTCAACCCCATTTACAGCTAGTTACGAAAGGTTCACCTTCGTGTTGCTCAAAATTACTTCGGTGAAATTGATGAATAATACCCACTCTTGGTAAATGAAATACTTCCGTGGCAAATATTCTCCAAGAACCTTCTCCGCCAGCTGGCGGATCGGAATGACAGAAGTGGTAAAATTATTGGGATGCTCACATCAGCGAAATCATTTAATCCGATAAATCCGCGATTCTATCATTATGACTTGAGCCCAACGGTCTGACGGATTACCCGTCTGACCGAGGGTTCAGGAATAGATCAGAATATCTGTCTATCCCATATCACTTTTTGAATCACTCCGAAGAAGCGAGGAGCCTTCACATAAAACGAGCCGTCTAGATTGTTGTGCAGATTCCTCTCCGCCAGCTGGCGGATCAGGTTGACCGAGTTGGTAAAAATATTTGGACATGGATTAAATTTAATGTGGAGCTCACATCAACGATATTTATTAATACTTAATTTTTTGATTTTTTAGGATTTGATTTTAGATTTATATTTCTCCCGTAGGACTTTCCGGTAGTTTTCTAAATTATATGCTACTCGCAGAGACGGGTTTTGGGGTCAGTTTTAAGCGCAAGTTGTAGATTATTTAGTTAAGGT